>Ga0307517_10005458_pt1 | contig 19148 bp, 9 predicted proteins | sample 23_EM_MG_FD_194515 | JGI IMG/M metagenome (GOLD analysis project Ga0307517, IMG submission 194515) | Populus trichocarpa ectomycorrhiza microbial communities from riparian zone in the Pacific Northwest, United States - 23_EM | ecosystem: Host-associated > Plants > Roots > Unclassified | place... | reverse complement strand
TTGATAACATTGACCTAACTTTATATTTAAAATATTTATGTTAAAACATTTTACTTTCATAATATTTTGATATTTTGTTTAAGTTGAATTACTTTAAGTTAAAGATCTATTTAATCTTGACTATTTAGAAATATTTTAAATTTTGAAATTATATTTGTTTGGCATTGTGTTTGTATTGCATAATTTATAATTAATTTATCTTGAATTTGAATTATGTTTGTTGAATATATATATATGAACAGTACAACCCTGAAACGGCACGCCGAAACACTCCGAAACTGAAACATTCCATTCCAATTGAAAAAACAAAACACCTACCGAAACGGAATTGACAACCTTGTAATAAGTATCATTGATGCAATTTGATATCCAGGACGATGGGATCAAAAATGAAAAATGTGAATGCAAGTGTAACAGGACATGATCGATAATTTAAGATCTTCTAGTATAGTAAAGACTCTGTCGGTATTTTGGCAGATTATCAATATAATTTTATTTTATTTTGTGTTCTTATAAACATGTTTGCATGTTTGTCTCAGTAATTAGGACTATTACATGTATATTAATTAATGTTATTTGGAGGTGTATATAAACTTTAACTAGATTATTTAGCTATTATTTATGATTATAATTTTAATCATCGTTTATGTTAATTTTAATTTTAATTGTCTTGTGTGTGTGTGTACATGGCTCCTTAGCAACTACATGATTACCTCATTAACACTCAACCATAATCAATCTTCTAACATTCATATATAGTTGTGTGATTTATATGTTTATATTGAGTTGTATGTGTGATTTATTTATTGAGAAAATTTTAGAATGATATATTTAAAGGGAAACCTGCTGAAATTTAGATAAAAAAATCATCATAAAAGAGTATAAATATATCGCCAAATATTGAAATTGAGATAGGGAATATATATATATATATAAAGGAAATGAACATAGTTGTTGTAATAAACCTTATGATGGCTATTTGGGAAATTCAAATTTGAGCATGCTTAATGGTAGGGGTCATGTTAATGTCTTTGAATGTGAAACATCTATAGTTTTGGTCCTAGAAATGCAATAGGGCTTTGACTGCTGAAATTTGTGTTGGAATCCTGATTAGATGGGCGATCCTCCTATACATCCTTTAAAAAAGAGTCTCATAATTGACACAAGTTTCTCCATATTATTTACAGAACAATGTACTTTAGTTATGTGCAATAATTTAGTCTTGGTTCTTAGCCAATTTCCATCAGTTAGTTGCATCTCAGATTTTTTGCCCATATTCAGAAAACGTTATGAAAGTCATGGTCTCAACTCAGAAAAATCTTGTGAAGTTAAGGATTTTTTATTGGGAAGTAATCTCAGTGGAATCCATAACTCAATTCGTAGATTTGGCGTACTAATCTGTCTTACCCAATTCATAGGTTTGACGAGTTTACCCACCAAAAAAATATGTTTTTTTTTGTTTTCGGTCTTTTAATTGGTTTTAATTTATTCCTTTTTTATTTCATCATTTAATATTGGATTGTTTGGGAAATGGACTGGATTATTGATTTTTGTTTGCTTTCTAGGGATAATTATATCAAATAAATATATATTTTTATGTTGGTGCTCAATTTTATGACCATCTATTTTTATCATATAATTAAATAAAAAAAATTATAAAAAAAGTTATTAAACCCAATAGAGTCTATAACCCGGGTCATAGGAGGGGTGAGGTCGATCCAATCTGTTATTATCTCAATATTTTTTTAAAAAAAATATCATCTTGAAGTTTTTAAAAAAACTAAGTCATGTTTTTATCGATCATCATCAAGATTGCATTTGGACCTATAAAATAGATCGATTTAAGTCGAGCTAGCTCTCACGCGGTTTAATTAAAAACTTAAGTTAGGCAAAGATTTGAGTTGGGAGATTTCAAAATTAACCTATTTAGCCAGGTTTAATAATAATGTTAAAAAAAATTTATGCTCTGAATATTTTTTTATATTTTAAAAAAATTGATCCAACCCGCGACAAATTGCAGACCAATATACTAGTGTAGCCTATAGGATGTAAATTAACTATAAACTAAAAAGGAGGGGATTTTACTGTACCCCTCCTCACAAAACACTATTTATTGGAATAGTGTTTTGCTTTGCTTTTTTTTTTTCCTTTGATTTTTTTTTTAATTTCATTCTTTAATATTAGATTTTTTTTTCTATTTAGTTATCATACTCTCATGACATGGATCTCAGGTTTGACAGGTTAACCTAGTTTGGCAAGTTAACCTAGTTGACTCAGATTTTTTTTCTTTTTCTTAATTGTTTTTTTTTTCAATTTCATCCTTTAATATTAATTCAATTGAAAATTAAACTTCATGATATGTTTTGTTTACTTTTAATTAGGTTATCCTAGTCTCATAACCCGAAAATAATGCTTAACAGGTTAACCCGAGTTGACTCAGGTTGTTTTTTGTGTTTTTTATTTAATCGATTTTTTTAATTTTATCATTCAATATTGGGTTGGTTGAGAATTGAGCTTTATAATCTGTTTTGATTTGCTTTTTATGAAAATATCTTGGTCTCACGATCAAGGTCACAAGTTTTGGCATTTACCCTGGTTAAATCAGATTGTTTTTTTTTTAATTTTCTTTCTAAGAGGTTATATTGGTCTCATAACCCGGGTCACGGGTCCTTCAAAATTGGACTTGCTTTTAATTGGGTTGTCCTTGTCTCATGACTTGAGTTGTTGATTTGACGGGTTAATCCAATTGACTCATTCTCTCTCTCTCTCTCTCTCTCTCTCTCTCTCTCTCTCTCTCTCTCTCTCTCTCTCTCTCTCTCTCTCTCTCTCTCTTTTCAATTGACTATTTTTTCCAATTTCATTAATTAATATTGCATTTGATTGGGAATTGGACTTCATAATTTATTTTGGTTTATTTTTCATTAGGTTATCCTAGTCTCATGACCCGGGAATAGTGCTTAACGGCTAACTCGGGTTGATTTGGCTTATTTTTATGTTATTTTTTTAATTAAGATTTTTACAAATTTCATTGTTCAACATTAGGTCCGACATGAGAATTGAGTTTTTTTAATTTGTTTTGACTTTCTTTCTATAGGGTTATTTCAGTCTCAAAACCAAAGTTGCAGATTGACACGTTAACCCGGGTTAAATCAGGTCATTTTTTTTATTTTTTTGAATGAGGTTATCTCGGTCTGATGACCCGGGTCATGGGTTTGGTGGATTGACTCAAGTTGTTTTTTATGTTCTTTTTTTAATTAATTTCTTTTTTAATCTCATCCTTCAATATTGGATTTGTTGTGGATTGAAATTCATAATTTGTTTCAATTTGCTTTTCATAGAGTTATCTTGATCTTATGATCCGGGTTGCAAGTATGACATGTTAATTTAGGTCTTTTTTTAATTGATTTTTTTTTCAATTTTATTCTTCAATATTGAGTTGATTGGGAATTAGGCTTCATAATTTATTTTGATTTGTTTTCTATAGGGTTATCATAATCTCATAACCTAGGTCATGAATTTGGCATGTTAACCCGGGTTGTCCCAAGTTAATCTAATATATTGTTATTTTAATATTAAGAAAAGATATCATTTTGAAATTGTTTCACGGATTGTATGGGTTATTTTTTTATCAGTAAAGTCAATCGGGTTATATCAAGTAAATCCTTACATAATTTTTTTCTGTTAAAAAAATTAATAATATTTAAGTAATTTTTTTACTTTTAAAAAATCTTAACTTGACGTGTGACCCATAATGTAATGCGGGTAAGTTTTGAGTGGAAAAGATACAGATACAATGACAATAGTACCCGGCTCCTGGTTGCAACTAGCCCAAATAAGGAAATAGAGTAGAACAAGACAAACGAACCTGTCTTAACCATCTCATTATCAAGGTATAAAATTAAAAACAGAATTTATTTTAAAAAAAAATCTGAATCAACTCAGGTTACCTATTAAAATCTACAACTTGAGTTAAAGACCAAAATAACTTCATGAAAAAAAATACTATCTTTAAAAAAATTAAGCAATAAAAAAAAATCCCACCATAATCTAAAAACATTATTAATGTATGATTTAAAAAAAAATTCTTTAATTTTATTTAAATGAATTTTAAAAAATAAATAGAGGAAAGCCCTTTAAAATGGAGCCCAAAAGTTTCGGCCTAATGGATCAATTTTGCTTGACTATACGAACAACGCGTCATCCACTCAACTATTTTTTTACTTTTCAAACAACGCAGACAACTCGTTGTGTGCATCTTCAGTTTTCAACGACCGAGGGACGTTGAAAAATTAGGGTATGAGTTTCATAACCTTAAAAAAAAAATTTTTCTAACCCTTCTTTAACCCAAAGATACCTACAAAACAACTCAGAGATCTACATAAACCTCTTTATGCCTTCAAACAATCTAAAAGTTGATCCAAAAACAAAAAAAATCAACCGGAAACCCAAAAACTTCTGGATGTCAGATCTACCTTCTCAAACAATTTTAAGCTTAAAGCACATCCAATTTAGACTCCTCTTATCGAATGGAACTCGTAGACACCAAGATCAATCTTTTTAATAGTCAGAATCAGTGTCAACCAATGAGTTTATCTCTCCATTGTCAGAATCTAATGATTCTCTCTCTTCTCTCTCAAACTAGGAATTGAAAAAAATAAAAATGAAGTTTTGTACTAAAATCAAAATTTTGAAATATTGAGGGACCTAAATATATTCACTTAAAAAGTAGGTGTACCAAAATAAACTCTTCACTTAAATTTTTAAATTGCCACCTTTTTTGTTTATATTTTTCACTTTGATCCTCTAACTTTCAATCCTACCATTTCTTACCAAATTTACCTAAATTGGCCATCGATTTGGTTGTAAAATGGCTTAATTGAGTTTCAAAAACTTCAATAACCAAATTCAAGAAAACTTCACTAGGAAAATCCATAATGAATTTTGTGTTTGTAAATAGTAAAATGGGCTACAGTGTTTTACTCACGCCTTTTAGTCTTTTGTTAACTAGTTAAGAATACTCTCGGTATTCACTAATGTCATAGTTAGAAATATTGATGCTAGAATAATTTCAAATCACAATATTCACTGACATCAAAATCAGGAATATCATACATTTTCTTCATGTAATACTTACCAATGCTAGAGTTGGAAGTATTTGTAGTTGAATATTCACCGACGCTAGAGTCAGGAATATCATATGCAGACCATCAACAACACAACATAACAAACCCTTAGCAATTTAAGATAAAACTAGCAATGCAGCATGTCTCAGGTAAGACGCTTAAAGAGTGATAATATCTTCCATTTTAAGTAATAAGTCTTGTACCGTAGAATTTTTGTTGACCAGTTAGGGTTTTTAGTGACCATAATACTAGATAGCGAGCGTTTCTTTAAACAAGATATTTCCCCTCTAAGAACAAGATATCATATTTTTTTTACCGCGATGTCGGGTGTAACTATTTAATTTTTTATTCTTTGATTTTTTAAAAAAAAAAATTGTTAAATCAATTGTATCGTGTCAAAACAACTCACATGTTATTTAATTTGAAATCCAAACCAGACAATAAATTAGGTAATGAGTTTTTAAATTTGATATACTGAACTGAGTTTCACGACAACACCAAAAAATTATTCACAAACAATATATTATTTTTTTCCATTCAATTTTTTTTTAATCCAACCTAAAGTGTAGCCGAAAGTAACCTAGTTAGTATCATATTTACGAGGTTTCTTTTGTTTGCATCAAAGGGATAAGCGTTCGTCCATTTGTTCTCGCCAGCCGGCAGCCATAATAGAGTTGCTTGATATTCCCCTTGGACACGGAAACAAGACAAAATAAAAGCACATAATTATTCACAATTATTCCGGGAAGGATTAATTGTTGAATGGGCCCTGGTGAAAAACTCTCTGGGCCCTCCCAAGTGAAAAGTACAGTATATTCGTCTGGGCCTTCTCAACTTTGGAGATCAATCAATTTTGAATAATTTTTTTTATTATATCATTGTATAACACAAGGTATTTTAAAAAAAAATTACTTTTACGTGAATTTGGATATAAATAACTAATTAATTAATTATTTATGTGATTTTGTATCTATGTTACTCATTAGTTAAAGATAAAACTCTGACTAATGAAAAAAAAAATTAATTAATTATCTAGTTTTTTATGTTTGTTTTTTTTTTTTATGTTTTTCAATTTCTTGATGGATAAAAATATATTGTAAATATAAAAATTATTTTTAACACACGGCATAATTGTATTGGAAATAATTAATTTATTCGCAATAAAAATTTATGAAAGTACTTAGATTTATTAAATTTTAGGAGTATAAATATTGAAATAAAAAAATCATAAAGTAAAAAAAAAGATTATTAAGAAAATGGAAAATTTTAAAATAATATTAACTTGGACCCACAAAACAGAGAGTTAACTGCTAAATCATAAAAATAATAAAGATAATTAATCGAGTCAAATTATAAGTCAATTACTTATATATATAAAGAAATGCACAATACTTCAAATGTCATTATCCTTTTGTGAATAGAAATACTAAAAGTTGAATGAAAACTAATTTTCCTCAAGCGGGATGGATGGGAATTAGGAAGGCAAGGGAAGTGTTACGTAAAAAATTATGATTAATCATGTTGGGCACGAACATAGAAGAATAAATCATAAACACATGCTCGTGTGTGTGTTTGTATAAACAAAAAAAAACTGCGAACACACACACACAGAAATCTTTTGAATTATTAAGAAAATGAAAAAAAATAAGAGATAGAGGACCAAAATGAAAATCACAGAGAAGATGGGTGGTGTTTTCAAGCTATTTGATGAAATCTTTAATTTAATACGCATACCTTTTGAATTATAAAAATTGGGCACCTTTAATTTCTGAAATTTCAGAAAAAATCAATTTTCACCCAAAACTTTATTTTTATTATTTTTTCAATTCTTGGTTTAAGAGAGACAAAATAATGTCGCTAGATTCCAGCGTTAGAGAGAGAAAATTATTATTAACACTGATTTTGGCCACCAAAACGATTGATCTTGGTGTCAACGAGTTCTATTTGGAGAGCAAAGTTCCAATAAGGTGTTTTTTGACCTTCAAATTACAAAAAAAAAAAAAAAAACAAATATAAGTTCAAGAAGATTTTTTGTTTGGGTTAATTTTAGGTTTTTTTACTTTTTTAGGTCATATATGAGTTTATCAAAGTTTCTAGGATATGTTTTAGGTGTTTTGGGTTAAAAAAAATGATAGTCGAAATCTAGAGAGAAACAGGTGATGCGTTGCTTGTTTATTTTTTTATTAAAAAAAATAAGTTCTCCACCCCTTAAAAAATAAAAGTTTAATTCAACTCAGGTTTGTAGGTTTAGGCTTTTTTAAGTCACAGGCATGCTTAGGTTCTTTTTTTTTTTGTGCTATTGATTTTTTTTTGTCCTTTTAGTTTTTATCCTTCAAGTTTTATCCTTTAATTTTGTTTTTTTGTTGAGTTTTTTTGTTAGCTATTTTAAAAAAGATTAAAATGTTTTTAACAATCTTTTATTATTTTATTTATAAAATATTATTTATTTTAGTGTATGGCTTGTTTACTTTTTTATTTTTTTTAATTTGATGTATTTTTAATCTCTTAAAATTTTTAAAAAAGCATTTCATTGTTTGTTTTTTTATTGAAAGTCTTTTTTTATTTGAGTTTAAAAAATACTTCATTTTGCTACCAAGATTTTAAAAAATCAGGGCTATTTTTATTTCAGTCTCACACATCACTCCTCTTTTATTTTTTAAGATAATTGGTGTTTGATATAAAAAAAATATTTATGCACCTAGTTGACGTATAATTAAATAAAAAGTGATTTTAGAAAAAAAAAATATTAAACTCAATGGGATTCATGACTCGATTCATGGGTTTGGCATATTAACTTCAATTATCTCAATTTTTTTTTGTCTTTTTATATTGAATATTTTTATTTTTATTTTATTTTTCGACCTTTTTTTGTTTCTTTCTATAAAACAACATGTAAAATAAACCTATACATTCAATTTTTTTTATTGAAAAAAAAACTCAACCTACAATAACAAAGCATCAATCAAACTAGTCAATTGGCCTATGTTCCGCCGCTGGTCAAATTGATTTTCTTAAAACCTCATAATCTAACTCTTTACCTAACTTGAGTTTCCAACTAAATCACGCAAAAGCTAACTCGAATTAAATTGATTGACTTTATAGGTCCAAATGCAATATTGATGATCGGTAAAAATATGATTTAGTTTTTTAAAAAAAAAATCAAGATGATATATAAAAAAAAAACAATTATTGAGACAATGATATATTGGCTCAATCTAAGTCCCCAAGCGACTTATGTCATGAATTTCATTGAGTTTAATAATATTTTTTTTCTAAACTATTTTTTTATTGTATTCGCAATTTATTTCTCAATCAATTTAATATTGAAATATAAAATCAAGAAAAAACTATTAAAAAAATAAAGGACCAGCAATTAAAAAAGCATATCCAGCTAGTGGGTGAACTCATTAAATCTATAAATTGGGTAACTTGGGCTAACTCGCTAAACCAATTAACCAAGTTATTGACTCCAATAAGATTATAATTTGTTTTTTGAAAAACTTTTTTTATTTAATTATATGATAAAAAATTTTAGATAATAGCAAAATTAAACATCAACCCCATACTACTATGCAAAACTACATATATTAAAAATATTATAATAAATAAATATTTTTCATTTCTATAAATAAATTTAATATATATAAAATATTAAAAAAACTACAAATGAATAATATCAATGTCTTAAAAAATTAAACAAATCTAATATAATTAAAAACTAATCATTATTTAAAAGAAGATAAATAAGCAAAACAAATCACAAAGAAATAAAATATAAATTTAAAAATTATTTTTAAAAAACATATTAAAAAATTCTAAATAAAAAAAGAAAAAAAAAGCAAATAATGAGGGTAGGCCTAGCGCCTAGCCTATGACTAAAGGGCCCATACACGGGCCTGCAATGTTAGGCCCAGTCACCCAAGATTTTTTTTGTAAGATAATGGGGCGGGCCATTCTTTCATTCCAGTTCAATTTGCAAAAAAAAAAAAAAAAGACAACGCGTCTGGCATACTCAGATTCCAGCTACTGTGGAGGCCGGAAAATCAGGGTATCTAGTTTTTGTCCTCTAAAAATCAATTTTTAACCCCAAACACCTAGAAACAACCATCATAACCTTGTTCAACCATTCTTAACCTCCAAAAAAGCAAAAAAAAAGTCCAAAACCAAGAATCAACCTAGAACCCAATTTCTCTTCTATATTTAGATTGGATTTTTTAAGGTATTTTCAAGGTAAAAAAACACTTAATTCAAACTCCCCTTAAATTATTGAAATGATGCCTCTCTCTCTCTACTAGATTCCAGCGATAACATTTCTCTCCTCTCACCAAATAAGAACTGAAAAATAATAAAATTAAAGCTTTGTACCAAAATGAATATTTGAAAAATGTAAAAGACTGGTTATCTTATAGCAAAAAAATACAGGTGATAAAAATATATTTCATCAACAAATTCAAACGTGTCATTTATGTTACTTATGTATTGCACTTTAGTCACCTGTTTTTTAATTCAACCGTCATAAAAAAAGAAAAACATGTAATTGGGCACTAATTTAAGCTTAATTGTGTAAAATAAAAATTTAAGAACCAAATTAAATTTTTTTATAAATCCCACCATTGTAATAGAAGTAAAATATAAGAGGATGATAAAATGGTGTGGCTGACAACACCATAGCTCTATAGATAGCCAGTCAATCCCTCTGTGGCGCAAATGGCGGGAATAAGTGGAAACTCAATCTCAAACTCATATAATAAAAACAAATTAATTATAATTGTCCGTACCACAAAAGCTGATAAAGTTGTTTTCATTGAGGGTCTCATTCTCTCTCGCACATGCACATGCACATGCACATGCACTTCTGCTTCCTTTTCTTTTTAATTATTCGAAGAAAAAAAGAAAGAAAGAAAAGCTACAAAACAAGAAATAGAAGCCCTCATTTTATCTGCTTAATGTCGTTGTTTAGTTGCTGTGTAGTATCTCGATATTTATATCTTCTGACTGACATTCCACAGATTTTTGCAGAGCTATATTATTTGTTTTCTTTCCTTTTTATTTATTAATCCTTGCAAATCTTAAATCTCGAACCATTTATAACTCTGGCTTGCCTTCCCATCTCATCTCTGGATTTTGTTTTCGTCTCCTGTTCAAGGTATTTGATCTCCATCTTTGTTCCCTTCCAGCTCTATTATAATTATATATTATTTTTTGTGCCGTGATTTTGGTTTTTAAGTCTTTGGATTTTTCAACTGTGTTTTTGGGTCTTGAGATTTGATGGGTCGGTTGGGATTTTTTGATCTGGGTGTTTTTTTTTCCCTTTTTTTGGTTAGTAGTTACTGTTTCATTGATACTGGTTCATGTTTTTGTTTTGGGAAGATTCAAATTGTCCTTGGCAGGTGGGTTGTTCCCATTTTGTGATTCAAGTACGGGGTCTCTGGTGATTTCATTGTTATTTGTTCTTACAGATTCCTCTTTCTTAATTTCTCCATCCATGATTCTTGGTCAACTTGTCTGTGTGTGCCATTGGAGTCCTTAGAGGCGTAATCTTTTGGTGTCGTTGACGGGGTTGGATGGTTATTGGGTGGATTCAAATCAAAGATGATAAAATGAGAAGACAAGTCATCTTTTTGTTTAATGTTTGAGATTTGTAACAGAAGCTGTTCATTTCTGCTTATTAAAGTGGTTTTTCCTGCACTTTTTATACTGCTGTCAACAATTTGCAATGAATTTGTCTTGTTTATCCAGTTTTTTTTGTCTGTAAATTTCCTGCAACTCATGTACTGACACAGACGCACATCTTTGGAAATTTGATGCGAAAGTGTACATTTAAATGCAGATAAATACATCTCACGGCCATATTTTGCGATGGAGAAGAGGAAATGGTTGTGGAAGAGGAAGTCTTCTGAGAGGAGTTCTGGTGAAACTGACAGTTCGGGATCAATAACTTCACATTCTGAGAGATTCTCTGATGATCAGGTAGGTGGCTGAACAGCCCTGCTCCATTTATAATATTAATATGTTCTACTTAAGTATCTAACTGCATCACCATTCTCCACATAAGGTCACAAACACCATTGTTCATACCTTAGTTCACAGGAGTGTTGCCATTTATTCTTAGCGAATCATTTGACTCTCTCGCAAGGTTTCAGTTTTCTTTGAAAGTCCATGACGTTTTCAATCTATTTGCTGTTTCAATCTAATTTCAGTAATACGAGTGTTTAAACTGCTCCTATTTGAAGGTACCTCACATCAGCTAAGCCCTCCTCCTAGAGTATTTTTGAGGAAGAGAGATGAAATCTTGTTAGGACCCTCCTTCACATCACTAATTGGACATTTCTAATGAGCAGAAAACTAAAAATGTTGCTTCCTCTGTTTTCAAGTATCAAATCAAGGACTGTTGAATTTTTCACTCCAGTGGAAAATTGTTGTTGAGTTACTCAGCTATTCTCCATGAGTTCGCTTTTCTATTATCTCATAGACTTCAAAACTTTCTTGTTTGCATTGTTGGTTTCATCCACTTTCTCATCACTGAAGCAGGATCCCTCAAAGGCATCTACAACTGACAGTGCTCAATCACCTGAAGTGACATCAAAAACTGTCACTAGGGATGAAGATGTCAATGATAGCGATAAGAGTTTGACAGAGAAGTTATCAGCCGCTCTTGTCAATGTTAGTGCAAAAGATGACTTAGTAAAGCAGCATGCGAAAGTTGCTGAAGAAGCTGTTGCAGGTATATTTAGACCCTAATGTCTAGGATACAATCTCTATTCTTCAAAGACTTGCCTTAACATTAAGGGTCCTGTACTAATTGCAAGATCTGCGATATATGTATGTTCTTTTTCAATTTAAAGGAGTTCTTTCCACAATGCCATCCATATATAGGAGCTCATTTAAAGTCAAATTTCCCAGTGACAAACTTTTTGGAACCAAGCATGGCTACTCTTGCTTTATCATCTGCTAATGTGCTTCCTCAAAACAATTATAGGCTGGGAAAAGGCTGAAAATGAAGTAATGGCTCTCAAGAAACAAATTGAAGTTGCAAATCAGCAGAAATCTGCATTGGAAGATCGGGTGAGCCACCTTGATGGGGCCCTTAAAGATTGTGTTAGGCAGCTGAGACAAGCAAGAGAAGAGCAGGAAGAAAAGCTTCATGAAGCTGTGGTGCAGAAAAGTCTCGAGTGGGAATCCATTAAATCTGAACTTGAGAACCAGTTTATTGAGCTCAAGACAAAAGAAGCTGCTGCCAATTCTGAATCTCCTGCTCTGATTGTTGACGAACTCTGCCAGAAGCTTGAATATTTGGAGCAAGAGAATGCTACCCTGAAAGTCGAGCTCCTTTCCCAGTCAGAAGAGTTAGAGGCCAGAACAGTTGAAAGGGACTTGAGTACCCAAGCAGCTGAAACAGCCAGCAAACAACATCTGGAGAGCATAAAGAAGGTGGTCAGACTTGAAGCTGAGTGCCGGAGGCTAAAAGCCATGGCTTGTAAATCATCCTCTGTTAATGATCACAAGACTTCTGCTGCATCCTCAGTTTATGTTGAGTCTTTCACTGACAGTCAATCAGACAGTGGCGAGAAACTTAATGCTGTGGTGCTGGATGCTCGCAAAGTTAGTTGCTCAGGGCCATACAAGTCTGAACAAATTTGCTCAGACTCATGGGCATCTGCACTAATTTCAGAGGTTGACCAATTCAAGAATGAAAAGTCTATTAATCGAAATCTCCCAGCCTCACCCGTCGAAATTGATCTCATGGATGATTTTCTTGAAATGGAACGACTTGCTGCTTTGCCTGAGAATGAAGCTGGAACTGATAATTCTAGAGCAGAAGATGCTGCCAAACAATCAATTGATGCTGAAAGCTCGTTGAGAGCTGAGCGGGAATTCATAATAAAACGAAGCGCTGAATTGGAAGAGAAGTTACAGAAGATGGAAGAAGAAAAGTTTGTATTGGAAGAGAAATTAAGGAAGATGGAAGGGGAAACGTTTGTATTGGAAGAGAAGTTAGAAGAGATTAAAGCAGACAGGGATGAGTTGGAGATGGCTCTAACAGAAAGTCAGGACAAGAATGAAGCATCACAACTTCAGCTGAGGGAGGCCCAACAGAAGTTGGTGGAGTTGCAAGAAGAGCTATCAATGGCAAATGAATCAAAGCAGCAAATTGAATCTCGACTTGTTAGCATGGAAGTGGAGGCTCGGACCATGTCTGCAAAAGTTAACTCGTTAGAAGGAGAGATTGAAAAGGAGAGGGTTTTGTCGACGGGAATTGCAGTCAAGTATCAGGAACTCGAGGAAAATCTCTCAAGAAAGAAACAGGAAGAAGAGCTCCAGCAAACTGTAAGCTCAAGTGTTGAACAACAAATAAAGCAGGTCAATAAGCAATATCACCTGCATTACGTGTTTATTTTTTCATTAACCTCTATTATGCCAGTTATCAAAATTGCAGATATACTCTTTTTTTGTCCCCAATATACTGATCGTAAGACTTGCCTGTAGCAGGACCTAGATGTCGCTGCAAAGAAACATGCTGAATGCCAGGAAACAATAGCTTCTCTAGGGAAGCAGCTGAAATCTCTAGCAACTCTAGAGGACTTCTTGATAGACACTGCAAGCATACCGGAGTTCTCTGCTGGAGGATCAGCAATTCCTAAGGTAATGGAGAACCTTGGAAGTGACACTCCAATGAAACGTTTTCACCTAAGAGAGATTCCAGTTCTATGAGAATTGCCAGTGAGTTCCGGTTCTTCGGTAAATGAAAAGGAAGAAAACTCACCCCCATCTGTATCTTCTCCAGCTTCATCTGCTGTGTCATTGAATCACGTCAGTTCCGAGAAGAATCGACATGGTTTTGCAAAAATTTTCTCCCGAAGTAAGAATGGGAGTAAAACTAGAAATTTAGCAAGGGTTAAGTAGTTGAAAAGTGAAAAAAAAAGGGTACATTGATGATGATTAGTTACTTGTAAAATGGGGAATTGGTTTAATGTTGATTAAATGCTATTTAGGCTCTAATTGACATTTCGGTTTTGATGTGTGTTTCTGAAAATTTTTAATTTTTTGCAATTTCAAATTAATTTTTGTGTGTTTTTGAATTGTTTTTATGTATTGATATTAAAAATAAATTTTAAAAAAATAATATTATTTTCACTTTAAAAATTAACCTCACCCAAACTCCAAATCAAGCATAGAATTTCATATACATGAATGACAGTCTCAGAATATTTCATCCAACTGAAGTTTTAAATTTAGATTGCTTGGATTTTGAATTCATACAATACAACGAAAATGCTTTGTTATATAGCTTCAAGAATGGTAATTTGAATCCCTGGCATCAATTGCTGGATTGTTCCACTTCCCAAAGAAGTCATTACAGCCAGAGAAGTTATGCTTACCAGCATTTGGGTTGGCAATAAAATTAGAGAAGAGAAATGAATGGCTAAAGAAACCTGGAGTGAGTTTGTTCCAGCAAGTGAGGGTGTCTGCTCGTTAAGTAGTGGGGAGGAGGGGGTAGGAAAGAAAGCAGATACTCTCTAGAAGAGGTAAAATGTATATACAGAACAGACCGTATAGGGTTCTATGGTGTAGTGGTTAGCACTCTGGACTTTGAATCCAGCGACCTGGGTTCGACTCCCGGTAGGACCTTTTCTTTTCCCAAATTCCTGGCCACATTTTATATGAAGTTCCAGAGAGTGGAAGAATACATCACGACATTTGAGATTTCTTTTGATAGGAATATCTGTATCAACATTACCATGTGGTTTCGACAAATGGTGGAAAACAAATCACTTCCACTTGTGGTGGGGGTGCATAATTTTACAGTGAGCTAACAACAATCCAATGCACAGTCAATTCACACAAATTGAGAAAATTTCAAGGAGAAACAAGATACAACCCAGGCATTCCCTCGGCCCTCCATTCTGCCAGTCATTCACCATGGTGATTACTGTTTTCTGAGGATTTCTCTCTTTTGAAGGCATTAAACAGATCAATGCCGAGGCCAACATTGATTAAATTCATTCCGGCCATCCCAAACAGAGCAAGTGGCAACTCCACACCCTTTTCAAACTTGGGAGCATCAGCAACCAGCTTGACGGTGATGAGGATGTGAGTCAGGGATCTTGCAAAAATGAAAGTGAGCCAATTAAGAACCCATTCTATCCTCACAATTGTGCTCTTAGCATTGCGAATGCCAGCCATCCGCCGCACTTTCCTCACATGAAGAAAGATTGAATGCAGCTGTGTGATAAGAGAATTTCACTGTCAGCACTATATAACACCACCCCGCATTGAGCTTGCATGAAGGCCTAAAGGGTAAACAGTTACATTTAAACAAGAACAAGTTCTCAGAAACATAAAGTAACATACCTCACAAACCAGAGTGAGAATAAGGTAGTTGATTGTGACATTTCGATACAGAGCTAGAGTAAAGCAAACGAGAAGTATCATGTGGTGAACCAGGATGGAGGGGATCAAACCACTGTATAATCGGTAAAACAGCATATCCAACTGATCATATGCAAAATAACCACATGAGAAGCACAAGGCAGCGTACGCCCACTCCCATGTACCTCCAACGAGTTGTGAATGCTCAAACATCCCATCGGAACCATTTTTTAAGCACTGATTTACCAAAATGGAAACCACTACACAGCAAGCCGACAAGGATCGGAATTAATAATGACAAGGTAAGAAGGAAGGAAGCACATCACATGGAAGGAATGCAAGTATGCTAATGCAACATAAAGTTTACAAGCATCAAATTAGTTGAGCATCTGAAGCTTCATCGATTTGTAAAATCTAGGTATACCTTTCTCCTCTTTTAAAAATCTTTGTATCAGTCAGTAAGTCATAAGCTTTTCATCAAAAGAATCACCCCACTGAACAGCCTTTCAAACACACCCCGAAGATTGTACTATCTATACTCCCAGTATCTTTTTAGTTTTTTCCCTCTGAATACCACACTTCCTATGTTTCTAACACAATAACAGGCCATGTCGGCCGCACTTGTTTGCTTAAGCAAATAAATCAATGGTCATTCTCAATCTGTCCAAAAAAGAAAAATCAAGATTTCTCCTTAGGACAATTGTTAGCAAAAGGTTGCTTAAAACTTGATGCCCCCGTTAACAACAAAAGCAACCGTGACCATGCTGATGCCCAGCCTGGTAGTAATACTAATAGTGCGAACATTTCTATATTAAGAAACCCAACAAACCATAACAATACACGAACATCGAGAAAATAAATGACTCCCAGTGAAGTATCAGAAACACCAATTGAGAATAGAAATTTTAAGAACCTGAAACGGAGATGATGGTGGAGTGGAGGAGAGAAACGGAGGTATTAACAAAGAGAGGGTCACGGGAGACAAAAGATCGAATGGCCCAATTGGCTATCTGGAAAAGGCAAGCTCCAGCAACAATCCAAAGCAGCTCCGTGCGCTTGTTGAAGAATATCTCGAACAAAACTGAGACGAACCACAGAATTAAAGTAGCTAAAAAGAAGGCGCCTACCTTGTTCTTTTCGTTCTGATTCTGACTAGTTGTTCTTGCCATAATTTCAAGACACTATCATAATTCGGTCTGTGTGGTGTAGACAGAGAGAGATAAAGGGAAAGACAAATATTTTCGGAGGTTAAATCTTTACACATGGCAGTGAGGAGTTCATTTATTCTTGTTCGTTGGGAAATGGGAAGGGAAAGGAGGATACTGAAGATTGCTTATATGATCCGCTATCTCTTTGGACCCTTGAGGTTTTTTTTCCCCAGCAATAGCACACAGAGGAAAAACTTTTTCCAAGCTAGTAAATTTGGAAAAATTATTATTATACATATAATAAAATGAAATAGTATTTTTACATAGAAAAGGTATAATTATATATTTTATCATTTATTTTAAAAATATTTTGTGTAATGGTGGTAAAATTACAATTTTTTTTTTTTAAAAAAAACAAGTTTTCTTTATATTTTTTTCTCTTTATACTTAGTATTTAATTATTTTACATTTGACCTATTTATCAACATTTCTTTTCTTATTTTTATTTTTTAAAAAAATATTTTTTTAGTTTTCCTTTTTTTTTACACTTTGATTTTGAAAAAAATATTATTTTTTATTTTTTACATTTTGAATATTTACTACTCTACACTTGGTCTATTTATACCTTTCTTTTTGTTCTTATTTTTATTTTTTTGTAATTTGTTTCTTAATTTTTTTATTTACAATTTTATTTTAAAAATTATTATACAAAGACTAAGAAAATAATGTTTTACTGTAACAATTGCAACATTGTTTCATTCTTCTGCCACATTAAAAATTAGCTTGAGATCTTACATATTTTTTTATTAACGTATATAACTTTTCTTATATTTTATTATATGTAAGCATCAATTTTTTAATTCACGGTTATATTTTTTACTCGATGTCAAAAGACACACTAATCACACCTACACATTAATTTTTTTGCGTTAAAAAAAAATAATTATTCGACGCGTAGCAAGGCAAGTTGAATAAATGTGTTAACATTTTGTTTTTGGTATTTATTAAAACAGATGGTTTTCAATGTATTTAATTAAAAGCATACATAGATTTTTTAATTTATAATTAGAATTAAAAAAAAACACATTTGAAAAGCCAATGCAACAAAAGTCCTATTATCTTTCTTTGATGTATATGAATTCATCTTATCAAGATATTTTCAATTATACTAAAGGTGTTGTCATCAAAGTTTTGATATGTCTCTAATGTCTTATTCTTTCTCTCGTTTTTCCTTTTCTTTTCTTTCTCCTTCTTGGTTTATTGTGCAACCCATTTCCTTTTCTTCTTCTTTACCTACTTCATTTGATCCCTCAATTTTATTATTTAGTAAACTTTAGTTCCATTATTATAGAAGTTAACAAATTTTGCTAAAACATAATGGAAAAATCTGCTAAAAAATAAAAAAATATTTATCTTCCCCATCTTAAATAAAAATAAGTTATTAAAAAAAACAATGGATAAAATGATAATAATAATAATAATAATAAAATTAAGGTTAAAAAAATTAAAAATTGAGGGGCCAAATGCATTTTAAGTAGAGAAGAATGAAAAAGAAATGGTCAAATATTAACAAAAGAATTTTTGATGTGAGACACACGTGCGGTATCTGCACATCTCCAGTTGCGTAGGTGAGACCTATACTACTATTTTAACTGTGTTAGTTTGGATCCAAAAAACATTTCGCTATGTTATTGTTGTAAAAACCTTGACTCTCAAGTCCGTGAGATCCAATCCCTAAATGAAACCCTTTACAGGTTTGGACTAACAAAAATCAATGTCCTTAAAAAATGTTGTTGCATATGAGATTTATTCTTTCCAAATCATAGGCATTAAAGACCTTTGAACTATGTAGTAAGGGCAATACAATTATTTTACTATGATACAATTTTCATTTTCAAATTATATAAGGATAAATTAGTCTTCTTTGTTTTTTGACATAATAAAATTACTTAATTATCCTTAAAAAAATAAACTTCCATTCAGAGGTTTTTTAATCTTTTTAATTTTTTAGTATAATAAAATGATTTAATTACCTTTAAATCTAAAATTTACTCAACTATCTTCTAGGATTTTTCCTTTTCATTAGGAGTTTTTTGGTTAATATCAAGGTGACATAAGAGTATTTTTGTATTTTAATAAATTATATATATATATATATATATATATATATATATATATATATAACTACTAACGTGTGCAATGCACACATCAATAAGTGGGTGACCCCAATGCCCTTCGAACGGTGCATGCAGGGTCACCCAGTGACCAAATGCTACACTTTATGGTGATGTTTGAATAATCTTGATGTCCTCTTATATATGCGGCGAAGGGTGTGGTTAACGAGCCTCTAGTTTGATGCCAACAATCTTTTCTTTTTTTATTTTTTTTTTCTCCTCCTCAATTTTCACACATACACCTTAAAAATTTCAAAGCAACTCTTTAATTTATTTTTCCTTCAGATTTAGTTCTTATTCTTTTTATTACTATTTATTTTATTTTGAATAAT
>Ga0307517_10005457_pt1 | contig 19148 bp, 12 predicted proteins | sample 23_EM_MG_FD_194515 | JGI IMG/M metagenome (GOLD analysis project Ga0307517, IMG submission 194515) | Populus trichocarpa ectomycorrhiza microbial communities from riparian zone in the Pacific Northwest, United States - 23_EM | ecosystem: Host-associated > Plants > Roots > Unclassified | place... | reverse complement strand
CCCCCCCCCCCCCCCCCCCCCCCCCCCCCCCCCCCCCCCCCCCCCCCCCCCCCCCCCCATGGATATCTCTGCCAACCCTTGATCTGTTTTAGATTTTGCACTGAAAAAAACGGAGATATTGGTGCAAGAGCTTAAGGATAAGATACCAGTACGGAAGGCGATCTTGACTAGGAAATAACCGTCAACTCTTTGGAGAGGATGTATCACGACATGGCGGCCTATTTTTTTGCGCCCCATGGGTTAGCAATGCGGTTGCTCGGGCATATGTATGGTGTTTGCATCTTGGAATCAGCACTCGGCGCCTCTCAGAGTCAGTGTACCGGCCATAATATTTCATTGGACCCGACTACTCTAGGCAATATATTTCGCATGTTACAATACTTACCCCAGAAACAATTTTCCCGGGGGCGCCAACCCGTGCGCCCACTCTAATTTCACCTCGGCTTTAAGTGTTATTATATATAGCAAGAACCATATCTCTAGAGTGGAATCCCTACATAAATTGGGATCATTATATAGGAGGAATAAGTGAAATAATAGCAAATTATACAGTTGTTGTTTGATAGGGGTGTGTGGGGGGGGGGGGGATTTTGGTGTCCTGAAGGCGGACTCCAGCGTGCGTGGACTACAAAGGGAGACTAATTCGCACCCCGCCATAATAGACCGCTGATAAGGGAACCCTCGCTATTAAATTTATGAATGAACCCTCTGGGAATATCCACCCCTGCTCCCGTACAAATGGCCCCCGCTATGGTTTGGGCAGATAAGGAGTTGTCACATAGAAAGCCCGAGTAGAATAAGGTTTTTTAAAGAAAAAGAAAAAGGGAAGATATCTGCACGGTTACTTTAGGTTAGCCGGCGATATAATCCCTGTGTTGTACGATCTTGGTGACAAAAGGAATGGACCCCCGCAGGGTTTTCCATAAAAAATGGTCATTTTTAGAAGGCGCCTACAGTCTTTCATCAGGTCTTGACGAATATCAGCGGGTGACGAACAGGGATTAGCAGGCATTTTTTGTTCCCTTACTCGATTTTTTACTGGCCGAATACCCCTGTTTCTTCATCCGCTGATATTCGACTGTACTTGCCACCGTGATATTGGAAAAATCCAGGGATTTTTTTTAGATAAGTACTAGTACAGTACTCTTGTAGTCTAACATGGGGATCCACATACTGACCAGGTTACGGGAAGCATCCTAGGGATTCTGAATGCCAGGGTTCTATTGTGCATTTTGTATGGAAAACCCGGTGGGGGTCCATTTCTTTTGCCGCCAGGCTCGTACAGGGGCAGCAAGTGTTAACATGAACGGACAGGGATGTGTTATGCTTGTTAACTTTAAATAACTGTTCAATCACATACCACACCCTGTACGGAAACCTTCCCCCTGTGCCTTGAACGGGGACATCTTTCCTTGGCGCCAGTATTATGGGTAATTTAGTTGTTTGAAAACGTATGGTTCCAGGTACTACGAGCGCAAGTCGGCACTGGGCTTAATTCAAAGTCCCTTATTAAGGAGCCAATTATTTTCTGTGAGCAATCCAGCTGTGGCGCACAAATTTTTACTTCCTAATTACTAAGGGGGACGCCGAAGTATTACTTGTTGGAGTTAGCCTCATCCCCGAAAATTGTCCCAGCCGGATGGAAACTTAAAATTAGGCTAGCCCCCCCTCGGCTCAATATATATGGGGTTCGTTCTATAAATCTCTAGGGAGTGATGAACTGAAAGCATCTACGGAAGATCTTGAGTGTGGGCTATTCGGCTGACGGGTTTGAAGTTAGCGATATTGTCTGCTGGTTGAGGTATATTTGCAGTGTCTTGAACCAAGAGGCAGGGATTCCTCAATTCAAAGAGTCCGCCATCGATACCACCAGTAGATCGGTCACAAACCACCATGCATCTTGGGCGCAGGCATTTGGCACCGGGGTTGGGGGGCGTCTATCCCGGCATGGTGGGGGAGCTTTGGTGTGTGTAACGCGTTTTTGCGAACAAAACTGACAGATCAACTCAAAACGAAAAACTGGTTTTCCAGGGCTGAGTGCATCTACTCAAAGACTCCCGGTAGTGTATGAGTGTTGAGGGGAATAAGTGAGGCCATGTAATGGCCTTCACAGGAGGCGGTGCTCGGGGGGAAGAATTTTTTTTCATGATAACAATTGGGCTTCCCATCAGCGGCAGTGCCATCACATCTTTTTTTTTATACCATCTACCGGTAGAATCTGGCTTTGCACAGTGGGCCACTTAGGCTACTAGGGGGAGGTAGGAGCTAGTAGTTGGTTAACCGGGGGTGATTGGTAGGCATTCAGGTATCGGGGATAAAATTTCACACTTTAGGAAGCTTTCCTGGGGTGGCTGTTACTCAACTTGATTAAGGTTGTTGTGGGATTTACAGCCATAACACGATTAGGATTTACGAGTACGGTATTGTTGATTGATAGGTTTTTGACGAAATCGGGAGTGGGGGCCCCCTCCTACGAAAATTGCCGTGGGTTGAGATGGCGCCAAGCATCACATGCTACTGCGCACGACCAGAAGTTGGTGGGGTCATGGAAACTCGCTCGCAGGTAGGGGGAGGTTCACGGGAGATTGAGACATACTTCGTCATACCCTGAGGAACGCCTTACCCATAACCTTTGCGCTGCAGGTGAGAAGAAGTGGGGCATTGCACCGGGAGTCCGAATTCGAGGAGAAGTGTGATACAAGTCAAAATACCTAGTGAATTAATTTGCTTTGAAACAGTTGTGCGAGTCTTTATACCTTTATCATAATAATATTATAAACTCAGCAAACTCGCTATGCAGCCAAACCCTACCTGCATAGTCTTAGTGGGAGGTTGGCTGCATGGTCTGTTATTTCAGAGAGGAGTACCCAACCTATGCCGGGGTATTTTCACTAGTTCGCGCTCAGCTTGATTTCCAGAAAACGTTGTGAAAGTTGTTCTTCAGGGGGCGTTTGATTTGTTGTATTCTCTTAATCCTTTTGGGCGATACTGCATCCTTTAGGACCTCTGTATCTCTATCTGGGTCCTTGGTGTATAGTTAGAGTTTAGGGTTGGTAAAGTAACTGTCTCGCTGTGTTTCACCGACCAAGGTTGTCGCACAGCGTAAAGATTTGGATCAGAGATAATTAATTAGGAGGTCGCAGGTGTAGCATACTGCTAGCATCTCTTGGGAGGGTGTTGTGGATATTCCCTTTATTTTCGCCTCAACTGAGGGCTGAGTTTGAGGTGTTTCCCTCCAATAGTTGCGAAGGGGAAATTTAATGTCCTATCACATTTACCTCCTCTTCGGGCGCTCGGGGTATTAATATAGTTGCTTTCGCTTTTTCTCTGGGAATAGTATTCCTCCCCCAATCATATGCGAATATTTCCATTGTCTACTCCCTGAACAAGTTAAGGCAACTACTCGCGCATCTAATTGTGAAGACCTCAGACCTCTTGGTGGGTGAATACAAGTGGGAAGATGGGCACAGTGTATAGCACAGAACAGTTTGTTTATATGTGTCCAGGTGGGCTAATAGGAGACTAGTGCCTTAACTCAGGAGGGCCACGGCCACACAGCCACCCAGAGCGACCCGCCTGTTGCCCAAAGTTACCTGACCGTCAAAGATGTCTCTGGAGACTACTCGGATAATCACGGTAGCAACAATATATATGGAAGCACCGTAAATAATTACGGTATACAAGTACCTAAACATGTCCCTGGTATGTAGTTTTTCATTGCCAATCTTCGTTTCGAAACTTGTGGCTAAGAATTTGTGCAGATACCTTTGAAGAGCTGAATGCGAAGAACGGCTGGGGGGCATCACCACCGGAAATTGACCTATACCACCTCCGCGACAAGCACAACCTGCCAGAGGTTGACACCGGGAAATGGATTTTCGAAAGCGTTGAATATAAGAAGTGGCGGGAGAGCAGTGAATCTAGGCTTCTTTGGCTTTGTGGTGGCCCTGGAACAGGAAAGACTATGTTAGCCAAGAGTATTGCCGCCGAACTTCTCAAAGGGCCCAGTAGTCATCCGGAAGGGGTCAAATTGGTTTTCCACTTCGTCTCTCCCGAACTTCCTACCGAGGAGATATCTACCGATAATCCCCAAGCACGACAGCTTAAACTTGCTAAGGTAGCTAGCGACTTATTGTATGGTATTCTGCAGCAGGATGGGAGCCTTTTCGATGGCTGTAGGGCTGAGCTCGGAAAGCAAGGGGGTAGATTTTTCGCCAACCCAAGTTCTGTGTGGAGTGTTCTGGGAAAAGCGATTGAGGACTGCCACACCGATCCCATATGCATTCTCATCGACGGCATAGATGGGCTCAAGCCGACCTTATGTAAGGACTTGATCACAAGAATTTTGGAGCTTGCGAAAATACCCAAGGTCAAAATATTCCTCTCCAGTCGTATTGTGCCCGAAGTTTCGAATAATTTTTCTCGAGATATGGAAATCAACCTTGATGGGAACGGTTTGGTAAGAGGGGATGTGAAAATTTTTATTGAGCAAAGAGTAAATGCATTGGAGAAGTGGGATGACGGTTTGAAGGAGAGAGTAAGGAAAACCCTTTTGGAGAAGGCAGAAGGAATTTTCCTCTGGGCATCGTTGGCGATTGAAAATCTAGCCTGCCACTGTTCAGGCCCTGATTTTGACACCCTTCTAGAGGAACCTCAGCCAAAACTTGAAGTAGTGTATCAGAAAATGTTGGGCCGCATCAAAGAGGGAGCTGGATGGAGAAAAGTTCTGATCATGATCCGGTGTGTGACGCTTGCCGTGCGCCCACTCAAATTTGGCGAATTAGGCCATATCCTAATGCGCCTAGAGGGAAAACCAAAAGGCAAACAGCGGTCCTCTCACGGAGGAGCAAGTACCGAAAGTCAACCAACAGAGAAGGGAATCGAGAAGTCTATTCAGTCCTGCCAGGGATTCCTCAGGAGTGATGCCGGGACAGTACTCATTGTCCATCATACAGCAATCGAATACCTTTTTAACGAAAAGCGAGATGACGGCCTCCCAGTATTTCCAAAAAGTGGGTTAGATTTCACAACTTCCTGGGAGTGCTTCCAATACCTTCACGCTGCCTTTGATAATGTAGGGGAAGCCCGAAACGAGGATGTCAGGGAGCCTAACGATAAACCCGAAGACTCAAGTTCAAAGCCCGAGCGCCGGGAAGAGGAGCCGGGAGAGACTGAATTGGACCTTGTTCGGAAACACGCACAGGAAGCTGCGTCTAAGCATAAATATCTCCAATATGCAGCAGAATCGTGGTTCATTCATGCCCGTCGGAGCATCGAGATTTCAAACCCTGGGGACAGATTCTATGATGAAGAAACTCATGACTGGTTGAAGTATCCGTTCTTCGAAACCGGCGACACAATACGAAAGCTCTGGATTGTGCTCTGCGGAGATGCCAGAATGGAAGTTTTGGTGGGCGAACAGACACCGCTACACATCGCTGTATGCCTGGGGCTCACACCCCTGGTTGAAGAGACCCTCTTGCGTTTTAAAGAGGGAGCGAACGGCATGCAGTCACCACTACACTTAGCAGCCAAGTTCATATCTGGGGCGTATAAGATCCTGATTGCCAAGGGCGGACGATGGATCCTCACTAATCCGGATAAAGATGGCAACACACCACTCCACCAAGCTATTATTTTCGGCCACTCATCCATGCTGAAGGGCCTGGTGGAAACGTTCACAGAGCATACTGCATATAGTAAGGAAATCAATAGGAAGAACAATTACGGCAACACCCCGCTTCACCTCGCTGTTCAATTCGACTACCCAGAAATAGTAAGGCATCTAGTCGAGAATGGTGCGGATCCGACCATCAAGAATAATGCCCTGGCGACAGCATCACAATTGGGGGCAGAGCTAGGGAGGGCAGACAGTTTGGGTATTCTAAAAGAGCATGGGAAGATTCAGCAGCAGGAGCCCGTGGGGAAGCCTGTGGAGGAATCAGTGGAAGAGAGTGTGGAGGAATCAGTGGAAGAGAGTGTGGAGGAGCCTGTGCAGGAGCCTGTGAGGTCTGTGGGGGAGCTAGCAAGGGGAACCGAGAGGAGTTGGTGGAGGGCTCGGGGAAGGACACTGCTCAAATTGTCGGGGAGGATGTGGAAAGAGTGCTGGGGAGACCCTAGAAACAACCCGGGAAAGGTCCGGGAGAGTGATAGCAGAGAGGGCGGTAGAAGAAATCGGAGCCGAGACTAGGGACATGGGCGCCAGAGAACAAGCAGCCACCAACGAACCATTCCTGGCGTGTAATCTGCTGTTATGCATTTGTGCGGTCTTTTTCTTCCCTATCTGGCTTTTTGTAACAGTCCTACGTAATTCATCAGGAGGCAGGAAGAGGCTATTGTGCCCTACTTGTGGAAAAGGAACCCGGGGGCCTTTCCCAACTCGACCATCTGTCCTTACACTTCTTTAACTAATGCTAGCCTCCCAACCGTGTGTCCTGCGTTGATCTCATTCATTATGAATTATGTATTGTGGTTCTGGGAAGGGGTTTCACTTGGTTAGGTTATTTTGGGTAGCGAATTATTAGACTCTCGGGGGTGGTGGATCTCGGGGACCATTACTTTGGCTCTTTTTTTGGGGGGCTGTTTGCGTGGTTTTTTCTCTTTCAGTTGGTTGCTGGCAGTCTATCATTATCATGTTCCTCCTTGGGCAAGTTTTACTCGCTTGATCAATTTTTTGACAGCTTTAAACCTTAGTTTTATTTCCCCAGTCTTTAGCGAAATGCTGTTCTAGTTGTATTTAGTTTATGCGATAGAATTGCTCCCAGTTTATCCGAGTGTAGTGAGGTGAGGTTGTATATGATAGCTTTACCACCACTGATTGAATATGGAAGAAGTAGTCGAGTGATCGCACATGATTCCATGCATTCCTTCTATAGTTTCACCCTTCCTTCCTTCACCCCTTGATAACAAACAACATTCACGAAATTAACTAAAAATTCGCTCTCAGACCGCCTCCCAAATCTAAGCGGGTATACCCCCTGGGGTTCCTCTCAAAGACCCGCCTTAATAGCCACGTTCCTCTTACCATCCTGCTCAAACTGGAACCACAATAGTGACCCCTGGAAGACACTTGAACTCCACCCCAGCAAACTCATTCTCAATATACCCCTAGGCCCCGCTAGGGATGACAGAAACCCATAATTGCTCTCGAGAACTGCCGCCCCAAGTTCTCCACCTGCCCACCTCTTAGCCTGAACTCTTCAGCGTCGGCGCCTACAGTAACACGCTCCTGGTTTTTTATAAACAGGGAGGGGACTATTGCGAATCACCCGCCCATAGTAGTGTGATCAACAGCATGGCCTTGGTGCATCAAGAAGAATAGTGACGGTACATATCTGGAATTTATTATCTCTGGCGTAAGGGACGGACAAGGGTGGCATCGGGGTTAGACCGTTGGAGAAGGAAGTGGGGGTCGGGAGAGAGGGAATAAAAGCAGGATGGACGGAAGAGAAGAGGAGAGAAGAGAAGAGTGAGGAATGGAGGAGAAGAGACTAGGTGAGGTTATATAGGAGGGGAAGGAGCATGGTGGTGATTATCGTGAGGGAAGTGAGGATGAGGAAGAAAGAGTGAACTCGGAAGGTTTTCTGATTTATGTACTGAAGGATGTATATTTCCCCGTGGGTGGGAGGATAGAGTAGATATCATGATATCCTCCGCCGACATAAGAGCTTCCAAGTGCGCTTAGAGACAGACACCAGTTTCGATCAATAAAAGGATGCCGGTGGTGCCCTTCGGCACCAACGCCCCGTTCAGACTTGTATCCTCAGTAACGACGAGCAATACCACACAAACTGGAAGGTCAGGCGAGGAATCTCGGATGTGTCCTGGGAGAGATATTTCGAGCTTGACTGCTCATATGATGGCATTCGGCGGCCGGAGGGGAACGCTGCATGGATTTAGGGGCGGGATTGGATGTGTCCATTGCCTGGCTGGGATAGGGATTGTATGGCCATGGTTATCAACGTGGCGGTTTCGTGCCCTGCGGCTGGAAAGACGATTATTTGGTCGCGCATGCCAAACTCCCCATCCGAGCCTGGGCAGGTGTTCAATTTTAGCATTATTGAGAGGAAATCTTCAGTTTTAGGGCCTCTCGGGAAGAACAGCAAAACTGTTTAATTCAAAGTTACGTATTCGCCAATTAATTATTTTCTCGTCTGGTAGTGAGATGCAGCTCTTTCTCTCGACCAGGAGGACAGTTTTAAGATATATTGTTAAGGTTAGCCTCACTCCTAGTTGTGCTAACTCCAAGGAGGCTTGAGACCAGCTTAGCTCCTCCCCGAATCTATATTTTCAAAACCCTCTCTATAAACCTCTCGGGAGTGATAAATTGAACGTATTTACAGAAGATCTTAAGTGTGGTGGTTTAGCTATCAGTGTTTGAAGCCAAGGCGTGTTTGAATGTCTAGAGATTGGGGTTCACGAGATTCGAAGTCTAGAAATTACCCAACAAGAAGCGAAGGAGATAGGACCTCGTAGATATTTTTTAGTTGCCCTTAATAAAACTATTGTTGGTCGAAATTTGGCAACAACAAATGCGTAAGGTGGCACGTGTTGTGTGCAGCTGAAAGCTGAAATCCTGATGGGAACTGTCATGCTGTGCTAGCTATAGTATAATCCCTGCGATTTTCACCCTTGCTGGGTATTGTGTATTGGTTGGGGTGTGAATTTGTCCTAACTGGAGTCAATACGAAAGGATTCCTTAATGCTAGGAGTTCGCGTTCAACACTACCGGTAAGTCGGGAATAAGCTACTGCACTACCGGTGGCTCAGTGGAGAGATTTAGCTATGGAATTGAGAAATGTTTGTGCAAGTTTTTTTTGGCTTGGAAAGCTTTGATGTGTGTACTAGTACAAAACTTCCACCAAACCTTCCAGCTTCAAAAACCCCCTTTTTAGTTGGTGTGGGGGGGGGGGGGGGTCTTCTCAAAGACTCTCGATACAAGATGGGTATTGAGGAGAATTGGTGAAGGCATGTGGTGGCCTTTCCGGGGGCGGTGCGCACTACCCGCCCATTAAAATCCCAAAATCGGGCTTCCGGTAGGATAAATACCAGTTCCCAAGTTGACATTTCATGAAATACCTAGCTGGCGCAGTGGTTAACACTCCTGTCGCAATTAGCGGGAGCCCAGGAGTTCAATCCATGCTGACAATCAGTTATTATTGAACGATCCGTCATATAGGGCAGGAGAATTTAAAAAATCCTGCCCTATGGGGACTGGGAGATTGAAGAACTTAGCCCTCATCAATAGGGCTGTGGGGTTTAACAATCCTGCTACGAGGAGGTAGAATCCGACTCTAGACCTTGAAGGTTGGCGATCGGCGGGTAGCAGAAGCAAATGGGAGGGGTTGGCAAAGAAAGAAATAATATGAAATAAATAAAAATAAATAAATATATATAAAAAAGTAAAAAATAAATAAATAAGTAATAATCTATAAAAGTAAGAATAGAAATAATAATAATAATTGCTTCTTTTATCTTGGGAAGGAAGCTGTTGCCCCTCTCCCGATTTATTGCCTTGTATACATAGCTTTTTTTCTTAATAAAGCGAGGTAGTACTAGTATTCAAGTACGGTACGGGGAATAGAATTTCTCACTTTGGAAAATTTTCCTGGGATGGCTGTTGGTCAGCTTGATCGAAGTTGTTATGAGATTTCCTTACAAGAATAATGCGATTAGGATATACGAGTATGGTTGATTAAGTCTCCCATGCAGCTTCTATCGCGGGTAGAAGTTTTCGGCGAAATAGGAAGTAGAGCGTGTTTGTAGAATCTAAGAGTCGTCTCCTTGTCACTTACCTGCCTTTAGAAAAGTGCCGATAGTTGAGATGGTGCCAAGCAGCACGTGCTACTGCGCACGGCCATATACCAGGTGGGTCATAGAAGCTCGCTCGCAGAAGGCCTCCCAAAGCCATCCGGAGGGGTGCTGATTGGTAGGTTTTGTATGGGTAAACGAGCGGTGTTAAGCGCAGTATCCATGGTTCATCCAAGTAAGCGACTCGAAGGTTTCTTATTTAAGTTTAGCGGTCCGGGTGAGGGGGGTATCGGGTAGCCTGGGATGCCCTGCATTTGGGGGGAGGGAGATCTGCCAGACAGGGATTAGGCCCCACTTCGTCATACTCGGAAGAACGCCTCATCCGTGATCCTTACCTTGCAGGCTAAAGAAGCGAGATATGGCATCGGGGGGCCGAATTTGAGGAGGAATGTGATACAAAAACCCGACATCTGGTCAATTAATTTGTTTTAAAACAGATGTACGAGCACATATACCATCATACAAACTCCGAAAACCTTACATGGGTGGTTTTTTCGGTAGATCAGCTGCATGGTCTGTGATTTCAGAGAGCAGTACTGAATTTACCCTGGCATATTTTCTCCAGTTGATGCTCAGCTTGCTCCAGGACGCGCTGTGAAGGTTGCTCCTTTGAGGGGGTTCAACTGCTGTAATCTCCTGCTCCATTTGGACAATGTTGCATGCTTCAGACCATCTGTATCTTTTCCTGTGTCCCTGGTGTAGAGCGGGAGATTTGGGTTTGTAAGGTGACCGCCTCACTGTGCTTTTCCCACCAAGGTCGCTGTGACAGGTAAATATTTGGATAAAAGATAAGTGCTTTAGGGGGGTCGTACGGTGTAACGTAATGGCAGTCTCTTAGAAGGGAGTTGTGGATATTCTTTTTATTTTCACCCAAACGGGTGGCAAGGTTAGCGGCGCTTTCTCCTCCTTTGGTTACGAAAGGGAGTTCCAGCGCCCTAGCACATTTATCATTTCTTGTGGGTACTCACTGTATTAATATGGTTGCTTCTGCCCCTTCTCTGGGAATTGGGTTCTTCCCCCCACCATATTCGAACCCATTATCTACTACCTAAACGAGCTGAAGCAACAACTCTCACATCTGATTTCAAGGACATCAAAGGAACCTCTGGGTAAGAAAACGCTCGTAGGAAGGTGAACATGAGGTATAACACTCAGTGGGTTTTCTATATGGGTCTAGATGGGCTAATGGGACATTAGTATGGAATCCGTCCGGGGCGAAAATTCCGGGGCCATCCAAAGAAATAGTTCCGGGAACTTCTGGGGAAATAGCGGTAGCTACAACATATATCGAAGCACCACACTCAATGTTAATGGTATACAAGTTCCTAAAGATATCCCTGGTATGTAGCTTTTCATTGCCAATCTTCATTTGAAACTTATGGCTAAGAATTTGTGAAGCGACCTTTGAAGAGCTGATCGCGAGGGACGGCTGGGGGGTATCACCACCGGAAATTGACCTAGACTACCTCCACGATGAGTACAACCAGCCAGAGGCTGACACTGGGAAATGGATTTTCGACAGCGTTGAATATAAGAAGTGGCGGGGAAACAGTCAATCCAAGGTTCTTTGGCTTTGCGGTGGCCCTGGGACAGGAAAGACTATGTTAGCTAGGGGTATTGCCGCCGAACTTCTCAAAGGTCCCAATCGCGATCCGGGAGGGATTAAATTGCTTTCCCACTTCGTCACGCCCGAACTTCCTACCGGGGAGATGTCGATTGATAATTCCCAGACACAACAATTCAGAATTGCCAAGGTAGCCAGTGACTTATTATATGGCATTCTGCGGCAGGATGGGAGGCTTTTCGATGGCTGTAGGGCTGAGCTCAAAAAGCAAGGGGGTAGATTTTTCACGAAACTAAGTTCTCTATGGAATGTTTTAAGGGAAGCGATCAAGAAATGCCACACAGATTCCATATGCATTCTCATCGACGGCATAGATGGGCTTGAGGCGACCTTATGTAATGACTTGATCGAAAGGGTTTTGGGGCTTGCGAACATCCCCAAGGTCAAAATATTCCTCTCCAGTCGTATTGTGCCCGTCGTTTCGAATAATCTTTCTCAACATATGAAAATCAACCTTGATGGGAACGATTTTGTAAAAGGGGATGTGGAAACATTTATCAGGCAGAAAGTAAATAGGTTGAAGTGGGGTGAGGGTCAGAAGGAGAGAGTAGGGGAAACCCTTTTAGCTAAGGCAGAAGGAATTTTTCTTTGGGCGTCGTTGGCGATTAAAAATCTAGCCAGCCACTGTTCGGAGCCTGATTTTGACGCCTTTCTCGAGGAATCTCCATCAGAGCTGGAAGGAGTATACCAAAAAATGCTGCGCCGTATCAACGAGAGAAGGGGATCGAAAAAAGTTCTGGACATGATGCGGTGTGTGGCGCTTGCTGTGCGCCCACTCACATTTGACGAATTGAGCCATTTCCTCGTGTACATGGAGGGAAAAGCGAAAAGCAAACAGCGGTCGCCCCACGGGGGAGGAAGTACCGGAAGTCAACCAACAGAGAAGGAAATCGAGAAGTCAGTTCAGTCCTGTCAGGGATTCCTCCGGAGTGTCACCGGGACTGTATCCATGGTCCATCACACGGCAATCGAATACCTTTTTGACGAAGAGCGTGACGACGGCCTCCCAAAATTTTCAAAACGTGGACTAGATTTCGCAATTTCCTGGGAGTGCTTCAAATACCTTCACGCTGCCTTTGATGATCTAGGGGAAGCCCAAGAGGGAGGTGTCAGTGGACATAATGATAAACCCGGAGACTCAAATTCAAAGCGAGAGAGCCAGGAAGAGGAGCCGGGGGAGATTGGATGGGAACTTGCTCCAAAACGTGCACAAGAAGCTGCAGCTAAGAAATATCTCCGATATGCAGCAGAATCGTGGTTCGTTCACGCCCGTCGGAGCATCGAGATTTCAAAGCCTGAGGATAAATTCTATGACGAGAAAACTCATAACTGGTTCCAGTATCCTTTCTTCGAAACCGGCGACACAATACGAAAGCCCTGGATTGTGCTCTGCGGAGATCCTAGAATGGAGGATTTGGCAGGGGAGCAGACACCACTGCACATCGCTGTATGTCTGGGCCTCATACCCCTGGTTGAAGAGGCCCTCTTGCGTTTTAAAGAGGAAACGAACAGCATGCAGTCACCACTACACTTAGCAGCCAAGTTTATGTCTGGAGCATACAAGGTCCTGGTTTCCAAGGGCGGACCATGGATCCTCACGAATCCGGATGAAGACGGCAACACGCCACTCCACCAAGCTACCATTTTTGGCCGCTTATCGATGATGAAGGGCCTGATGGAAAGGTTTACCGAGGATAATAAATACAGGGAGGAAATCAACAAGGTAAACGACTCCGGAAACACCCCGCTTCATCTCGCTGTTCAATTCGATCACCAGGAGATAGTCGAGTTTCTAATCGAGAAGGGTGCCGATATAACCATCAAAAACAGTGCCCAGTTGACAGCCTCGGGATTGGGGGGGAAGCTTGGGAGAGGAGACATTGCGAATATTCTAAAAAAGCAAGAGAGGATTCGGCGACCGAAGCGTGCGGGCAAACCTGCCGGAAAGCCTCCGGCAGAGCCTCCACGGAAGCCTGGGAGGGGTCTGTGGAGGAGTGTGGGAAGGCTTCTGGTAGGGTTGTGGCAAGAGCGCTGGGGAGTCCCTAGACGAAACCCCCGGACAGCCCGGGAAAGGGACAGGGAGGATAGTACGAGAAGGCAGAGCGGGGACGGACGACATCGGAGCAAGAGAACACGAAGCCGTCGCCGAACTAGCAGTGGACAATGACATGCTGTTAGGCATTTGGGCAGCCATTTTTCTTCCGCGCCAGGCTTACTATAACAATTTATACAGTACGTAGTTCATTAGGGGGAAAGAAGAGGCCACTCTGCCCCTGCGGTGCAGTAGCAACCCAAGAGCTTTTCTCAACTCCACCATCCTGCATTGCACTTTAACTAACATTGCCATCTCAACTGTGTGTCCTGTACTGGTCTTATTCATTATGCATTATGTAGTGTGCTGTGGGGAAGGATTTTCACTCGGCTAGCTTATTTTCAGTGGCGGATTCTTTGACTTTTGATGGCTCTCGGAGATTGTTACTTTCACTCTTTTTTTTGTTTGGTTGTGTTTGTTTGTTTTTTGTTTGGTTGGTTGGTTTTTTCGATTGGTTTGGCTTGGTATTTTGGCTAAATATCGTGAGTTTATGGGATAGCTAAGTTGGGCTAGCCATTAGCTGTGGGAGGGTGCTGCTGGCGGGGGGGGGTCACTCTCTTTCACTAGCTTGTTCGTTGTTTTAAGGTTGGCAGCCGATCGGGATTATGTTCTTCTCTGGGCTAGCTTTACTCGTTTGATCAATTTTTTGACATTTTTAAGCCTCTGTTTTATTTCCATAGCTTTAGCGAAATGCAGTTCATGTTGTATTGCGCTTCTACGATAGAATTGCTTCCAGTTTATCCGAGGGTGGTGAGGTGAGGTTGTCCATGATAGCTTTACCTTCAGTTATAGGGTGAGGTAGAAAGATTCGAGTGACCACACATGATTTCATGCATTCCTTTGGTTCCATCCTTTCCTTCACCCCTTGATAGCAAATAATATTCACGGAGTAAACGAAATTTTCATTCTCAAACCACCTCCCTAACCGAAGCGGGTATATCCCCTTGGGGTTCCTCCCCAAGCCCCACCTGAACACCCACCTCCCACTCCCTATACTGCTCCAACTCGAACCCGCCACTCGTGACCGCAGGCAGGCACTTGAACGGGGAGAGGACTGTTGCGGATCACCGACCCTTAGTCATGTGATCAACGGCGTGGCCTTGGCACATCAAGAAAAATCGTGACGGCACATACCTGGAATTAGTCATATCTGGCATAAAGGGCGGACAAGGATAATATCGGAGTTGGAGGAGGAAGTGGGAGTTGAGAGAGAAGGAAAAAAAGCAGGATGGAGAGAAGAAATGAGAGGGGATTAAGTGAGGTTATATAAGAGGAGAAAGAGCACGGTGGTGGTCATCATGAGGGAAGTGATCCGGCCTCTCCAATGGGCACCCCTCTCTCCATCTCCACCACCCCCCACTCTCCCACCCAGCCACCCCAGCGCCACTTCAGGAAGGAAGCACCACCTCCCCCACTTTATCTATCATTTCCATCCCCTTAGGTCAAACCCCGGGCCACTCCCTTAATATGCGCATGCGAAAAAGCCGCCCCTTGCTCCCCTTGCTCCCCTTGCTCCCCACCCTCCACGAACGGCAGCCCCTGCTTCGGGAGAATATTGCCCATCTCATAGTTCTAGGCACAACAAATCAACCCTATTTAATTCAAAGTTACTTATTCGCCGGTTAATTACTTTATAATCTAGTTGTGATATGCAGCTTTACGTCCCGATTGGGAGGGTGATTTTAAGATATTGTTACGGCTAGCCTCACGCCTAGTTGTGCTAGCTCCATGGGAACTTAAAAAATCAGCCTAAGTTAGCTCTTCCCCGAACCTATATTTTCAAAACCCGCTCTATAAATCTCTGGAGAGTGACCAATTCCCAGAAGCCAAACCAATACATTGAGATAGTAGCCAATATGAAAGATAGTTAGGAACCATAATTAGAGAGAAGTCAGAAAACCCGGAACAATCCTACTTATACCGGTACTATCCTTCCATCACTCTTCGTACGTAAGTCCACTGTCGGAGGCATTGGTGGAGGTGTTGCTGCCCTTGTCGCTTGAGATCGTCGCCACCGATATCTCCCTATATGACAATGAGGGCGCGGTCAGGAAGTTCGGGGTGGTGGGTGAGACGACAAAGAACGCGAGCTGTAGCGAGCTTCGAGATCTCCGGCCCCGGAGAACTTGCTGGGACTAGTGTTTGCCACGAGCGGTGAAGCTCGAGGGCTCGGCTCAAGCTTTTGGCTCGAGCCTCAAGAGCCCACTAATTCCGCGAGCCGAGCCGGCTCGAGCCAGCATAAACTTGGACTCGAGCCAGACCCGAGCCAGGCTCGAACTTTTGTGATATTTGATCCTCTGAAAAGTTTTATCTCAAATCTGGCAACGGGTAGGGCGGAAGGGAACGGGACTGAAAGGGGACAGGTGAAGAGAGGGGCTGGTGAAAGCGGGAGCGGACAGGTATCGCAATATGAATCCTAGTTGAGGCCCGAAAAGAAGAAACAGTATGAACTTAATATTTGAAGGGGTTTCCTTATGGGAATCCATTTCCACACATCATTGGAGGCCTAAATGTCAGCGTGTAGTTTAGTATTGTAGGGTGCAAAGCAAATGTTTTCTCTAACTCTATGGCTTGCACGATTGTTGATTCAAAAGACAGGTATTTCCAAGGAATGAATTGTGCCGACCCGAGTCAGATTAACCCCAACCAAGCTTCGGACCTCTTGAGATCATGAATTTCAAAACCAATGGAATCTCGATCCATGAGAATCCTTCCGACTTCCAGCTGTTCTGCCTTTGAGCAGGTGATATCTTGTATCGATCAACAAATTCAGGCTCGAGCCATCTCGAGCCTTCCCTCACGAGGCTATATATTCCAGGCTCGAGCCCTGTGGTAAAGATCGAGCTGCTCGAGTCTCGTTGCTCATCAGCCGAGCTGGATCGAGCCCATGGCCCGGCTTGACTCGAGTCGGCTCGTGATATACACTAGCTGGTGTTGGAAATTTGCTGCTCACCACATGCATATATTCCCATGCGCCTTGGGATGGAACACAACAACCTGTTACACGCCATCGTTTGAAGACTGTTTAACAACCATTAGCTTCATATCAAAACACCAACCACGACCCTTCTTACCTATTGCGACACGATCAAACACACATCCACCAACACCGAAACGCAAACACTTGCGATAGCGGAATCTCAACGGCATCCGCGGTTATACACTCGATCCTCGGCTGGCCGGTTAACTACATCCTCGGTGAATATGATTTCACCGAGGATACGACTCCATTGAATAGGCAGAAAGGATGACTCCGTGGGAGAAAACCGGAGAAGGATATGGCATGCGCAGGAAGCATGCCATAGAGGAAAGGTTTTGTTACGAGAAGGATATAAGAGATCATGTTCTTCCCTTTGTTAGTTGTTAGTTCCTCATCGCATTTTTACGTTCTGTTCATCTGGTCATCTGTTCCTCATCAGAGTCACTCGTTTTCGTATACGATTTCATATTTCATCTTTCTTTCTAGTTCCTTCATAACTATCGTCTCTTGCTATTATTCGTCACATTTAAAGCTTCGTCGTTTCAGGCAATTGAAAACCCGGATCCGCTGTGCATAACCAGAAAGTGTTTAAAAGCTGGGACTATATGCTAGGAGTTCCCGGGCCCGTGGGTAGTGAGCTAAGACTCCCGGGAGTGCAACCGACCGGCTAAACCCTTTTCCCCCCACCCCCGAGACAACGCTCGTGTTTTCGAGCGACACACCTACTCCAAAACGCTTTGCCTAATTGGCAATAAGTTGTTCTGGCCCGCCATTAAATTGAACGCATTTACGGAGATCTTAAGTGTGGTGGTTCAACTATCCGTGCTTGAATTGAAGGCCTGTTTGAATGTCTAGAGCTTGGGGTTTATGAAATTCGAAGTCCAAGAATTATCCAACCAAAACGAAAGAGATAGTTGTGCTTAATAAGGCTATCTTGTGTTCGAAATTTTGCAACAACAAAGGACTAAGGTGGCACAGGTTGTGTGTAATAGTAAACTTAAACCGTCATGCAAAGTGTCGTGTTGTGCTTGCTATGGTGCCATCTCTGCGGTTTTTACCCCTGCTGGGTATTGTGCGTTGGTTGGGGTGTGGATTTGTCGCGACTGGAGCCAATAGGAAGGGATTCCTTAATGCCAGGGGTTCGCAAGTTGGTGAGATTGGACGACTCTTGCCAAAGAGTATCGATACTACCGGTAGACGGGTATTGGGAGAATTGGTTGAGGCATGTGGCGACCGCCCTAGGGGGTGGTGCTAGAAAAGAAAATTGGGTTTTAATGACAACGATGGGCTTTCTATCAGCGATATCTCTATCAGGCATCAATTGTTTTTTTTGTTTTTTTTTGGGGGGGGGGGGTACCGCAGGAACCACCTAGGATTTAGTCTTGCACAGTTGATTGTGTATGCTACTGGAAGGGCACAATAGAGTGACGGCGCCCCCATGCATAAATCAAGGTTAGAAGTCAGGCAACGCTTGAAAAGAGCAACGAATGCGCAATGACACAAACTGCTTGCTGTGGAGAAGTTTTCTTCCCTCTCAAATATTCGCCAAGAGTTCCAACTTCCAACATCCAACTTTCATTCTTGAGCGGGGCGTCGTCACTCTAATGTCATGGTTGGTTCGCTGGGGGTTATTGGTATGCATTCAAGTACTGTACCGGGAGTAGAATTTCTTACTTTAAAAAGTTTCCCTCGGGTGGCTTGTTGGTCAGCATGGTCGAGGATGTTATGAGATTCTCTTAGAAGCGTATCCGAGTAACGCGATTAGGATATGCGGGTGTGGTTGATTAGGGCTCCCATGCAGCTTCCGTCGCCAGGAGAATTTTTCGGCTAAATAGGGAGCAGAGAGTAAATTATGTGCAGAATCTGGGAGTTGTCACCCGTCACTTGTCTGCTGCCAGGAAAATTGCCGGAGTTTGAGATGGTCCCAAGCATCACATGCTACTGCGCACCGCCATAGGTCTCCGGGATCATGGAAGCTCGCTTGCATGTCAGGGAAGATCTAAGATCTAGCCCCAGTTCGTCATACACGGAGGAACACCTCACCCATAATTCGTACACTGCAGGTTGAAGAAGCGAGATATGGCATCGGAGGTCCGAATTTGAGGAGGGGTGTGATACAAAAACCCAACATCTAGTGAATCAATTTGTTTTAAAACAGATTTAAGAGCGCATATGCTGGCTTCACACAAACCCAGAAAACCCCTTACATGGATGGTTTTTGCGGTGGATTAACTGCACGGTCTGTGATTTCAGAAGGCAGCACTCCATGTGCGCTGGTCTATTTTCCCAATTCATGCTCGGCTAGGTCTCTAGAGCGCGCTGTGAGGTTTCTTCTCTAGAGAGGGTTCAATTGTTGTAATCTCCTTCTTTTGGTGAATGGTGCATGCTAAGACGATCTGTATCCTTGGATGAGCCCTGGGCACATAGCGGGATCCCAGGATTTGTAAGGCTATTCACTGTGCTTTTCTCACCAGATTTGTTAGACTAGCGCTACACACACGCAATTTGGACCAACCAAGTACAGTCGCACCTCGCTATCCCGGATGGCCAAAATTCAAGGAATCTGTCCGGGACAGCGAATTATCCGGGACAGTGAGTTAGGCTTTGGTGTAAAAAAATTCAGAATTCAGGGAATTTCGTCC
>Ga0307517_10005455_pt1 | contig 19152 bp, 10 predicted proteins | sample 23_EM_MG_FD_194515 | JGI IMG/M metagenome (GOLD analysis project Ga0307517, IMG submission 194515) | Populus trichocarpa ectomycorrhiza microbial communities from riparian zone in the Pacific Northwest, United States - 23_EM | ecosystem: Host-associated > Plants > Roots > Unclassified | place... | reverse complement strand
AATTAATTAATTAAACAAGCAAGGAAAGGATTTATAAAGGTCAAGAACAAAAATCTTATAGAAATTACGATATCGACTTCACTTATCAAGAATTTGTAATAGAGTTTTTTCAAATAGCGCTATGCTTGTTTATGATATCTTATATCCATACAACCTAAACAAACCCAAAAGAACCAAATAAAACCAAGAAAAGACTGAAACACAAAAATAGGACAAAATCTGGACAGTACCGAACAGTCTCATCGTTTTTGAAACGTCAATGCAGTAGCTAAAATGGCCAAACTGTTTATCAAACCAGTTAAAGGCCAAACCATGGTCTAACTATTTTGATTAAAGGCCAAACCATTTATCAAACCAGTCTAGCCATTTCTCAAAATGGTTAGTCCATTTCTGGAAAATTTCCAAAAACTTTTGAGGTTCTTAAAAATAGTCTGACCGATTCTAAAAAGGTTTGATTGATTCTAAAAAAGGTCTAATTGATTTTAAAATAGTTTAACTGATTATATTAGCAGGCATAAAATTGTGTTTAAAGAAGCTTATAAATAGCCTTTTACTTCATTAAAACAAGTGTGGAACTTCTAAGGAAAAAAAAATCTAAGCACACTCCTTATAAAAAACAACCTATTTTTTGTAGTTTCCAGCCATACTCTCTCCCTCACTCATCATTTCGCATTTTTTCAAAATAAAAAGGCAGAACCCTTCTCTAGCAAGTCGACCCTTCATCTTCTTTCTTCAACTCCCCTAGTAGCCATCAATGCCTGTCACAATAAGCTCACAACCCCATACCCATAAAGGAAATAAAAAAGTAACCAAACCTTAGATGGCCTCTAACCCTCTATTTAAAAAAAAAACTACATTCAAGAATTGTTGAGGTTTTGTCGGGTAAAAGATATTCATCATTCCAAGATTCAAGATATTTTCTTATTTCTAGAGATTAGGGAAGATTATCCACTCCCACGTTTTTGGAATTTATTTTGAAGTCAAAGTTCTTTTAGTTCTTCTAAGTGTCTTTTAGGTGTATACATAACCATTAAAGATTGTTTATCTTTTTTAGTATCTTGATTTATCTCTGCACTAATATAAGTAATGTATGTTGAGTATTGTAAGTCTAAGTCCAAGTCTAATAGGACTTTCTTTCTCAAGAGAATAATATTTATATGAATGAGATTGTCTTCCATCATGCTTCCCCTTTCTCCTTTAAATATTTCTAACATAGTATCAAAGCTAGTTTGATCTAGCAGAGGTGTTTTAGAAAGATGATAATGTGGATCGACAAGTGACATCCAAAGAAAAAACAATGAATGTGCAGGATGATAATGCTCAATAAGAGAATTTGAACCTTGCATCAAGAGAGATAGAAGAAAAACTTAAGAAAAAGGCACAATGCAAGTTGACAACTTCCTGCATAAGATATGAGATGTGGTTCAAGAGAGACCATACATGAAAAAAAGAAGAGAGAACTCTTCTTACATGAGATGAGAAATAGCCATGGAGCCATGACAAGAAGAAGGCACCAGCTTGATAAGGAGTGATCGAAAACAAAATGGCCACTTAAAAAGCCAAATCTTGAAAGAGGATTTTTGGCTAGAAAAATATGATAAAGAGGAGAAAAATGGCTTAGATGAGCCAAGTTTAAGCAAATATAATTGTTAAAGAAAGGAAAATTGAAGAAATAACAATGTGATGTCATTAGCTAGTCATGATTAAAGAAGTGACTAAGATAAAGATGTAAGAGAGATCTTTTCAATATAAACATGAAAGTTTCAGAAAATTATAGATGCATTGTGATGGTAAAAAAAGTTTGAAAGTTATCATAAGATAATCCTCTATCATATTTCAAATTTCAAGAATTGTTAGACTTTTAAAATTAAGGAAAGTGTTGGAATTAATTTTTAAGTCATTTTAGTTCTTCTAAGTGTATACCTAACTATTCTCTTTTAGAAGAGAGATTATCTTCCATCGTGCTTTTCTTTTCTCCTTCAAGAATTTCTAAAGCACTTTTTATGATGGTCGAAGATAAATATCTATATTCCAACTCGGACTGTAAGGACCGGGTATGACTATAGATAAAAACATGAACTCCGGCCTCATATAAATTCCCGGTGGCAAGTTGTAAATCGTGAGTATAATCGGCCAACAAGAATAAGGAGCAGTAAATGACCCAAAAGGGTTGAATCTATTTGTACATAACCCAAGATGCACATTTCTTGATTCAGTTGAAAAGTGAGGATGCACACTCTTAAAGTGTTTTCATGCTTCACTGTTAGAAGGGTGCACTATCACTCCATCAACCGCATCATGTGATTGGTGCCATATCATGTGCTCAAAAATTTTTGGTGACATGAATAACCTCTGCAGTGTAGGCGCGATTGGAAAGTATCTAATTTTTTTATATGGTACAAGATTCTTTTCCATGCTAGTTTTTGATTTGTAACTGGAATGCCCACATGTCATGCACTCGGTTAGCTTAGCATTTTCAAGGTAATACAACATGGAGAAGTTTGAACATATGTCAATTTTTTGGTATCCTAGACTGAGGGGTTTCATCATGGACTTAGCAGCATAAAAGTTCTCTTTCAGTCTGTTCCCTTTAGGTAAAATGCTTTTTGCCTATTCAACAATTCTATCATAATCGACCGCAATCAATCCATAATCCGACTTGATGGTGAACATCTGTGCAACAGTCGATAATTACTGTGATTTGTGCAGCTATCCCATAAAGGTTCATCAGAATCTTTCAATAGATCAAGAACCTGGCCGTGTCTGCATTAGGTTCTTATTCTATGATTGGACATTGACTGACATTACCTTGGTTCATTTTCATTGCATCCATAACCATATTCTTGTAAGGATTACTGTTGTCATCTATAACTTCATGCACGTTGCTAGCAATAAAATTTGATCCACCCATCCTTCCTACCATGCTCTCGTTACTCACAAATAGTTCTCCATATGCATACCAACACAGGTAATCCTCTATTAATCCCTTGTGTAGAAGATGCATCGTTACAACATCTTGATGAAGAAACTTTTTATTCTTACACCTCCTGCATGGACATCTAATACCACCTCCATTAAAATTTCTCGAAATAGATGTTGTGAAATTATTAAAACTCTGAACCCAATTACAATAATCCATTCTCCGCAATCCTTGAGGTGAATCTTGATACATCCATGAACGATCATCCATGACTTCTATCGAACCTCTATAAAACAATGATGACAACATGTATTAATTAACTACATTAAGTAAATTAATTTGCAATGATATTAGTTTAGCTCAAGATTATCCAACTTACTTTCAAACTTCTCTTAAATATTCATTATCAATTATTTACATACGTACATACAAATTTATACACATTAATTTACAGAAATTACAACTCGACAATAAAATTGACAAAAATTAAAACGGACCCATTAAACAAGTCATTATTATTTCATCACAACACACCTAAGTCGATAAATCGACATAAGTTTCAACAATTTACAAACAAATTCAATTTTTAAAAATCTAAAACAAACAAGTACCAAATTATAAATCCATACTACATGTTTGAGAAAAAACAATAAAACAATAAAACACCCAAACAAAATACATGTACTAAAAAAATTTCAATAATAAAATTGACATTTTAAAATTGTATTAAATTTAAAAAATATAAATTTACTTACTAAAAATAAAAAATCCGCAATAAATCAGAATATGAATACTGAGACTAGAAAAGATTTTTTGAAATGAGGGGGGATGTTTGGGGGGAGGGAGCTGGTAGCTGGTTGTTAATGTTAGGAGGGTGGGGTTTAGATGCAGGGGGAGAAGAAGGAGAAATAGGGGAGGGTAGGGTCGATGGCCAGGTTGTATATTAACTATTACCGATGGAATTACCGATAAAATATATCCATCTGTACATCCATCGATAATTCAGTCAGTGTTTTTGACACGTCACTGTACGGACAACCCGATTTGAATCCGACTGTAAGTCCATCGGTAAACTCGTCCACAAAAACTTACACGTCATCACACAACTTGTTTTTTTTATTCTTCATATTTCATCTGGGATTCCTTTGGTATTTATCGATGGAGTGTTTCTGTTGGAATATACCGACAAAGTTAGTGATGGAAAAATTTATGTCGTTAAATATCACCGCAAAATACCGATGAAAAAAAACCGTCGGTAATTCCATTTGTATTTGTTGAATTTCTGGTAGTGAAATAAGTCACTTATATCTTGAAGAACATGACACAAGAAACATAGGAGGTTGATCGTAAATATATAAATATTAAAAGATTTGTGGTGGAAGTACTGTTTCCATTAATAGTGAACCATTTCAATTTATCTTTGTCATTCACATCCTTTTCTCTGTTATTTATTTTTTCATTCATGTTTTTTTTTATTACTTTGGTGTCAATATCACTATATTGGTTCAATTTTCTATAAATAGTCCTTACAACAAACAAGTAAACCTACCCATATGAAAATTTTAGATTAATTTATTGATAGTTTTGTGTAGTATTTGTAGTTTGCATGTATATTAAATGTTTTATAGCCTTTTCATAAATAATTTTATTGTAATGAAGTATGATTTATATGTTAGGGTTTGTTTGTGATTTGATGAAATTGAGTTTAGTTTTGTAACTTAGGTTATTATACTAGAAGAATTGATGAGTTATTTAATAGGAACCAATTAAATTTTGTCAATTTCATTATAAAGTTTTAAATTTTAGGAAAATTGATTTTTTGTGGAATTAATAACAATTAAATGGAATTAATTTAGATTGAATAAGTTTGAATCGAATAAATAATAGATAATTAAATAAATTTGAATTGAACAAATAATAGATAATTAGTTGGGTATCAATTACTTGTTGTTAATTTGATTTATTTAGTTCAGATTTTTAGGCAACATTGAATTTTTATACCAATGATAATTGGTTGTTAGATTTTTAATTATCAAAGTTGAATTTTAAATTGATGGTTATATTATTTATAAATGTCGTTATCAATATTCTATACAAGTCTTTAAAGTAATGAATTATTATTCTTGGATGTATCGAGATTCACCCCAAAGATTATATAAGAAAGAATATTAGCGGAGACAAAATTAGATGTCCATGTGTAAAGTGTAAAAATAAAAAGTTTCATTAATCAAATGTTGTGATGACGCATCTTTTAAAAAAAGAGTTCGTAGAGAAATACTTGTGTTAGTTTGCACACAAAGAACCCTATACTCCTTATGAGACCATGTTAGAAAGGATTCTTGGATCAACATCTAATTCTAGCAACATACATGAAGTTGTAAATGATAATAGTAATTGCTATAGGAGTATGATGATGAATGCAATAAGAATTAATCTATAACTTGCATACAAAAAATTAAGATATTTTCAAATCACTCATAAGCTGAAAAGTTATTTATGTCTCCAAAAGACAGTCGAGCATATGACATAGCATCATTCATATGATACAATATATGAAATCATGATGCACCATTATAATGGTGAAGCATGTAAATAGTTTAATAAGGATCATATTTTATTTTTAATGGAACCACAAAACATATATCTTGGGTTGTGTACCGATGAGTTCAATCCTTTTAAGTCCTTTGTTGCACCCTTTTCTTAGTAGTCGATCATATTAACAGTTTACAACTTACTCTCGAGGAAGTGTATGAAGCCATAATAAATGTTTTTGTCTACGATCATACGTTGTCCTTATTGTCCATGTAGGAATGTCTATGTTTACCTTTGGTCGTTGATTGATGAGTTGAATCAATTATGATCATTTAGGGATTTGACGTATGATGTTTCAAGAAAATAAAATTTTCATGTAAACCCCTACGTAAAAGTAGTTGAAGGTAATAAGACTTTGACAAGTAATGGAAACTTGGGGTGAAAAGAAAAAAATAAATGATGGAAATAAACATACATGTGATGTTTAAATGGAAGGAATGACCTTCATAAGTAAATTTAAAGGTATTGATGAAGTTAAAATGAGGACTAAGAAATTTAGTTTAAAACTCATAACGTTGGTGAAACTAATAATGAGTTTTGATGGATAGGAGAATTAGAAAAATTTAAAATAAATATGTTTTTATAATGAGAATATAATTCCAAAGAATTATAAGGGAAATGAGGAATAACAGTAAAAAAAAATTACATGAAAAATTGTTGGTGTAAACCCCGATTAAAAATTCATAATGTTACCATGAAATTTCAATAAGTTCATAAATGAAATAAAAGATGAAAAAGAAAAAATTATTATATTTTGGAATAAGGAATCGGTCCCAAGGATTTAGTGGAATAACTATACAATCAATGCAAGGATGGAACATGAAAATTCAGATTTTTGGTGTAAAATCACATACTGACTAGTTTTATTCTCTCAAGCATAACTCTCAATTTGACTGTCAAATATGGCTAAAATTATATGTGAAGTCTCTTGACATCTTTTCTACATTGGGTTAAAATTTGAGGATAATCGGAGATCGGGAACGTCCAAAAAATAAAAAGGCAATGATGGGTCAGTACAACTAACTAGAATTGAGGGAGCATTAGTAAGGGTAAAATGTTAATTGACCTACAAATTAAACCTTTCCTATTATGCAACTACTATTCATACAGAACAACAACCATCAAGAGATAGAAGGACTTCATTCATGTCTCTCTTAAAAAAAACTCATTCCAAAACTTGTGAGATTTGTCATAACTCATTTCTAGGTTATTCCCCAAATTCACCTTTTTCTTTGCAAAATAAAAAAATAAAATAAAGACTAGTATTTTGGAAAAAGCAAGCTAGGAAGATTTCAAATGTAGAAAAAAATCAATCTGTAATTTTGCATGGAATTGAGAGCCTAATTGTACCTCATTTTATCCAAAACTAGAGAGACAGTGCAGATTCAAGGTCAAATTAAATCATTATTGGATGAATTTGTATAAAAATTAAGCCCAAGGATATAATTAGATTTTTAATAGGCCAATTTGATTTAGTCATGGGCCAAATTAAAGTTTAATTATGTTTAACAATTAATTTGGGTTCAATTGAAGGATTTAATTAGGCGCAAAAACTTAATTATACTTTAAATGAGTCAAATTAATTTATTAGGGGGTTTAATTGGTGAAAAATTAAGTTTGGAACCCCAATTTAGGTTAAATTAAAAAAATTCACAGCTAAGGACCATTTTGGAAAGGTATCGAACTCTGGGGACCCAATTGCTTAAAATCAGGGGTGAAATTAAAGAGATTTGAAAGTTTAATGGCCAATTAGGGGTTAAACTGAAAAAAATTCAAAACCAAGGACTAAAATGAAAAAGGCGCTGAAATCCAAGGCTGAAATTGAAGTTTGTTAGGGGAAAAATTGAACAAAATTAGAAGTTTGAATCTAATTAGGGGTGTAATTAAGAGAAATTAGAAATCAAAAGACTAGTGTGAACTTTTCCAAAATGGCAATATTTCAAGGTTGACTGTTCATCTTCTTCTTTAGATTTTCACTAGAAAAGATGCTCAGTAGGCTACCTTCCCAAGGCACTTATTGCTTTATCTCTCCATCAAATTTGACAAAACTTGCAAGAAAACAATCACCTAACATCTGACTATACCTTAGTGTGATCCGCTCTGGCTGATTGACACCACAGTGGTTGTGACATCACTCCAAAGTGGTCAACCCGACCAACCCTTATCTGCAACAAATCTGATAGCCCATGATAGCCACTTTGAACCAATAGTTGGGATTCTTTCAGGTTGAATCAAGGGCTAAGATTTGGCACTATTAAAAAAAAAGTTCCTCTTCTACCCCCTATAAATAGGGGAGGATTTCATGGCCTAAGGGAGGAGATAATCAAGTCCAAAGTTGGCTGAAAATCAGCCTCCCCCAATTTTTCCTTTCCTGGCCAACAATTTTTTTTTTCTTTTTCGCTCTCAGTCGCCTTTTTCAGCCACTACCACCTCACCAACAATGTGATTGTTGGTGGCCCAGTACCCTTTCAACTCCATTTCCTTGCCGGTAATAGGGGTAGCCATTGTGAGCTTCCTCCCTTCTTCCTTACACAATAATCTCTGCAAACTTCTTTTCTCCAGCAACCAACACAACAGCCGTCAACTACTCCACCAACACCGCAACAACTAAAATAATTAACATGGTTGCTAGGCCAGGCTAGTAACCATGTGGACTGTGGGTCGGACCTGTTTCAACCCAGCCTAGCCTAAAAAAAATGAGGCCAGACCTGTTGGGCTGATGGAGGCCCAACCCGGGTTCGCAAGCCCAGCCCAACCCAATATAATAATAATAATAATAATAATAATAATAATAATAATAAATGAAAAATTCCAAAAAACTTCTAAAGATCATTTGAAAAATTTCTAATTTTCTCGCATGTTTTCTATCAATTTTCTATAATATTAGGCTGTATATTTACACTGTAAGATATGGATCTGATATTAAAATTCCTGATTTTCTCTGAAACGTTTCTTAATTTTTTTTGAAATTAAAAAAATATAAAAATTTTTAAATTAATTTCCCCTTAAAAAATAAAAAAATATTTTATTTTCATGCATACAACCAAATCCTAAAGGTTTTCCAAACATGTTTTCATAAAAAATATTTTTTTTTTGCATCTTTCTCATATTTTAAAAATGCAAAAAATAAAAATAAATAGATATCATAACTAGTTTATGATTATCTGTCAGGATTTGACCAAAATTTCAAAAACCCTTCACCAATCATTTTGTTCATTTTATATTAGGGTGTATAAGTAGACTTTAATATTTAAGGGTGTAAATCTACACAATAGAGTACACCATCAGGTTTTAAAGATACAAAGTGAAAAATAAATACGATGATAAAATTTAGCCCTTAGAACGATTAGGATTCAATCCAATAAGGTAGAGACTTCCTCACGAAGAGAGATCTGCCTTGTACCTTAGAAAAAGACTAACAAGTAGAAACTTGACCTAAAAAACAATCAAATAACAATGCAGCTTACCTTAGGTAGGATGCACTTGGGGTTATGCGTCTACCCCTTGCACAACTAGTCTCTTACTTAGACTCTCGCAAACCATAGATTTTCTAGTAACCTTAATACTAGGTGTCGCCTTTTGAACCTTATAATCATAATTTTATGATTAAACACAAAACTCTTTCCTTTCCCAACACCACCTCTCAGGAGGCACATTAAAGCGTGCTAGTCTTAATGTCGCCCCGCGATATGATGGTGACTCCACAGGAGACCACCTTATCTGGTTGGACTAAGCTTTGCTTGTTTGATTGTTCGCCTATTTTGTTTTTGTTCTTAATAATTTTATCTTGCATTTTTATTTCTTTAATATGCATTTTTACTTCCTGTTCATACATAAGTACATCGAGTGTGGATTAATGCCCTCATGCATTTTAATTTCACAAATAAACCCAATTCTAGGTTAGGTGGGGAGCAGCGGTTTGCGTCATGACTTTCAGTTAGGATTCAGATTTGTGAAACATCCAACTATGAATTGAGTGTTTACTTGGTAATGACGGTCACATCGTGCCCCAACTATTCCTTGTAAACCCCTATATGTACTGCCTTCACGCAAGGTGATCAATGGGTAGTTCATAGATTTTTTGAGACTAGGTAAAAAGCTTACCCTCATATAATAGCCTAGAAGTTAAGAAAAATCAAAGAAGGAGAATATTGAATTAGAGATAGAAAGTGAAAATGGAAGAGGAAAAAAGGGAGGGATGTGGAAAATTTTGACTGGTTGAAACTCGAAGCTGAGAATATTACATTGTAAGGAGTTCTGAACCTAACCTAGTAAGCTTATATGAAAAGGAATGCAATTAAGGTTGAATTCATGAATTTTATGTTGGGTTTTATAGTAGAAATTTTAGGGAAATGCAAATTGATTGTAAATTAAGTCAATTGGGTTAGATTAGGTTGTGATGGGTACTAAATTAGGAATAAATAATGAAGAAAACTAGGGTGCCCCTAAAGGCTCAATGGCTAGCCAATACGAAACCAAATTGCATGTGATGAATTTGTATTTCTTAAAGCATAATGATGATATATTAATGTATGTGCGAGGAGAATGAATACATAATATGTCATATATGAGATAAATTGAAGAGAATTTGCATCTTTTTTTGTTGTGCATGTTTCAAAAAAATAGGAGTAAGTATGAAAATTAGGATTTATCAATGTAAAATGGTTTAATATTTGTATAAATTAATGATGAATGTTTTAAGGAATGAATGGATTCTTTGTGTCTTTTCGGAAGGAAATGAAAGTTCAATGTAAGTTGAATCGTAAATGATGGTTAAGTTGAAAGAAAACCAATTAGTATATTATTATATAAAATGTACATGGAATGAAAAATAATGTGGTATACTTGTGGATCCAGGGGAGGCCATGAGAGTTGTGTAGCAACAAGGAGGTACTATCATAACTTCGACATCAGGTTGTTGTCGAATACCTTAACAATTTTGTTTGGTAATGGGATTACTGCCCGATAATGGGCAAAATAACTAGTTTTTATGGTAATGAGACTAGTTCTCAGTAATGGATAGAGGAACTAATTTTACCGGTAATGGACGAAAGAACTAGTTAATTTCCAGGTGATGGGACTAGTGCCTAGTAATTAGATATCTAATGAGGGATTTATTGCCTGAAAATGGGCAAGGAGATTAGTCTTTCAGTAATGGGATATTTTTGGATAAGGGTAATGTGAGGAAATGTTGAAAGATGTAAGATTATGCCCTAAAAAGGGGTTAATAGTTAAGCTAACCAGGGGTTTAAGTTGAATTAGAAGGAATTTGATCGATTTTTTAAAAAAGGAACTAACTGAAATAGATAAAATATAGTGGAATTACATAATTAAGTTGTATTCTTATTTGATTAATTTATGTAACAACTTGATTTTATTAGGTAATAAACAATTTCAGGTACCTCTCATCAACGAGCGAAATGATATGGTTTTTTAAGGAATACTTTTGCTAAGATTTAACAAACAAGTAATAAGTAATCCTTTTGTTTTGTAATCTAGGAATGTAACTAATACTAACCTTATTGTAGGATATATTACTATACTTAAATATCTTTGTAGATTTCTAATAATTTATCAATTCTTTTGTTGTATTAAAATTATAAATGCATGTTGTTATACTTGGCCACTTTTATATGAATTGATTATGTGTGCATATATATATAATAGTGGACTATGATGAATGAAACATTAGAAGTTGAGGTTGGAAGGTGTTCTAGTTTGATGATGAGATGACTCCAGGATAATTGGACAATCTTTGAGATGTGTATTAATGAGAATTAATGTGAAATAGGAATTAGCTGATAACTTGGGATCTCCTAGTGTAAAGAAGACTTTGCCGGAATTTTAATAGAAATGTCGTCAATTTCATGAGGAAGATCACATAATTTATACTCTAGTTCATAATGAGAAAATATCACTTTACCATTTGAAAAATATCACATAATTCATTTGAGGACAATTATTAGAAATTTATGCAATTAAATCCCTACTTACTTTTATAGGTCTAGAATTGTGATCCCCTATACTAATTATACTCTAGTTCTTAATTTCTAAAACTTATTTATAATCAAATCATACTTGATAATCACTCAAATTTAATTTCTTATCAATGATTATTAACGTGTGTGACCTAATAGATTCCTGATAGGTTGGTTTAAATATAAACTATAGTCTTATTTAAAATAGGATTAGATAAAGTAAACAATTTAACTTATTATTAATTCAATAAATTGATTGATTTATATTTGAAAGTTAAGTGTAATGTCAAGCACCGTGTCACGATCTCTCAAATATTATATAAGTTATGTGGTTTAACTTAGCTTCTTATTGACTAGTTTTTGTAATGTAACTATTATCCGTTTATTTGGAATGTTTTAATTTAGACATTTGAGCATGAAGTATATGTACTTTGTCAAATTATATTTGTTTTCAATATGATAGTTATTGATACTTTGAATAAGATTTGAAACTCATTTCAAATCTTGTTCCATCTTACCTAAGTATTTCATAATCAAAACTATAATTTGAGAGCATATAGAACAATTTCCATAATTTAACTAGAATGATGAATACTCTCTTGGTCATTCAAATACCATCCTATAATTTATTAAATATCCAATTAATGTCCATTTGTTATGTTAGTTTAAGATAACATCTAGTTAGGTGAAAACATAACATTCCATATCTAAGATAACTTAGTGATCTCAAGTCTAAGGATTACTTACCCAACTACTGTGTAAGTCTTTCTATAGACATGGATAATCTTTCAATATAAAATCTTTATACTGGTCAATTCAATATACTTGTCATTAAATAAACATCTATATATTTAGTTTGAGGTATCCCTCATAACTTAGTTTATCAAAACAACCGCTTCTATTCATAAATAAAAGAACATAATATGTGTTGGTCTCAACAACTTTGATTAATGTCCAGTCTTAATATAGAATTAACCAAAAATATTGAGGAACAATGCTTTGATGCAGTAGGAATCCTCATAATTATAACCATTTTATAATTTTGTTTACAAAATATTTTTGTCATAAGAATTTTATCTTTACTCTAGACTTATTAATTAGACTTAAATTAAGATTAAAGATAAAAAAAATGTCTTTACAAGATTATAAATAAAATATATCTATTGCCTATTGCATGAGTAAAGTCACTTCCACATGTAATTACACAGTTTGTTACAGGACATATTCACCAACAATCTCCCACTTGCACTAAATTCTCTTTTAGAATATTCCATTTATGTAACATGCTTTTAGCCTATTCAATGATGTTATCATAATTGGCCTTACTCAAACCATAACCTGGCTTGATAGTAAACACTCATGCAATGGTTGATAATTTACTATAAGTTATTCACCCATCCCATAATAGTTCGCTAGAATCTTTCAAAAGTTTTAAAAACTTAGCTTCATCTACATTTGGTTCTTTATATAAAGGGATGTTACATGAACCTTCACCTGAATAACTATGATTTATTCTCATTGCATATACTACCATACTTTTATAAGGATTACTATTATCATCCGCAAATCCATGTATGTTGGTAGAACTAGAAGTTGAACCAACCATCCATTTTGACATGGTTTTGTGATGAATATAGGGTTATTTGTGTGCATACCAACATAAATATTTCTCGACGAAAGTTTTTTTAAGTAGATGTATCATCACATATCTTTATGGTGAAATATTTTATTCTTATACTTCACACGTGGACATCTAAATTTGCCTATACTAATATTCTTTGGTTTAGAAATTATGAAATTAATAAAACCTTAAACCCTTTGATGTTAATCTTGTGTATATAACCCTTCAAGTAAACTTTGATATATCTAAGAACGATCATCCATTACTTAATTATGAAAGCTATATAGAATAATATTGATTAATTACACAAAAAAATTATTTTTTTTTCTAAATTTCTAACTTAATAATAAAATTGATAAAATATGATTGGTACGTATTAAAATAACCCATCATTTATTCATTTATAACACACGTAAATTACAAAATCAAATTCAATTTCATCAAGTGATAATAAAATTCAATTTCCCTGAGATCCCAAACAAATCCTAGCATACAAATCATATATTAATATAATAAATACTCTAGAAAAAAACTATAAAACACTTAAATATAAAAAGATTCACAAAAAATTCAACGATCGATATTGACACTACTGATAGATGTAGATAATCAATGCTAGTGGGTTGCGGTGGCCGACTTTGTGATAAAATGAGGGGGGCTGTTGGTAATTTTTTGGCAAGAGGAGAAAGAAGAAGAAGAAGAAGAAGAAAAAGAATGATATAGATAATCGATGGGAAGAACTGTCGGTTATAACTTATTTACATTTGTCAATGGAAATATTCTGTTAGTAAATCATGATGTGTAAAATTATCGACATAATTGCTGATGGATTTTAATTGATTTCTTTCTAGTTTTTTACTTCGTTGGCAATTTGATTGGTAATTACCGATAAAATGTAATATGTTGTTAATTGTTTTAGGAAACCACCAACAAAAATTCTGTCACAAATTTCATTAGAAACTACTGATGGAATGTTTTATGGTGGTTTTTGTATTGTTATTTCTCAATTTTCTTTTAGTGATCTCTAACTACTCTTTTCAATTCATAAAGTTTTTTTTTTTTTAAAAAAAAGTTTGCGGACATGATCATTTGGATATAAATGACTATCAAAGTTAGGTGGCTATTTAACATAAACTTCTTCCACGACATAACAATTGAAAAATACATTTTCACATCCATTTAATATAACTTGAACTTACGAAAGGAAGCATAAGCAAGTAACATAAGAATTGCTTCCAACCTAACAATGAGTGTAAATCTATTCCTTCTTCTTCTTGGTTAAACATACCGGTGATTATTCCTCAGTATTGGTTAGCGATATATCCTTCGTAGCTTCCTCTTTTCAGTTTTACACTTATAAACATATTCATGGATGCTGTAATAAGGTCTCTCAAGTTTTAGCTAATATGGAGGGGAGGTCTTCTTATCAATTAATCATACTGATGGAAGAAATCCCAATAGCTGTAACAGCTATGGCCTTAGACGATATGAAATTCAGCACTTTATCAAAAAGAAATTAAATAATCCAATAGAGAAAGCAAAAGCACCATAAAAGGAAGAGATTGACATAGATAAAATAAATTTATGTTTTTAGAAGCTATTAATTTAGTTCAGCAAACCGCTTTCCCTTGGAGGTCCAAGATAGGGTTTTTTTATTTTATTTTTCCCCTCCAAGAATAAAATAACAAATGATGCTGCTTTTTCCGTTCCATTTTCAATCATGTCACCATAACCAGTGCACTATCGTATTATAAAGTAGAAAAGATTTCGTAATGATGGCATAATGAAGCCGTCATGCCCTCTATTTTTGCACTCTTTACAAAATGAATTTTGCTAAATATTGATTTTAATGGAAGAAGAGATTACAGAAAGAGATGAAGCGATTGGAAAGGGCATAATTAAGCAAATACAAAGACTTATATTTCCAGCAATTTGGATATACAATGGCGCTACACACACACACACACACACACACACACAGTTGTTGGCTATGGTACTCTATACATTCAGCCCTAGCTAGATACTATTATGCAGAGACTATTGAATTAAAGGACTAAGCTAGGAATTTAAGGATGCTAATGCACATCACAATCTTGATCATATGAACAGGATTAATGGAAATCACCTAGCTGACTCGGGCATTTACATGTTATAGTTACCAAATAATAATGCTTCATATGCAATCTATATATGTCCATGCTCTCTTTGTTTGTTCCTTAATATGAGCACCCACCCATTCGTCTATGACATCAACATTCCATGTTCTATGCTTTCCGTTCTTCGTTCGTGTTTTGAAGAACATGACCAATCCCAGGGCTGTGACCCGGTACTGTAGGTCGGAAATCATCTGTGACTCCTGTGACTGAATGTTCAATGCTGGAAGCCTTTGAGGCAGTAATTTCATTCTTATCTGCTGATAACGTATGGCTAATACCACGGCTGTTACCAGTTGTCTTTGGTTTGGATGCTGTGACAGAATCTCCGGAACTGGAGCTAGTATCAGGCGCCTTTGGGTCAATATCTTCACTGTCATTCTCTGAAAAAAGATGGCCAATCCCAGGACTGTGGCCTGGTGTTGTGGGTTTGAATGCTGTACCAGAACGTTCGATACTAGAGCCAGGTGCCTTTGGAGAAACTTCCTCATTGTCATCATCATTGGCAAGAGCATGGCCAGCCCCAGGACTGTGACCTGGTGTTGTGGGTTTGAATGCTGTACCAGAACGTTCGATACTAGGGCCAGGTGCCTTTGGAGAAACTTCCTCATTGTCATCATCATTGGCAAGAGCATGGCCAGCCCCAGGACTGTGACCTGGTGTTGTGGGCTGGAAATCATCTTTGAAATCAGTGAGAGAATGTTCATTGTTGGAGTTAGTCCCTATTGTCTTTGGATGCCCAACACCAGGACTAACGCCCGGTGTTGTTGGCCGAAAATCATCCTTATAAACAGCAGCAGAATTGCCGAAGCTTGGGACTGCAGGATGGGGCATTTCATTTCTGCCTGCCTTGGAATGGTGAACACTAGGATTGTGAGTAATTGGGGGTGCAGGTAGAGAAACTTTCTGGTTCTTTGCATTGTTGTAGTGTGATTTGGTATTCAAACCCTGCTTGGCCACATCTTCTATGGAATCCTTTCCAACGGAAACAAGTTCCTGCTTATTCGTTGACTTGATTGGCCTGCCTTCAGTGAACAGAATTTGAAAGCAAGTAATAAGTGCAAGAATAAAAAGAGCACATTTACATGTTTCCGCCATAATCAACTAGAGTAGGAAAGGAAGTGAAGGTTTTGTTGTATGATAGTACGAAATGGCTCGAGGAACGATTGAAGTTGCTACAAGGAGTAGTAAAGCTGATTAAGGTTCAAGCCACCACATTGAGAATAAGTCTTGCATTGTTGGTGGTATTTATAGCCATAATTAACAGCTACGCGCCTGTGGAAATCCTCACCTCTATGTTTGTGGTCCTCAGAAGATTATCAATTTGGACGGTTTGTATGCTGAAGGGTCCTCACAAGATTGACTATCTTACCGATTTTTTCCCAACTTCGCACGTCGCAATCACTGCCACTGCTGTTTATAATTATGTAGTGCTTTTGTTTTCTTTCCTTTTCGATATTGCACTTACTTTTGTAATCAAAATTAGATTTTGCTGAATCTGAATTATTGAAGGATTAGAAATATATATCTTGTTCTCGTACACAAGACGAAAGGAAGAGTAGCAGGATTTACTTCAACAATCAAACAAACTATTTGAAGATAGTTTTGTCTATATTGATGAATTTATATGCTGAAATTTTTCATTATTTATGGAGGAGCAAGACTATCTCGTATAGCTTTAAGTCAGTAGTTAACTCAAGCTCTTTTTTCTATGTCTTTTAAAATGTTTTTTTAATCGAAATGTAAACATATATTAAAACAAAATAAAAATACAAGGCTGAAAAACCAACAAATTTAATATATAAAATTATACAGAAAAAAAAACAGGCTCTCTAACTAGACATAAACATCCATGCCCACCAAAATAGACTAACAATCAAGCAAAATGTAAGCTTGTTTGCTAAGCTTGGTTAGAGTAGGAAACTAATAGGCAATAAAGTTCTTTTAAAATGTTCTTATTAAGCCATAAAATGGTAAAGTTGAAAGCTAAAACTACTGAATCGGAAAACTTTTATGGTATTTCGGGGAGTAATTAGTAATATTTTATTAGTTATGTTTTATGGTTTATTTTGAAGAAAACAATATATACAAAAACAAAAAATAATATAAAATTTATCATCCACAAAAAAATTATAAGAATATTATCACTTATTATTTTCTCTCTTCTAGTTTTATATTTTTATTTTTTTTATAATGAATCTTAGAAAATAACTAATTAATTAGATATCATTAACTATGTTTAAACACTATAAAATTACTGCGAGTTGTATCCATTTGCATATCAAACACACATCCATTTGTATATAAATCTTGAATTCCAGTAACACAGCTTACACCTATGCAACGCTTGAAACTTGATCCTTGACCTTTCAGTGTGCTGAAATGTTGGTTTATTGTTTGAATACGATACTGAGGGAGGCCATCTATTTAATCAATATTTTTGACAGCTCGGACTGACATTGTGTCCACAGCAAAGTGCCATCCTTCACCACCAAGACACTCCAAAATGATAGGGTTATACATTTAGTCTCCACTTAAAGATGTATATATTAAATGTTGATGGTTTATATACAAAGCTTACAACTAATTTTCCTCGACAAGTTCAAGTGAAACACATCTGTCCTCAGTCTGCATATTTGAACTTAATTGTTTATGGTACTTGCAAACTTTCAAATGGGTTTGGAATGATTACAAGCTGCTAAAAGTTGGAGATTCTTTTTGAGTGGTGACCACAAAAGAAAATCTTTCCTTGATCGCTCTTCTAATCATTATTATTGATTCTCAAGCATTAATTTCTGAACATATACACTGAAAGGTTTCTAATTGGCTCATACACCACAGAATAGAAATGCTAATTGCCATTATGAAAACAATTGAATTTATATTTGTCCTCGCCAGGTGGTCATTGGAACTACAGAACAATATTCAAGTCAAACTCCGAAAACCAATAGCACTAATTTCCTTCTTCAATACAACAATATCCCTTTTTTTTTTTTCTTAATTCTTAAATATATGTACTTTACCGTGATCATACCTAATATGCCATTGTATTGGGTATGATAACACTTCTCTTTCATATTTGTAGGTTAGGGTTCTTATTCTAATAGTTTTGGTGCCTTGGAATAAGTTCTTATTGTATCACTATCCTTTAAGAGTTGTTTCGGCCTTCTAGTAATTGTTGTCTATCTTGTTGTGAATTGGATGACTACGTGATAATAAGGTTCGTATTAATTTGTATATCGGAGCTAAACTCTAAAATCAGGTCATATCTTTCCGAAAATTTTGTTTTCTTTATGTTCCATAAGTTTAACTGTGTTTTTCAATCTTCTTCTTCTCTTTATGTTTTCGGCATCTAAGAACAAAAAAAGAGTTATTTCATTTAGTTATTTTCCTTAAACATATCAATAGCATAAAAAGTACAAAAAAAAAAAGAAGGAAGAAGAGACATTATTCAAGTTTGTTTCAATTTTACCGTGAAAACACAAACAATTGAGAAATCGAGTCAAATCATCTGGAAATTACTTCAAAACTTATTTTAATGGTTATTTAGGGGTGAAGATACATTATATATTAAATTTGGGACCTTTTTTTATGTCCTTTGATTAGGGTTCAATTATGAGTTAAATTTTACCGCAAACTAATTATACATGTGTTTTTTATACCTAGACAATGACCTACAAACTAAGATATATTGTTTATTGGGTATAAGGGTAATACATATTAAATTTTATGTTATTCCAACATTGTTTGGTTTGGGTTTCAATTAAGGTGCTTAAAATTAGGCAATGGATCAAATTTACATCAAGTTACAAAAATGTGTTTACTACTATTTGTTTTGACCTAATAAATTTACTTTTATTATATTTGGGTTATTTAGGAGTCAAATAA
>Ga0307517_10005454_pt1 | contig 19153 bp, 15 predicted proteins | sample 23_EM_MG_FD_194515 | JGI IMG/M metagenome (GOLD analysis project Ga0307517, IMG submission 194515) | Populus trichocarpa ectomycorrhiza microbial communities from riparian zone in the Pacific Northwest, United States - 23_EM | ecosystem: Host-associated > Plants > Roots > Unclassified | place... | reverse complement strand
GCCTTAGTGTCAACTTGTGTTGGAAATTAGTCAATCGGGTCTAACAACAATGGGATGATAAATAATTTGTATAGTCTTAAGATGATGTGAAGACTGGTGTGATTTAGTAGTCCTGCACCTTTTCTTTTGGCTAAAATAACTCAGTTTGATCCAAGTGCACAACTAGTATTTGCATGCTACTCACTCCAAGATGCAAGGTAACCTGAAAGCAACACTTTTATATGAGCTCTTCATGGAGGATGATATTTGCCATTCACATATGAGTTAGAGGCTTTAGAGGAAGCACATTCATTTTGTAACATATACACTGGAAACTTAAGTGGTGCTCGGTTGTATTTCTATTTCTGGTTTTCCTCTTCACCCCTTTGATCACTCCTGGTGAGCCTGAAAGCAGTTGTTTGGGTCTCTCATTTGTTTTGATTTTGGAATTTACTATTTCTGATAAATCCCCACGTATTCCATAGGGATTGCATGTCAAGTCAACAGCTAGTGGACTATGTGCATGAACAGTTAAACACTGTAAGTTCTGTAGACTTTTGGTTAAAGTTCTGAATCTGAATATATGCAAACATGTAGGCAACGATATTTCTGTCCAAATCTATGCAGGAAACCAAGCTTTCAGTGATATGCGAGAGAGTTTTCAACAGGTGTTTGGCACCCAATACCAATGGTGGTGAGGGATGTGACAACATGAGCATGATCTTGGTGCAATTCAAAAGGCCTGGTCAAGCAGGTCCCTCTGCAGAGCAGCAGCCAACATCTTCTCGTCAATCGATGGAGGTTGACAGAAATAATATGGAAAAGTGAAGACCGAGTCCAGAGAGAAGAGTAGCAGAACAGTGTGCCACAATTTTAACAATTATAACAATTAGGATCTAAATTCTTGTGATTGTAAATGATCAAGTTATTTTTTTTCATCATTTCACCTTTTTTGTTGTGAGTTCTGTACATGTTCTGTTCTTTTTTTCTTTCATTTCTGCAGGTTTATATAGAATTCTAGCAACTTATAGGGAGAAGATATCCTGCACAGGTCACAAGTTCAATTGGCCGAAACAATGAAACCAATAATCATGGGGAATGTGCTCTTGACTTTTTACTGTGAGTTGATCCCTGTATAGGTAGTTTCTAAATTTTCCTCATCAGGAGGCTTCGCTGGGGCTGCTTCACCTTGAAAAGAACAGGGCAAAAATCTGTTTCAGCATTTGTGGTCTCCATCTCCTGCCTAACCACCGTGTAGGTGTATATTATTTTCTTCTTCACAAGCTTCAGACTCCTAATGCAATCGTAATTGTTCTTTCCACTGTCCCTCTCAAGGCCGCTGATGCTGGAAACGTGACAGACAAACCGAAACATGGTGTTGATGGAAGGAAATGAAGATATAAGCGCAAATGTTCTTATTATTTTTATCAGAGAAATACTTATTTATTTTTTTAAATTTATTGGTGCATTCATACTCTTGGTTGAGGGTTATTTCAAATTTGTTTTTTTTTTTTTTAATTTTAAAAAAAGACACATTGATTACTCTATTCAATTGTCTATTTTCAAGTTCTCTTTATATAAATGAAATTTGAAATCTCTACAATTAAATTAAAAGAAAAAGACGAGTGAAGAGGACAATGGATGCTCCATGTTTAGCTCTAATCCTTAAAATGTCTTGATTTTGAACACCACCACCTCCTACGTTAATGGATGGATATCTTACAGCTAAATTCTGTAAATTGATGCGCGTGCAGCACACGTGTAAACCAGATAAATCCTCTTATCCATCCATTCAAAGAAGAAGAAGAGAAGAATTGTCTGATTATCAAAATCAAGAAGGAAAAAGCAAGACATTATCCAATTTAAATCTGTTAATAAAAAAAACTAATATTTTGTTTCCTTGATTCACGGGGTCATTGTCAGGGGAAGTTATCCACAAACTGTTGGGCTTGCTGGGCTGTTGTGCTGTCCTTCTCTCTCACCACATGAAAAATGCACACTTGTCCACAACCCATTTCACCAGCCGCCCCATGCCCTCGGATAACATGGTTTTTGCACTTTGGGAGGTATTTTTTAAAACAAAATATTATTATTTTTGCTCTGAATTATTTTTTATATATTTTTTAATAATCTTAATGTGTAGATATTAAAAATAAATTTTAAAACATAAAAAACATTACATTAATATATATTTTTAAGCGAAAAATATTTTTAACATTTCAATAACTTTCTAATGCTATTTCATCGAGATATAATAAATTGAGAATGAAAAACCTTTAAATTAATGTATTTTTTTAAATCTTAATATAATTTATCTCCATATTCATGCTATCTTTTGACTTCACAACTCGTCTTGTATTTGACTAATTAAACAAAATAAAAGGGATTAAACAGGAGATAGATGCATCCTTTCGTGCCTTGATTTTTTCTCGATCCAAGTCTCAGTACATAACCAATTCAAACGCATGGGAAGTGATGCGAAGAGCCCTCTGTTTTCGCCACAGAAGAACACAAGTTGAAGATTACCATCAAGATATAGCACCCTGTAATGGCATTAGAATAATAGAGATGGCTATGGCGTGCCAACCCTGCCTCCTTCGAAATTAACAAGAACACTCTCTCGGTGACCCCTCCCCCTCGAGGGGAGCCAAGACAAGACTCTTTTTTTTACAGAATTAATTTTTTGAAATAAAATATTATTTTGATTAAAAAAAATGGTTTTTAACATGAAATATAACACAAATCAAGCTTTAACTTAACATGAAACTTTACCCGAGTTAGGTTTTGATTCAATGATTAACTAGATTGACCTGCTGATTAAACTAGATTTTGTGTGTGTTTTTTATCTGAATTTTTAATTTAAAAATATATCAAAATATTTTTTTTTATTTTTATAAAACAAAACACAGACAACCTGTTTATAGCGATGCTAAAAAACCTTAAAAAAAAATCTGGGAGAGTAAATAAGATTATTAGATTTCTGAAGTGGAATATTCCCAGAAGAAACCCTAGATATATATAAAAGAAAGAGTGGATGTTCCAATTCTGACAAGGACCAGGATAAGCACAAAACACAATTCATCAAATACACGTCACCTCACTGACCCTTTTGGATAAGGACCCCACTGTAAATCACCCCTCATAATGCAATTTATATTCCCTATATATATATAAATATAAATATTCACCCTCTCCTTATTTAAACAATCCCTCCATGTCCTGATTTCAAAGCTATAACAGCCTTCACACCATAGTAAAACTATCCTTTAACAAAACAACGTTCAGCCTCTGCCCATAGTGTTTCCCCCCCCTCTTGTTTGCTTATAAAGGGAGATTCTTGGACTGTGTTTGTGGGTGGGTTTGAGAGAATGGCAAGTGCAGCAGCTGTTGGGATGGTGGGAGGAAATGGGTGTGCGGGGTCTTCAGCTTCTTGGTTTCAGATCAAGAATAGGAGAAAGAAGAATAGTAATGATAAGATGGGGAGAGATGGAGTCAGGTTTTTTACTGCTGCTTCCTATTCTTCTCCTTCTGTCATGGACCCTTACAAGACTCTTAGGATCCAACCTGATGCTTCTGAATCTGAGGTCAAGAAAGCTTTTAGACAGCTTGCTTTGCAGGTATAATATATTGTTCTTGTTTAAAGCTCAATTATTTTCTTTGGTTTCTTGGTGGGTTTTAATTCCTTTTATTCAATTCATCGTTTTAGATGTATTTTTTTAGGGATTTTTGCTTATTTATTCCTTCCTGTTCTGTTTCAGTATCATCCAGATGTCTGCAGAGGAAGCAATTGTGGTGTGCAGTTTAGCCTGATCAATGAAGCCTATGATGTATGTAGTCATCTCCTTATCGTTCTTTTTTTTTTTCCTTTTAAATTATTTTTATGTGCGTTCCTTTTCTCTTCTTTGGCGGGGTTCATGTCGGATTTGGTAAAGGATGACTATTCTCCAGGCATAGAAAATAAAGATAGGAATCGAAAGTATTCAACCTAAATAATTGAGGACAGGACCCATCTATTAAATCCGAAGACTTATAGGATACCTTGAAAATGGTATGAAGACTTAAATATACGAATTCAATCACTACAATTTACACAAAAAGGACTGAATTCAACCAAAATAAATACTGATAACTTGTCAAGTGAAGATTGGAGGAATGATCAAACTCTTCAATTAGAGGCTTCTTTAGAGTATATGCTTCCAAATTGGGATTTATCCAATTCTGTTTCAGCAGTAGGATGAAATTTGAATGGTTTTGTTCAAAAGGGATGTGGCTAAATCAACCATCCTGATAGGACATGACACCCTTATCATGTTATCATAGACACGGGCGAATTTAGGCTGCAAGCTCTTGGAGGACTCTTTTGGCTATGTTGGTTTCGATGGAGTGTCTTTTCATGCCTAGAACTTGTCTCCTAGAGCCATCACTATCATTTTGCTGTTGTTGGGATGCAATTTACGTGTTACACTTTTCTATGCTTTTGAGCTTTAGCTCAAGGGACAATTTTTTCCTAACAGTATGCTTTCTTTTTTCCCTTCAGACTGTGATGAGTAATTTGAGGGAAGAACCAGATGAATCATCACAAATGTACATGTCTTATGAGCCGTCGGAACAGGGAATTGATGAGCCCATGAGAGGAATGAACGACACAGATTGGGATATGTGGGAGGAATGGATGGGATGGGAAGGGGCTGGAATTCGTGACTACTCATCCCATGTTAATCCTTACATTTAAAGATAAAGAAAAATAATATATAAGCAATTTTAATGGTGGTCTAAGGCTCCAAGATCGCCGCCCCATCTCTCAACCAAGATTACATGGTTGCTTCTGGTGTACATAATTAGACGTGGGACTTCTCTTGATCTCACCTTTTTTCTTTTTTAATGTAAAGTTGCTGAGCGCATCTATCATGTATGCTAATGAGAAGTATCCCTGGAATAATTTTATCACCATTGTTGCCTATCTCTTCTTGTTGATCGAGTATTTTTCTGATAGTGTTATTACCACCACTGATGCCGATAGGTTTTACAAGACGCGAGTATCGATCGGGCAGGATCCCATGTCTCAGGCAGAGATTTAACAGGGTTGATTCAAATTAATTAAAAAAAAACTATTTGCATATATTAATATTGCAGGTTACTGTAACTAAATGTATTGTTTTTTTAAAGTAGAGAAGACTGGTAGCAACCCACTTGACAATGACCTAAGTTTTTCCACTTGCAAACCAAACCAATCCAAACTCAAATAAATAAGCAGCAAAAGGGCAACAAAATGATAAATTCCAGGTTCGTTGTGCAAGCCAGTCATCTCTGAACTTCCTTTTTTCAGTTCTTCACTTGTTTCTCTCTCTTTACTGCGGAAACGGTGGTGACGGTAGAGGAATTAGTGGTTAACACAAAACTTTCACCACCAAATTCTCATTTTAAGGCGGCGCTTTTAACAGACTACACGACGGCCACCGCCTCTTCCTCAATGACCAGATCTTGTTTGAGTTTTTGAAGGAAACGATTTTTTGACGGTTTTGAAAAAGAAAAGGTTAATGGGTGTTCTTTGGTTCAAGGGAAAACCGGATGCGCGGGGGAGAAGGGGTTAGGTTTTTTTGCAGATGACGTGGCTGGTGTCTCTTGAAGAAGGGGTTTTTACCCCTAATTGAAAACCACGACGCTTTGCAAGGAGTAAAAGATGGCAGTTTACAGTATGCAGTTGGGCTGGCAAAAGGCCCACCTGTCGGTCCATTATATGGATTTATGAGCATAATAAATCCCTCCCCTCTATACGCACAGCAGCTCAATAATTTTATGATCTCGGAGGTGAAAAAGTATTTTTTAATAATCTAGATTTTTAACCGGGTCAGACCCGGGCCTGTTTGATAAGCACGAGTAAAATGACGAATTTACAGCATGTAGTCGTCCCTCCCCTCTATACGCACGTGCCTTGTTAAAAACATGGGTAAACTTGAAAATACAGTAGTGATGAGTACGTGGGTATTCCCCTACGTAGTTGAATAGGCATCGAGTCAATTCTCAATACCCCGCCAACTCACAGAAGACCCATCTTTATAGCAGTGGTATGCTTTAAGCTTTTTGAACTAAGAACAAACAAAACTCGTGTATTTTCCCTTTATTGTATCCTAATCTTACTGGATTCTCCATTAAGGTTCTCTGCCTGATTCCCTTCTCTATCAAGCCTTAGCCCTCAACAAAGCCCACCCCTTTCTCTCTCCATTTCACCCTTTCTAACCACCAACCCGTCAAAGCACCGTTAGGTAATGTGCTTATCTGATTCTTAGAATCTAGGGTTTGCTTTTTCATTGCATTCAATCCTCTTTTGGGTGTCTTTTTCATTTTTTTAATGAATTATCAATAGAGAAATCAAGGCTGTGATTTGAGTTTTTGTTTTATCTGCTGCAGCTGTGTACCTTGCATTGAAATCCTAGTTATGGCTTCTGGGGTTCTCTTAAAGCTGCTTCTTTGTGATTATGTATGATGTTTTTAATTTGTCTGTCAGTTTACATTGTTGATCTAGGCAATAATTAGGGTTTGTTGCAGGAGGGCTTGTGGGTCGATAATAGAAATGCTAATTCAGCTAAAGAAATCAAGATTTTTGCGAAGCTAGGACCTTCCTTTGTGGTTCCTGTAAAGGAAAGATTGATTGGGCAAAAAATCATTTTTTTGTACCTCAACGTGGTTCACTAGCAATGTTTTGCTGAGACTAAGTATCCATTCAACATTACGGACATTCTTTTCGTTCTTTGGTTTTAATTTACATGAATTTAGTTCTCATGGTATTAGTAAAGTTTTACCGTACTTGATGGAATGACTTCAAATAGAAGGGCCTTTGTAAGCTGGAGTAAGTGCCATTAGTGTTCTCTTTTATTTCTTTATCCTGGATAAAAAAAAAGGATGGTGATGAGTATACTCACACTTTCATTTGCCTGATGTGTACCAGCATTCAGGGGTTGTTATTAATGGCGGACCTTAAAGAACGCCTGCTCCCTCCAAAACCAGCATCAGCTATAAACCTTAGAGATTCATCTTATCGATCATCTTCCTCTGGACGCCAACCTTTCCAAGGTGTTGATGTTCTGGGTTTGAAAAAGCGTGGCCAAGGCCTTCGATCATGGATTCGTGTTGATTCATCTGGAAATTCTCAAATTATTGAGGTTGACAAGTTCACTATGATGCGTCGTTGTGATCTACCTGCTCGTGATTTACGCCTGCTCGATCCTCTTTTTGTTTACCCCTCAACAATCCTTGGTAGAGAGAAGGCTATAGTTGTAAACTTGGAGCAGATTCGGTGTATTATTACGGCTGATGAGGTTCTACTCCTAAATTCCCTTGACAGCTATGTGCTGCAGTACGTGGTGGAGCTACAAAGGCGATTGATGACACCAGGGGTGGGTGAGGTATGGCAGTCAGAAGGTGCTGAATTGAATCGAAGGAGAAGTAGGAATTTTGACAATGTATTTGGGAATGCATCCCCCGATTATTTGCCCTTTGAGTTTAGGGCTCTTGAAGTTGCTCTGGAAGCCGCTTGTACATTCCTTGATTCTCAGGTGTGTAAACAGAACTTTAAATCTCTCACATGCTTGATTTGAATGAATGATGTTATTCAACGAAATTAAGAATGGCTTGTTGCAAAAGTATTATGAAAGCTGTGTATTCCTATGTTATTACTCTTTTTCCTAATCCTAGTGAACTTTTCAACCACAATTTATATGATTTAGCTGTTGTAGTGTGAACTATCATAGTAGTTGATAAGTACTCCTAACTGTCTTGTCTCTCCATATAGGTGTTTTTATGTCCTTGACACTTGAATGATGTACATGCACCTTCTAGATTAATTGAAGTGGTTTGCTGTATGTCATTATATAAATCTTGTGATATCTGCACATCTTGGAACAAAAGGACATGGCTGTATTTTCTAACCCTACTGGCAGGCAGTATTTTCCTAGTTGACATCTTTCTATGCTACAAACTCGTGGATCATTTTACACATGGACGTGTGTTTGTGTATGTTTTGCCTGCAATTTAGCTTGTTATTCAGGGAAGCTTTTTTCATTTTACAGTGTTCCATGTTATTGACTGACATTTTAGAAAGTCTCCTATAAAGTTCTAGCTAATTGTTTTCCTCTTAGTTTGTTTTCTTATCTTGTTACATATGAGATTGCCAGTCTGCATTTGACACATATGCAAACCTACTGCCTTTGTCCATGTTGAGTTTATGACATGACATGGTAATTGCTACTAACATTCACTTAACTGAAGGCATTACCATTAATTGCATAATTGGCAATCTACATTGACTGAGTAAATGATTCCTCATTTTATTCTTTAGATCATAGTGGTCTCAAAGATATTTCTTTTTGGATTGATTTTTTATTTCCAATCTGTTGCAAGATTTTTGGGTTCATTTCAGTCCATTCTCTGTTATTAGCTTTCACCTTGATGATTTTTCAAAATAACAATTTTTTATAGGCAGAGGGAAAAGCTCTGAATTCTCAAGAACTCTTTCTCAACTCAACAAAGGTTAAGAGCTCTTAATGAAACCAAGATTTCATTATTCCGTGTCTAGCTTAAATTGTGTTCAGCAAGTCATCAAATTTGATCCGAGAGTTGTCTTATAGGTTTCTTTAGTTCTTTTTACCCTATTGTTATAGTGATGGTATGAACTCATTTCCTGAAAGGTTCAGTGTTAAGTACGAGGGGTTTGTAACATCAGATCAACTTAAGCAAAAGCAAATCATTCTAGAACAGGAGCAACCCACACTGCATGGTCTTCTGCAATTTGCATGTATCACAATATGTATGTCTTGCTGGTTTTTATTGTTTTGATGGTTAGACCCAGACCCATTCTTTTTACGTCATTAAAAATGCAATTCAGATTGTCTTTTTGAAAGAGGCATATTGGCTGATTATGTATTAGAAAATGATATTATGTCTCATTATGGCCTAGAGAAGTACTCGGGGATGGCTACATCAATCTTGTTTCCCATTTATGTCTATCTAGATCTATCCTTTGTTGTTTTTTGTTTCATACAAAATTCAGTCTTTTTACCTTCTGTTTCCCTGCATTAGCCTTTGCTAAATTAATGTATCACATGGTCTGTCCCGTAACAGTTTCCGTGGTAAAAGTCATTAAGTTAGAGCAAGTTAATAATCTTATTTAAATTGCAATTTTCTGAAGGCAGCAGAATTAGAAATTGAAGCATACCCATTACTAGATGAACTGACATCCAAGATCAGTACGTTAAACTTGGAGCGTGTACGGCGATTAAAAAGCAGACTTGTTGCCTTGACTCGGAGGGTTCAGAAGGTATATCTAATTTCACTTGCCTTTCCCTTTCTTGCAATTAAGATTTGATTGATATCTATTCCGCTGTTCTTATTCTCTCTGAATTTACTTGTATCTAGGTAAGGGATGAGATTGAGCAGCTCATGGATGATGATGGAGATATGGCTGAAATGTATCTCACTGAAAAGAAAAGTCGGATGGAATCATCGTTCTATGGCGATCAATCTTTGATGGGATTTAGATCAAATGATGGTGGGACATCTATTTCCGCTCCAGTTTCTCCTGTTTCATCACCCCCTGAATCACGAAAACTTGAGAAAAGCCTGAGCATTGCAAGGAGCCGACATGAGAGTATGAGGAGTTCTGAAAGTGCTACTGAGAATATAGAAGAGCTGGAGATGTTGCTAGAAGCTTACTTTGTTGTCATTGATAGCACCCTGAACAAGTTGACATCGGTATGGGCAGCATGATATGATTATTTCCATTTCTTCTTTCCTTGTTTAGGATGTCAACACCTCATTTATTTTTCTCACTTTTTTTCAGTTGAAGGAATACATTGATGATACAGAGGATTTCATCAACATTCAGCTGGTACATATTCCTCTACTTCCCTCTGGCCTCCTTAATATTAAATTGTGCTGTTTTTAGCTCAGTTGTTAGGGACTGCTATTTTAAAACTTTGGTAATTAGAAAAATGTCAAGCAGGATCATCTTCAACGTATCAAGTGATAAGCACAGCTGGCAACTTCTTTAAGATGATGCACAGAAAGAAATAAGTAGTCATTTGTTCCTGCACAAAATCTGGATCCTTGCTGGCTGTGTTGCTTCTTATTCTTATTGGATAACAGTGCGGGTTCACGTAATCCATGATACTGACTCATGAAAGATCCTTTTTGATGGCCATATAATACAAAGATATCACATTATTTTCTTTGGGAACTAGTCATTTAATTTTGTCAATTTTGTTTGAGTTGATGGGGTGGATACCAGTTTTATGACGAGGGAAATTTTTGGTTGCAGGACAATGTCCGAAATCAACTGATCCAATTTGAGCTTCTACTCACAACAGCAACATTTGTTGTCGCCATTTTTGGAGTGGTGGCAGGTATCTTTGGCATGAATTTCGCCGTACCATTGTTTGATGATGCTGGTGCATTTAAGTGGGTCCTCATAATTACTGGAGTTACCGGAGTCATCATATTTTGTGCGTTTGTATGGTTCTTCAAGTACAGAAGGCTTATGCCACTATAAACTTTTAAAACATGTTTGGAACTCTCTTTTGAAACCATTTCAAGGAAATTTTAAATGAAATTTAATCTCTATAAATATACAAAAATAAATTAGAGGTTAACTCATCTGTTTTGTTATGCTAAAAACAGATAAATTAATATTAAAACTAACTTTGAAAGAATAAAATGAAGGTGATCAGGTTAATATAAAAAATAATATAAATTTAATTCTATATTTTTCAAGCATGTAAAGTTAATTTATTTATTAATTAAGTTTAAATTAAACTCAATTACAATACATAATTACTATTATTTATTACTTGATAGATAGAATGGAGAATAAAAATTGAAAAGTTGGTTCTCCTTTATTTGCTACGGTTAATATTTTTGTGTTTACTAATGGCAAATGGAAATCAACACAAGCGAAGAAACTACAGAGATTGCAAATATTATACTAGACTCACATTTCAATCGTACCTATTTTTCAGTGGTTGACGGTAACAATCTTCTTACTATCACTTATTATTGGGCAATATTCTTCCTGAAATCCATTGCTGAGGTCCCATGTCATGCCCTCATTGATCTGAAGCAGGTGAAGACGTGCCCACCTTAGCGAGTTTTTTTCCTATACTATAAAAAAATAATTTCTCAACTAGTACATTAGTTAATACGTGTAAATAATATGATAGCTACTGGAAGCTTACATGATCGTTAATTTTAGAGCCCGTGAGATTAATCGAGATACACGCAAGCTAGCCCGGACATCCACATTAATAAAAAATAAATTATGCAAATAATACATGCACAACTTGGTATGTTGCCCGTATTGCATTTGCACAACTTAAATCTTTCTTCTCCGACAAATTAATTCATCCACTCAAAAGTCAACATTTATATTTTATAAAGAATCTTTAACTATGAAATGAATAAAAATAATCCATTGGCTATAAAACAAAATGTCTTGACACAACAAAACATGGGAGGTGATAGTGAAGAAGAAAGAAAATATGACATGTCAAAGATAAACTAGAGCTTTAATAATAACACTTCAAGTACTATAAAAAAGATACTGACGAGACAAATTTATAAATACAATAGAAAGCCAACTTTAACGCTAGTGATGAGATGTCAACGAGTGAGTATGTTGCTATCTATAAACAACACGTGTAAGAAAATATGACACATTAGAGATTAACCGGAGCTTTAATAATGACACTCCAAGTACTGTCAGAAGATACTGACAAGACAAATCTATAAATACAATAGAAAGCCAACTTCAACGTGATGAGATGTCAACAAAAAATATGTTACTATCTTTAGACAACACATGTAACTCATCACTAACTTCAAAGTTGGCTTTCTATGATATCTATGGATTCACCTATGATGCTTCATTTTTTTTCCTTTCCTCTCTCCTCCCTTGTTTTTTTATAGCCATTGAATTATTTTTGTTCATTTCGTAGCTATTGATTCTTTATAAAAGATGAATGTTGATTTTTGAGAGGATGAATTAATTTGTTGGAGAAGTGAAATTTGAGTATGAGCTGCGCATGTAGTACATGGCCAACACACCTAGTTGCACATGTCCTATTTGGGCGTATTAACTACCAAAAATTATTTTTTTAATTGTGCTAGTTTGAAAAATATTTTATCTCACTGTGCTAGTCCAGGAAAAAACTTCACCTTAGTCTGCATATTTAATCTGACTATCTATAAGGTACAGCCTACATTAATTTCCATCTAGTCAATCGATACCATTTTGAGGGATAACAAAACAAGAATCCAAGCAAGAATTCTATTTGGATTTGCCAACTCAGAAAAATTTCAATTCATCTCATAAACATTTGCACATGGCATCTTATAACACAAATATAGATCCACTCCTTGACCTGAAAATTAGCCATGGCCAAAGAGGGTGGATGAAAAGAACAATCAAAACTCCTTGTACTTTTCCACTGTTAAAATGATCACTTGAAACTAATACCTTGAAGAAAGCGATCACAAAAATCATGTAGCAGCAGAACCTGAAGAAAGTCTGTCACGCCTTGCTTTATCAGCCTTTTCCATGTAATCTTGATGAGACGCGTGCTTTGTTCCTATGGAAGAAAAGATGATCTCAGTTAACAGCAGCTGTAGATATCTTTGCGAATAAAACAATAAAGAAATTGGTAAACTGACATGCAAATATAACACCCACATCTCAAACAGTTAAATCCTCATGGACAAACATAATGTAATAAGGCCGATTTCCTTTCAAGCCGAAAAACACAACCATGACAACAGTCTCAAGGTTGTCTTTATGAAGAAGTCAGGTCATCGATTCACAAGATGAGCACAGAACAACCCTCAGCAGTCAGCACCACGATGCAATACATGAAAATCATCAAGTAACAGTGGCTACAGGTTCAATTTATCTTCCATCAATACCCAATCAGCATAGGTTCTATACAGAGACAGCCAATTGCTGCTTTTATGGAGGAGCCTTGGAATAGCGGTACTAACTGCAGGCATGCATCTATGCTAGAATAGGAACCTGGAATGATGTTGTATCCAATGAAGCATTTTTTAACTACATGATATGGTGTTTGCATACTGCAACACCATGGAGGTTGAAGTCACACCCTTTGAGATTACTCTCAACAATCACCTTGTTGTAAAAGACTGAAAAGTCCCCCTTTGGCATACTTCATGATCCAGGAATCTCTCCAAACTGCAGTTCATCTAGCATACTGTAGCATTTTTAAGTCCTTTTCTGCTTAAATTAAGAGATATTTCTCTTTGAATTCCAAGTCTCCATCCTCCTTGATCTAGTTTGAAACGTGAAAAGGGTCTCATTTGGTACAACTCATTCCAATCTATCACTGGTTTGTTTATTTGTACCTACAACACGGGTTTGATTTCTCTTGAACTTGAAATAAATAAGAAAAGGTAAGTACAAAGAAAAAAAGATGGAAGTTCGAAGGACTGAATAAAATGCTACCATGATTTCTGGAGATGATCAAGTTGATTGGGGAAAACTAGTTCAAAACAAGGCTATCCAAGCCAACAATAATGTCCATGATATGGTTGAGAGGAGATCATGCACGGACAACACTCACGTCCTCAGAAGAATGTGCCCTAAAAGAAGGTTAAACTAAAGCAGTGCAGAAAGAACATCTTCAAAGAATCATGTTCCTAAAACCAAGGATGATATCTGTAATTAAGGAATTCAGGACTCTCTATTAGCCTAATCAGTAAACGAACAAGCAAGAACAGAAAAAAAATGTAGATGACAGGGACTACCTCCTCAAGTAACCAAAACAGCAGTTATTGCTTTCATGTTCATAATGCTTTACTCCATCTCACAATCCAGATCAAATATTGCAACTTGATTGAAAATACAATAACCACCCATCATCATTCCTAGAAGGTACCAGAAGGGTTGATATCAGTGGAGTGACAAGATTACCATTCTATCTTACCATAGAAGTCCCACTTGTCCTCCTAATATTTTCCCCTTCTCTGAGTATGTAATTCCTCATACAGCATAAAACCCTAGTAAGAACCCATAATCAAGTCTCCCAGCTTAATTCATCAACAGCACTTCTGATCTGACAATTCACGCTAATCCCTTCTATCAAAACATAATTCCAGCCCTCTCTATTTTCTCATCTTAAATTATAACTTCTTATTGACTGTGGAAGAAACTAAGAAAGAGAAGTGAATAACGAACCCATAAATATAATCTTTTAACACAAAGAACATTTCAGGAGAGGCTTTTACATCATCAACAAGCAGGAATAAAAAAAACTGAGAAAGATGCAGGAAAGTCTCAACTTTTCTTGTTTCACTACATTCGCTTTGGAATCAAACAAATCAAACCCAACATCAGCAGCACTTAAATATAATTAAATTTTGAGCACAAAGCAGTACTTCTCTCTTACTCAAACATAGTTCTACTTCTCTCTTATTCAAACATAGTTCATCTTCCCAATCAATTAGAAAAAAATTAAAATCTTGAAAATTTACTCCCTTTCCTTTCCTTTCCTTGCACTTTCCACTAACCAAACACAAATTAACACTAAGCAGCATCGACATGGCAACGACCAGGTAAAAAAACTGTAAAAAGATTCTAACTTTCCACTTGCTGTCACTTCTCATTTCAATTTCATCATTGACCCAGAAACCCAAAAATCATATAAAAGTAACCCAATTGATTTAAAAGAATAGATATTTGAAACCAAATCAAAAGATTAAAAGGGGAGAAGAAAAACAACCTCTGTTCATGAGGAACCAAGGGACACCAAAGACAAGAGTTATGACGGCCATGCCAGCCATGACATGCTTTGTGTCTCCACTATACAAGTAACGCTGTACTCTTGACTTGAATCCTCCACTGTTGGCACTACCATTGCTTGTTGCCTCGCTTCCCATTTTCTTCCGTTTCCCTTTCACTCACCACTGTTTTCTTCAACTCCTCAGCAAATTCTCTCTCTAGGTTTCCTCTCCTGGTTGTGCTGCTTAGATTTTAATTTTGGGCCTAGTTATATACAAACTGAATGTTTGGGCTTGGCCCAAGTCCAATATCAGGAGACGAGAACATAAACAGACTTGAGAAGCAGGAAGCTCTCTTCTTTTACTCATGGTGCAGAGACTTCACCAGTGAAATCAAGGTATAAAAAGGTATGCTTTTGCATCATCTCACTCTTTTTTGAAATACGGAAAATTTTCAAAATTTTGAATCTTCGCTTGTCTTTTGAAAATATGAGCTCACCTAACTGTTATCGAAAGTTATTTCTTTAATGGGTCAAGATGATGATGATGATTATTATTATTATTATTATTTTTATTTTTTTGTTTTTCTAGGTAACCAAATGGTGCATTATTATCTACTTGTTGTTACTGAATTGTGAGTTTTTGATTGATAGGGTAGTTGAAGGATGGCAACCACAGCTTGTTTTATAATTGTGAGCAGGGATGATATCCCTATATATGAAGCTGAAGTTGGATCTGCTACTAAAGTATGCGCATCTTTTCTTCTTAATCTTTCCTATTTATTTATTCATTGATTGTTTGATTGGAAACTCTATTTTTTGCGAAAAATGCATATGATTGATTTTATTAGCTTGACTTCTTGTTTCCAAAGTGCCTTGATATAGAATTGTGTTCTGTTTTTGTTGTGTTTCTTTGGCTCTCTGATCTTTCTCATGTTGCTTATTTTATTTATTCCGATTTATGTTTAGTTATTCACCAAATTTCCAAAACATAGAATTGAAGGTATTAGGCTTATTGTGCTATGTAAGATAGAACATTTGAAAGTTCTTTTGGTACTGCCTTTGCTTCAAAGTTAATGGGAACATGTGATTTGGAATAATTCTTTCATCAAACCTCTGATGTCGCTGTTTTAAATATTGGTAATCTACTTGAAGAAATTTTACAGCTTTTTGCATAGTTTCATGCTTATGGACTTACAGAAAGGTTCTAGGATCTATTTGTGTCATAAAGTGACCTTTAAAATTTCATATAAGAAGCATCTAGGAGAGAAATTAAAGGGAAAGAAAAAAAGAAAAAAGTTACAGGCTATTTGAAAGCTTAAGATTTGAGTAGAAATGAAATCATTTCAACACCATTTACCCAATTCTAGTGTTTGGAAAGCTTTAAGCGACATAAATGAATTCTACAACCAATTAAAATTAGAGATTTTTATAGATTTGCAAATTACACTAAAAGGGGTGTGATTTGCTTCAGAATTAATCCATTAAAAATTAATCCCACTAGCACCCTTCTCTCCCTCCCTTTCTCTCACTCATATGATTGGAATAAGTTTTTTAAGGATGAGGCAAGTTGGGTAAATGATGTATTTTCACTAACTAAAGTAAAATGAATTCCACAATTTTAAAACCTATTCCAAAAAAAAAAAAAAAAAAAAACTCCATTAGCAAATCCAATCAATTCATTCTACTGAAGTGGTCGAAATCAATTCTAGCATATAATTGGTTCCAAACAAGCTGTTAGTGCTGCGTGCACCATTAATATCAAATTTCTGATGTGTAGGAGTCCATCTTTGCTTGCATGCTTTCATGGTGAAGTTGCTGCACGCACCATTAATATCAAATTTCTGATATGTGTGGGAGTGCATCTTTGCTTACATGCTTTCATGGTGAAGTTGTTATCTTTTCTATTGGGTTCTGGAAACACCATTGTTGTCATCTTTTTATTATTTTGTTATGTTCTCTGGTTGTATTTTGATTTCCTCACAAGCTACTTGTGATTAACACTCAGCCAATTACTTGATGACAGAGGGAAGATGCTGCACAGATGCATCAATTCATATTGCACGCAGCTTTGGATATTGTTCAGGATCTTGCATGGACCACCAGTGCGATGTAATTTCTAATGCTCAAAATATATCTGAATCAATCAATGCATTTCTACAATGACCACTCTGGTTTTTATTGCTCACGTTGCCTCCTAAAATCTTGTTTATCACATCCTTTTCACAGGTATTTGAAAGCAATTGACAGGTTCAATGATTTGGTGGTATCAGTTTATGTTACAGCAGGTCATATCCTTTGTGTCTGTGATTTTAATTGCTATAGTGACAAAAAGAACGCAGAGAAAATGGAGAATGGTATTTATGTTATCTTTTTTGCATTTTCTGTTGGTGTATATTTTCCTTGACTTATCTTACATACAAGACTCATGCTACTTCATGACTCTCGCAATGATGATGGAATCAAGAGCTTTTTCCAGGAGGTTCATGAGCTGTATATAAAGGTAAACCACTCCTTGCTCTCCAGTTTTGAATTCTTACACACAACATATTCTCTTTGGTGCATACGTTGTTAAACATAGATGCTGATTTGTTCAAGTCAGTATTTTGTATTAAGATTATGGATAACTCTATATGCTGAGAAATTATACTCATTTAGCTGCTTATGCCAAAGTTCATGGTATTATGAGAGAATAACTTTAACAAACAAAGCTGGGCAGTTGACTCCTTTCCCAATCATATTGGGGTATAAGATCCAGAAAATGCCACTGTCAACTTAAAGCACCTCATTATACTCATGTCATTCCAACTTCATGAGAGAATCTGCAGCTCCTATCTTGTTAGAATTTAGATTTGAGTTCACATTTTCTTTCCTGCACTTTTCATTCCTGGTCATGCTTGTAACGGTTTTTACTGCTACTTTTGTGCCTCACATGCTACAAAATCTATTGAAATATATGCACATCTGAGTTTTGGAAAATAGCCTACATTAATTGAGGACAAAGAGAGTGAGTGGCTGATATACATTGATAGGCCTATAACCCAATAGCTTGTACACCTGGGTAGAAGGCTTTGTGCACTCATAATGTAATATCTCATATGCATAGGCCCATAGACCAACGTGCAATATGATAGAGCAGATCTCCCAACAAGCGGTAGCGGAACCGATAGTTCAGCTAGATACAAATGAATGCATCGAGTGTTTGTAGAGCTAATGGTTTGATATTGGCTAAAATGAGCATGAAGATAGTGGATGGTGTATGGCTCATGTTTTTTTCTCCTATGGTAGAATAAAAGCTAGTTGAACTGGTGGATGAAGAATGGAGTGGATGACTCTCCAAAACTTAAATTATGATACCCTATATACTTTGCTGTCATCGATTACAATCACAACCCTATAGTATTAGATAACAAGTGAAGTAAAGGGAGAGTGAGGAAAAGAGATTGCTCCCCTGATTTTTATAGTGGAAATCTTTCATGGATGGGGGATCCAATTGGGATTTTTTTTATTGGGTAGCCATTTGAGAATCACGTGTTGGTCAGGGGACAAATATGTTCTTTTCCCTATTGCTTTGCATCTGGGTAACCGTTGCTCTTTCTCTGCTATGATATTGATTAGTGGCTGAAATGCTTAATGTTTTTTTCTTCCCTATGTTGATAAATAAAAAATATTGGTTATTGCAGATTCTTCTCAACCCCCTCTATTTGCCTGGTTCCCGCATTGCATCTTCGCATTTTGACACCAAAGTCCGTGCTCTTGCAAGAAAATACCTTTAGCGGTGGTCGTTTATACTAGTCTGAGAGCTATTGGGGTGATGGAATGAACTTAGAAAGTACCACCATCCTTTTTCTTGTCTCGGCCATTGAGTATTTTAAAGGCTTCCCCTGAGTTTCATTCATGATGGTAAAGATTAGTGGCTGTGTGCAATTTACTTAATGTTGCATCGGATGCCTCAATGGATGCATAAAACACAAGCAGCAACTAAAACGCGTTGATTATTTTTGTGACAATGTGTTTCACTCAAATTCTTAATGTTGGCAGTTGAGACACGGTGATTAAATGATGTATTCTTTTTTTCTTTTAATATAGAATCTAATCATGCATTTGTATTTCTCGATTCCAGGGTTGTCTTTCTTGATGGTATTATTATATGAAGGATTTATCTTGCTCTCTCGCAAACGTTTTCTCCACTCTAGTCCTAAGTGGGGTGGATGTTTTCTTAATGTTTATCCTTCGACGGCAAGATATTTAGAGTGTGTTTGGTATTGTTGTTGCTGTTGTGGTTGTGGTTGGAAAAAAGTGATTTTTTCAAAAAGCACTTTTTCTGTGGTTTGTGTATATAATTTGAGTGTTTGGTTAAAAGTGTGGTTTGACTTTATTGTTGTTAAAAACATGTTTGG
>Ga0307517_10005453_pt1 | contig 19153 bp, 11 predicted proteins | sample 23_EM_MG_FD_194515 | JGI IMG/M metagenome (GOLD analysis project Ga0307517, IMG submission 194515) | Populus trichocarpa ectomycorrhiza microbial communities from riparian zone in the Pacific Northwest, United States - 23_EM | ecosystem: Host-associated > Plants > Roots > Unclassified | place... | reverse complement strand
GCAAGAACGTGAGACGAGAGGTGTGAGGATATTAAGAGTGTTTGAGCAAAACACGAGTGATGTGAGGATTTTTTTTTACCACTAACCAATTTTTACAGGTACTATCATGTCAGATCAAAACAACACACCACCCCTTCACGAGGTAGAACTTAAATTCCAAATGCAAGCCATGATGAAGATGATGGAAAGAATGAATTTTGTGATGGGTAACGTGTGTGACAGACTTGAGAAGGTGGGAAAACATGGTAACATGGCTGGAACATGTACCCAAGACATGAGAAAGGTTGGGGCTGAACCGAAATCAAACAATGGTAGTGGGGCTGAAAGGCCAAGGTGGGTTGATTATGCTGATTTTGAGGAGGACGTTGATGATATTGGTGATGATGGTTTTAAGGATGAGACCATAGGCCATCGGGAAGGTTTTTGGCAGCCTAGAAACCAAAGGGATTTCATGTATTGTGATGAGGTGTTATGGCAAAAGAAAATGAGGATCCAAAAGGTGAGTTGGTATCAAAGAGAGAGAAATAAAGAGATTAGTGTTTTAAAAAATGAATCCAAGAGTCTATCCCGTATTCTAGGGGAGATGAAACAAGAATTTGATGTGTTAATAACATCAGTCAATGCCCAACAAGCTTCAAAAAGAGAGGAGAAAATACGCTGCAATGATGATATACGAAATAGAACGGCTGCAACTTTCATCCAAAGTTATTGGCGATGATTGTTGGCAAGAAAAGAACTCCAAAGGCTTCAAAAAGAGGCCATGGAATTGTCCATTCAACTTATTGGTGATTCGAGGATGAATCATCTTGAAGAGAGAAGGAATGATATGATTTCCAAATGCAAGCCATGACGTAGATGATGGAAAGAATGAATTTCGTGATGGGGAACGTGTGTGACAAACTTGAGAAGGTGGGAAAACATGGTAACATGGCTAGAACATGTACCCAAGACATGAGAAAGGTTGGGGCTGAACCAAAATCAAACAATGGTAGTGGGGCCGAAAGGCCAAGGTGGGTTGATTATGCTGATTTTGAGGAGGATGTTGATGATATTGGTGATGGTGGTTTTAAGGATGAGACCATAGGCCATCGGGAAGGTTTTTGGCAGCCTAGAAACCGAAGGGATTTCATGTATTGTGATGAGGTGTTATGGCAAAAGAAAATGAGGATCCAAAAGGTGAGGTGGTATCAAAGAGAGAGAAATAAAGAGATTAGTGTTCTAAAAAATGAATCCAAGAGTCTATCCCGTATTCTAGGGGAGATGAAGCAAGAACTTGATGTGTTAATGACATCAGTCAATGCCCAACAAGCTTCAGAAAGAGAGGAGAAAATACGCTGCAATGATGATATACGAAATAGAACGGCTGCAACTTTCATCCAAAGTTATTGGCGACGATTGTTGGCAAGAAAAGAACTCCAAAGGCTTTAAAAAGAGGCCATGAAATTGTCCATTCAACTTATTGGTGATTCGAGGATGAATCATCTTGAAAAGAGAAGGAATGATATGATCCAGACAAGGTCAAATTCGGATTTTGACGTAAAAAGTGCAACTATCCAGTTTTACGGCAACAGTCATAATTCTCAATCTGACTGTTGGATCGTGCTGAAATTTTACGTGAAGTCTCCTGACATGTTTCCTACCTTGGGTTAAAATTTTAGGTCAATCGGAGTTCAGGAAGGCATCTCAATACGGGTCAACATAGGCTGTATGAATTTTGTTATTTACTTCCTTTTAACTTGTGGACTTCCTATTTGGCTAGGATTCTTTTCCTAAAAGGATGTGGCAACTTATTTTGAAAATTTAATAATTCTACAAAGATCTTTAATGGGCTGCAACATAGTTTCCAAGTGTGGCAATGATTCATAATTATTTCAGAATCCTTTTCTTACAAGGATTCCTTGTTCATCCTAGTTACAAAAAGAAGAGAAGACTTCATAATAAATTCTACTTTCAGATTAGATTTCCTAGTCTATTTAGGACTTCTTAATGATGACAAATCTGATTCTAGCATATTTAGGATGATAATTTTCGGATTATTATTATTTTCTTCTTAGTCTTGAGGTTATTATTACTTATTTGGGTCAATTGTAAGTGGGATTAATGTAAGTCCACCTAAGCGGGGTCCATTAGGGTTTATTTAAGTCTAAAGTTAGTATAAATAAAAACACAATCAGACATGTAAGTTAGATAATTCAGATTAATAAAACTTCTTATTTGCCGCACTTTGTGTGTGTGTGTGTGTGTTGGTGTTGGTGAGATAATCTCCCTTCCATGGTTCTCTAAAGAACTGAAAAATGACTTATCGAAGAATAACTGTCTTCGTGGCATCATCCTTATACTTCTCGTTCGCGAATCAATATTCGTTGGGTGGGAGTTTCTGTTTCCAATAGTGCTGGTGCCTAGGTACAAGTTATATTTGTTCCACACTCCTATCAAACCTGATTTACTTGGCTTTCCGGAAATTGGTGTCTTTGCATGTGGGTTGCGTGACCAAGTGACCACGAGGTTCGCATCATTCCGTATGTACCCAAAAATAAAAATAAAAAAAGCAACTGTAGAAATGACATAGGTGGTCATCAGACTGCCTAACTACAGTTTTTTAGCTCTTTGATTTCTATCTAGCATCAAGAACAAGTGGACGATGGGTATATTTTCCAAATTAAAGAAGTAAAACTTTGTCTAAGTATTAAGAAGAATAAAAATTAAATGATCCCCAGTTAAACTACTTTTAAAAAGGGACTGAAATGTGGCAGCCGGCCATTGCCAAAAGGAAGAAAAGATTAGAGATTAATGACAGAAGTTCAAACTAAACCTAGCTACCACTACCATTTTAAAACAAAAAGCTTCTTTCGTTCCTGCCAACACGCACACACCCACACATATAGTGACATTATGATTTCTTGATTACAAAAGTATAATTCTTGAATAAACTACGAACATGTATACATGAAAGAAGAGGACTGTGTATGAACACGTACGATAGCAGTGATATTTTTAGTACAGAGTCTACAGACACCATATATATAGCTTACCACTTCAGTACTCTTTCCTTGACACCCTGCTAGTTATATTCGAGAAATCATCTATATATGATCGGGTTGTTGTGGATTCCTTGGTGTCACGTGTTATTATTATCATTTTTTTTGCACCAATAATATGAACAGGTACGATTGAAGCAGCAAACCTAATATACGAACACATTATTCATTTGTTCCCTATGACAAGGTCATATGGGTCACATGGGAAATGAATTATACAATGCTGAAAAATACCCTACCATTGCCTTATACCGTACCTTTTAACTTTGATTATGCTTGTGAAAACTGCGCCAACTTACCTGCAGGCTACAGCTCGGCCCTCTAAGCGGGGACCATTTTGCCTTGGGAGGACACGTCCCATGAGCTTGTGTTCATCCATTATTGAGTATCTCCAAAGCAAAATTAAACTTGGCCATAGGACCACTCTTAAAGAGACCAAACATTGCCAAATCAGAAAGCTTGGATACCTTAACAAGGATGTATAATGTGGATGAAAGGGGTTGGCTTCTTTTTTTGTATGATGGGCGTGGGGCTTCAATGGTCGTGAATCATGGTTTTAAGCTGTACTTTTGAATGCAAAAGGGCTTAGAATACTAAACTAGGATATTTTATTTCGTAGCCGTACTTGTGGTTTGTTGGGAGCAGGAAGGTGTGTCTTGAAATTAAATCTGCTTTATATATATAGGAGATCTAATAGATTCTTTGATTGAATGATTTGTCTGAAATCTCTTAGATCTATGCTGGAGATCATGGTGTGCTTTGTTATGTTGGTGGTTCAAGGAAAGTGCCTCTTTCGCCCCAATAATTAGAGCTTCAAGTAGTTTAGTTTAATTAGGTTTATGGCACCCAATGATGGATTGCATCTAGTGGAAGCTTTTCTTTACACGTTTGATTGAGCCAGAGAGGTATTTTCCATTGCTTGGAAGCATGTTGGATGTCCCCATAAAAAAATTTATGTCCTCTTCAAATCAAGCACTTAAAGTGGATTCCAACTCCTCTGCAACCATGGATTCCCCCTTCACCTATTAGTGGGTTTCCCTTTCACTACCTAACCCTTGAAAATAACCATTATACTAGAATTTCGATCTATCAAAAAAAAAAAAAAAAAATTCCACATTTCGGATTTCTTTAATCCAACTGAAGGTGGGCTCTCGCAAATCTCAGTGCCCAATGGTTTAGCTCGATATTTCTGTTTGTGAGCAATCGTCTGGTTTCTACTGATTCAGGTCTCATATCTCTAAACCTGCATGGTTTTCTTGTCTTTTTCTTTATAAGGGTTACTGGGAACATATGTTATCCTTCAGCCACAAAGAAAAAAAGAAATAACAGTAACAAGAAGAAAATCCTTGCTTTCAATTAACTGTCTTAATTAAATACCCGCTCAAGATGTATGATTTAAGTTCTATTAATTATTATTATGTCCCTCATGGCCTCTACGCGATTGCATCTCTTTCCTTCTTTAGCTTATTAAATTTATTTGTTTTTGTCATATAGTAATACTTCTGTTGCCTTGAAACTATGTTGAATGGATATTTTATTCTTGAAATTGTCAGTTGCTGTAGGATAAGAGTTATGATTTCAGGGTTAGAATATTGACTCGATCGAAACACATCAATCAGTTTATAATGTTGTCATTGTACTATATATAGAAGGTTGGTAATAATTGATGGACATGTGTGGATAATATGTTTAACTAACGTACTTGATATATCTAAGGAAAATGTTGCTGATCTATCTTGAGTAAAGACAGTACTGAAGGAAGACAAGTTTGCGTGAATTAATTGAAGAACAAGATCGTTATTAACGATATATAGTTAGGTGACAATGCTGGAAAGTAGTACTTCTGGTTCAGTAATGGATCGATGGAGCAAACACAACTAGTAGTCGAAAATGAAAAATCGAAGGAAAAGACTTATAATCACAAGATAAAGCATCCAGCAAACTTTCTTTCAGTTTCAATATTTGAGTCACATCTATAAATTGCTCTTGTTTTCTTTCTTCTTTTTTCAAAACCCACTGTTTATAGCTGACATTATCGTCAATCAGAGGGCCATGCATAATTTGGATTTTTTTCTTTCCTAAGTAAGCATTACTAGGCAGCTCAAAGATGTAGAACTTCCCGTTTATTGCAACATATGGGCTGGTTTAATTATATGCTAAAAGTGGGTTACAATCAGAGAAATGAACTGCTATATAGTTTTTATGCTGATAATTGATGCAATCTTGCCATATAAATGAGAAAGGTACATTCTATTTTTTGAGAGGAAGGCATCCACTTGAATACAAATGATTTTTTTTCAGATCATCCGGTATCCAAAACCATATAAGGCTAGGACCACAAGGACGAAAAAGATTTCCCTACCGAGTATTTAATTAATGTAGCTGTATTTCTAAGCCTCTAACCAAGGATTTTGGTTAAGCTAGAACAGATCCGTGCCAGCTAATTAATGTACCCTAAAAGTGGTTGAATACAAATGATTGAAACAATTTGTTGTATGTTTGAGAGGAGCCAGTGATCCACTTGCATTTTGTAAAGGCTAGTGATGGGGGCGATTCCCTAGGGTTCATTGGATTTTACTAGAAAATATGTAGCAAAGCCTATACCTTAAGTTTAATGTCCAAAGAGCTCCATGATACTGGCTCGCATGGTATCTTTACAACTGTTATAGATTGTCTCCATTATTGAGTTTTCAACACAATGTGTGTTGGCGTGGACACCACGGTGGTGAGACGCTAAGTTCAAGAACTAATTTCACGTTGAGTTTGACTGCCCACCATTCCATTTGCCTATTTCTTGGCGTCGAGGAAATAAAGAAGAGACCACAGATCTCCTACAGAACACGGTGACAGTTCTTGGATATATAAATCCCATGAAAACTAACGAGCCACCTTATACGTGAGGGATTGCAAAAATATTGGAGGACGAAGCACATGCCACACGGAGTGACATCATGCACTGCTGCACAGCATGACTTAATTAGTATGGACTCGAAGAATGCACAATAATAATAATAAATGGAGTTCAGGTCTCCTGTCGCACGAGTCCTTCGATAACCAATTGAAACCTAGCATGTTTAGCCAGTCCAGGGATATGTGCTGTTACACAAATTGTAACCCACTGAAAAAATGCTCTTCCAACTAATATCTGACAATTGTTTTCCTTGCAGACACTTCAAAGGTTAATAAAATATTGCATACAGCTGGAAATAGTTTTTGTCGGTTTGTGTAGTTAATTAGTGATAAACTAGTTATTTCAATCGCTGTTAGTATATTTCTTTTTTTAAAAAAAAAAATATGTAATTTTTTAAATACATTTTTTCACAAAAAAATAAATTAAAAATTAAAAATCTATACATATATTTAATTAAATAAATAAAAAATTATTTGTGCCACTAAATACAAAAAACAATTTTAATGTGTTTATTTGACTTTTCTAACTGCAGGTTGGATAATTTTTTTCAAACACAAAATAATTAATGTGCATGTATTATCAACGTGTTTTTTTTTTAACTTTGAGTAAAAAATATATATAATTGCAAATAAAAAAATCGATATTTATATATAATAGAATATAATAAAGATTATATATGTTATTAAAAACTTGTAAGATCTTAAGATCATTTTTAATGTAATAAAAAAATGAGACGATGTTGCATTACTATAGTGAAACATCTTTTTATTAAAATAAAGATAAAAACTAAAAAAATAATATAAATAGATCAAATATAGAACATAAATATTTAATTAAACTGGTAGGTGAAGTCCTAAGATATGATTTATATTATTCTCTAAAACACCTTCTCAAGTAAAACCCCTTTGAGCTTGAAACTTACACAGACTCACATTATCTTGTGTTTAGTTTTTATCAAATAAATAAAAATGATGAGATTCAAACTCGTGATATATTGCTTGGTTATCAAGATTATAATATCAAGTTAAATAACTATCTCAATCCAATAACTTAAACTAATAAATAAAATTTTAAAATATAATATATATACACACACACTCAAACTAATTTTCTCAGTTCTTCAAATAGTGTATTTCATGTTATATCGATTTTCTTAGGACCATACGTGGCATTGTCTAAAATAGCAAGCTCTTACTCGTTGTGTGCTGGAAACCAAACAAATATGGCAACCCACACCTCTTGTTTTAAGTAATTATCGCAAGACATCTCACAGAAAACAGTGGGCATGCTCGAGAAGAGAGAGATCCAACACTATGGAATTTCTTGTATTCCACTTTTTTTTTTTACCATCAATTTACAATGTCTAAATAAACAAGAAAAATACTTATTTTAATCCACCCTCGACCACCTTTTAGCTAGGGTAGAATCAACTTCATCTGCTATAGTTTTTACACTCTGCTTTGTCCTTGTAACGTTGATCGCTTCCACTCAACCAAACGCCGTAAAAAGTCTTTAACCTGTTGAAGACATAATTCATCAGTCCATCTTGTAAGATTGAAAATCAACCATAATTAGCACCAGAAATTAATCATAACCCCTTTGCTTGTTAGATTAAAGAACTTGCCTCTGTTGGCTCTTGTAGAGAATACGAGGCATTTGTTTCCTTGGGAACTTTAGAAACAAGAATCCCAAGCCCTTGTCCCCTGTTTCTTAGAACCTGTTTAGTATGCATATAACCAATTGTTTAGAAGAAGAAATGAAATTTGGAGATAAGATGTGGTTAATAGTAAAAGAAAAGGTAGGGATCAATGGATATAACATGATATATACCTTGAATGCATCCTCATCAGTTCGATCATCTCCAATATAAACTGGTAAAACATCAGTAGAATTGGCATATCCTGAGAAAGAAACAATCAACTGTTGTTAATCTACCATTACATGAGAGATTAACAAGAGTATTGATACAAGTATATATTCACCTAATGATTCCAACACGAACTCAAGAGCTTTGCCCTTGTCCCATTTAATGGTGGGTCGGATCTCTAAAACCTGTTTCAATTAATAAAAGATCGTTGGGCAAATTAATCACATGGTATGAATGAAAATAATCAAGCAGGTTCTTGTAGAGAAAAGGAGTTCTTGTAAAAATACCTTCCTCCCTTGAGTTAATCGAAGTTTTGGATAACCATTGAGAACTGATCTTACTTGCTCTACTAATGCAGCCCACATCTGTCGGGGGGGAGGTCAAGAGAGCTATTAGAAATCATTCGCATTATCCACTGAAGTAAATGAAGGTGAAAGGAAAAATACGAGAACGTACCTTTTCCTCGACACAACGAAAGTGTACGGATATGCAAAATTTGTTGTCTTCTACTCTAGCCCCTGGGATATACTTTGTTCTCTCCAGCAAAGCATTGTACACCTGAAAAAAATTAAAAAAAAAAACGTACAAATTTAGATTCTTTTCATAAATCAATTACTTACTTATTTTTAAGAGAAGGTTAAGGGAAGGAAACAAACCTCATCAATCATGGGTAAAAAATCACTGGCAGGTTGAAAAAGTACACCTTGATAATCCTGAATAAAACGAAATTATTATTTGGTGAATAAATACGATTAAAACAAATAGTAATAGAAAGCCCAAGTTGAAGACATCCGTGCTCACTTTTTTGTTTCTGCAACAATTCTTGGATGGTCCCTTGATGTCCATGCCATGGCTACCAGCGTAATAAAGCCCTGCCAATCTTACGAAGCTGTACACCTGCAAGATTTTTACAAGGAGAAGAAAACAACATTATTGATTACAATACAGTAAAAACCTCCATTAACACCAACTTCTTTCGAATAGTAATAATAATAATACTAACAACAAAAGGATACCTTATCCCTACACCTTCCCGTCACTATAGCAGTGGGAAAGTATCTAGCGACGTCCCTAACAGCTTCTCTCATCTAAAATTTTGGAGGAAAACAAAAGTTACTGTATAGAAAATAAAAAATTTCCATAGAACTAAAGGATTATATAGTACGTATATGAAGGCTACACTAACCTCGTTGGTCATGAATGCCCTGTCAGGATCTTCAACAATGGGTGACAGTGTACCATCATAATCTAAAAACATTACAATCTGTTTTCCCTTTGAGCCATTCACTATTTGCTCGAACATGTTCAAAGCAGAAGGATGATTTACCTGTTTGATATTTAATTAAATTCACAAAGAAACAAAAAAAAAAACTATTAGCGAGGTTGAAGGAAGAAAAATAAAGAACGAGTTAACAGAATGATAGTATAAGAGTACTACTAGTGTTTGGTCTTTGAAGACTTACAATCCAAGTATTTTTCTCCTCGATTTCTGATAAAGACGTAGTGGATTTGACACGGGTAGGTGAAGAATCTCTCATAGAATCAGCCCAGGAATTGGTTTTGCCTCCAGTTTCAGTCTTCTTTGCGAACATCTTCCGGGATATTGTGAAATACCCACCAGGAGCAGCTGGCAATGGCTTCGGCACAACAGGTGAAAACAGAGACTTGGACAGGGCCATTGTGATGGTGATATCAACACCTTTTCTGGCATTAGGCACAACCACATTCTGGTTTGTCATCTCTGTTTGTATAAACTAAACTCTGCACACACACACATTAACATAAAATCAATTTAGAAAGAAAAGAAGAGGCAAGAAACATAGAAAAAAACTACGAAGAAGTTGATTAATGTAAAGAGTACCTGAAAGGTTTGAGAAGATTGTGGAATAACCAGAGGAAGAGGCAGAGAATATAGAAAGATGAGAAAACAAAGACAGGTAATGAAAGTTATTTTGGTCTTAGGATTCAATAGAAAGAGATTCAAAAGAAGAGCAGGATAATAAAGGCCTCAAAAAGGTGAAAATTATACGCGCACTACACACTCGCAAACAAACGCAGACACAGCACAACTGGGGTTATGCGTTGTCAATTTATAAACTTGGTTTTCACTGCACTAACTGACTAAACAAACAAAACCCACACTCCCTCACTAGCCCGTTCTGTCCTCCTTTTTTTTCCCCACAAATATACTTTTTCTTTTTGCTATAAAGAAGTTTTATTTTGAAAAGTAGTTTCAAGTGAATTTCTGGTTAACGTTTAGTAGTGTTATAGCATAGTTTTGAAACTCGGCCTGGCCCGGTGGGTTGACTCGGGATCCGGCAGATCCGGGGCTGGAACCGGGTCTGGTTGAAAAAAAATAGGAAAAGAAAAAACCTGGTGTGACCTGGCAACCCGGTTGACCTGAGAAAACCCGGTTGCAACATGTTAACTTTTTTTTTTACTAAAAAGACGTCGTTTTGAGTTAAAAAAAAAAAATTAACCCGGTGACGCGGTCAAAACCTGGAACCCGGCCCTTGGACCGGGCCGGGTCTAAAAACTGTGTGTTATAGAAAATAAAATATATATTTTTTACAATATTTGGATATGCTATAGAAAATAAGTTAGAAAATAATTTTTTAATTTTTTAATTTTTTTTTCAAGTTTATTAAAAAGGATGAGAATTAAATCTAACATATAAAAAAGTTAAAGGGGGTGAAATCGAAAAAAATAATTTAATTTTATAAATTATTTTAAATAAAATAAATAATAATATGAAGAATAAAAACCAAATCTTATAGATCAATAAGTTAAAAGATAATGAAATTAAAAAATAAAATCTCAATTTCATAAATTATTTTAAATAAAATAAATAGTAATAAAAAAAAATAGTGACCAAATATAATTGATAAAGAAATTTCATACCAAGCTAATTTTTTTTTAACTAAAAAATATTTTCTGTTAATTAATCTTTTTAATGATAAACAAAATAAAAATTAAAAAAATAATTTCAAAAAAACTACTTTTCATAAAATAAAATAAACATAGAAGGTATTAAAAACTCTTCAAGGACCACTATAATCCCCTTTACAGTTGATTTCTTGCTCCTATTGAAAGCGAAATACAATATGTTAAATCAAAATTGCCATCTTGTGTGGCTTATATTCTCATATTGTATTTTATATTGTCTAGGACTTCCATAATTCTAATTTCCCCCCCGGGAATCTGCCTTTTATATACAAGTAAAGAAATAAATGTTGATTGAAGGAAGATGGTATTTCTTTTGTGAACAGGATAGATTAGATTCTTAGTTATGATCCAATTATAAAATACAAGGGTTGTCTTGTTTGATCTAGATTTTATTTTTAAACTAGTTGTAGTGCTCATGCCCTTTAATTTTTTTTTCATGATCCCACCATTTTTGTAATTCAAATACCCTTTGACTATAGGTTCTATTACACTACCAGAAATTTGTATTTTATCAACAAAATAGTTCGTCAGAATTTAAACAATAATTCTGTCAGCATTACTTTTACTGATGGGTTATGAACGATTATTGTTCATTGAAAAATTTATCGTCAGTGATTTTTCTTTTATCGATCATTTTGTCGGTAATATAATCATTGATAGATTTACAGAAAAAAAAAGTATGCCAAATAAAAAAAAATAACGACATCATTCCGTCGGTGAAGATGACATATCATTGACAAAAAAAAAAAAAACAGTATGTAATTCCATCGGTGATATATTTTCATGTTAGCAATGGAATTAAACTGTCAGTGATTAACATTTCCTATAATTCTTTTCCAACTCTCTTAAATTTTCTGATAGACTTATTCCCTCGGCAAGTCCGTTAGTAAGTTGTTTAAATATTTTATTTTTAAAAAAATCTAATAAACAGAGTAGAAAAAATAAAAAGAAATTAAAATCAAATAAAAAATCAAATATTTATTACAAATTTAAAAATTTATTAGTTTAAATACAATTCATCTAGAAACAAGGTGTTGAAAGAGGAAAAGACAGATCTTCATCAGAACCAAAGGGTGATAAGGTGGACCACATGTATCACTCATGTGTGATTTCAGCTCCATGTATAATTGCTAGATTTTGGGCATCTCAACAGCAAGATTGGTCGTCCAAAGATTGAGTTCTCGGAACCAATTACGAGCATCCAACGGTTGAGACACTTTGGGTCATCCACAACTCCTCAGTCGTAATGTTTCAAAAACCGCAAACCTAATTTCTATCGGGTCCACCAGAGGATCCTACCTCTAACCACAAATTTAGATTGAGTTCCGGATGAGTCGAAGGATTGTCCCTGTATCTCTCCTGCAATCGGATGTGTATATGTTTCCTGAAAAACAAAAGTCAGCTAGTTAAAAAAAAAAAAACTTAAGAAAAGAAATGATTGAAATCCAATATACCATGAACTTCTGAGCTCGGCTATCCATGAGTTGTTGCATCCCTTTCTGACAATTATCATTTTGCATATGAGTTTCAACAAAAAGTTTTATCTATTTTGGTCCGCGTCTAAGAACCATAGCCTACAAAAAAAAAATTGATGTTATTTAAACATTTTCATATAAAACAATATTTTTTTTTAAATCGATATAATTAAAAAGAATCTTACCATTTGCTTTGCATGCGAAATGAACAAAATGGATATGCTAGTGTACGTGGTAATAAAACTGTTAATCTCCCTGTTTAGGTTTTCCACATCGGACTACGATCACTGCACAAAATGCTCGGATGTCACGTGCTAAATATATTCTGCCTCCGAGACGTACGGAGGTTTGAAATTCCTCTAAACTACCACGTCTCTCTATTCTAGAAGACCTCTTTCTTTAGCATATTGTTTTGGTTTTTTTGTGCCTCATACCAAAAATTACATAACCTATATATTAGAAATGAATTGTTGGTTAATAATTGAAAAATAAAATCTTATCATTTAAATAAAAACTATAACATTTTGAATTCAATCTTACCTCGTTGTGATGTGATTCTCTCAAATCCTCATAGCAACATCATTGTTAGCTCTATCCCAGTGAAATTTTTCCTTCCACATCAAATTTATAAAAGAATTAGTTCATTAAAATTAATAAATTATCAGGATTAACATAATAAAAAAATTGTTTAAGTATACACTAAACTTGAACTTTCTGAACCATTCATCAATCATGGGTTTCCATTCAGGATTTTTGGAAACCTAGCTCTATCTCAATGATTTCATCGTTGATGTTATCTTGCGGGCAACCTCAACATTTGTAAACCTGAAATCCTGTTTGTTAATTGAAATTAGTTTTTCAAAAATTATTAGTTGTTCTTTATTTTTTAATAGTGCATGAAAGGTAAACATACTTACATTGAGTGATCGGGCTTTTAATGGGCCTTCAGTATGGCAGTATCGTACTCGACGAGCCTGCGTCGATAGAGGCTGTTTATGCCTCAATTCCCTGTTCATTGTCAACATCTAACAGCTCATGGTCACCAGAAGTGCTACTAGAAGAACTACTAGTGAACTTGTTTGTACAATGCGTTACTGACTTTCTCCCAAGAATCTACACAAATTAAAGGATTAAAAAAGGTAATAACATTTCTATTTTAAAAAAATTCTGTAACACCTCTCCTAGACGTGAGACTACCCACAATTTAACTACTTGCAAATACACATCAATAATATGTAGTCACAAACCAATTGATTTTATTTATAACAAGTCCTTATTCCTATCAATTTCTAAGTAAAAAATAAGAACCTAAAAAAATACGAGGAATCAATGATTCCATTGCTTTTTTCTAAAATTCACTATTTTCAACACTTTTAGTCTAAAATTCTCATTAGCTCCCTTCTTTACACACTCAAAAACCTAACATTTACATATACTCAATATAAACAAAAGTAAATAGTAGTAGTAGTAGTAGTAGTACTAATAATAATAATAATAATAATGCAACATTTTATAATTTCATATTTCAACATATACTATTATTGACTAACTTATCATAATTCCACATTTCATTGTTCATACACGAACTCAATGCATTTCAAAACACTATTCAGAACATCAAAATCAACCCAATTTAGCATATAAATCAAAATTCTCACAAACCCTTAATTGACAAAATAAAATAAAATAGAATTATATCAATTAACTCTTAATTTACAACAACTCAAAATTAAAACCACAGATTATACAAACCTGAAATTAATCACTAAACTAAACAATATATTAAACTAATTGAACCCTAATTTACAAAAATCTTACATTAAACTAATAAACTTAAATATAACATCAAAATTATTGATTAGACTTATTTCAAAATGTTCAACCTAAAGTATATATACAAAAACTATTCATTTACACAAATTAATTCTCACAACCATAATATTAAAAAAAAACTCTGAAATCCCAAATTTGAAACAATGAAATTAAATTAAAAAAAATACCTTTCTCGTCGAAGAATCCTGACTCGCTGGAGGCTTGTTTGTAGCCAGAATAAGAAACAGAGAAGAAGAAGAAATAGTGGAAAGAGAGAAAAGAAGTTGCAAAGAAGAAGAGGAAGAGAGAACAATAAGAGAATAGGTATGAAGAAGAAGAAAACATTGAGAAAGAGAATAAAAGTTGTAGAGAAGAAAAAGAAACGGGTGTGAAGAAAGTTAGGTATCTGGTCTTTTAATTAGAGTTTTTTTCCGATAGAATCACCGATGACAAATAAAAATTTTATTTATGCTTTAATTTTGTTGGTAATTTCCTATGTGTTAAAAATTAAAATTTTAATTTAACCCTAAATCTTCCAAAAACCCCCTAAATATCACTGACACATTTCATTTCATTGGTGAATCCTTCTGTAATAGCTAGTGGTATGAGAGTGTAATTTTTTTCCAACTCTTTAGAATATCCCGATGGACTTAGTCTGTCAATTATTCCATTTGTACTACCTAGTGGCATGGGAGTGTAATTGTTTTTCAACTCTCTAGAATATACCAATGGAGTTAGTCTGTTAGTGATTCCATCTATAATGACTAGTGGCATTGGAGTGTATTTTTTTTTCTAACTCTCTGGAATATACTGTTGAACTTAGGCCGTCGGTGATTCCATCTATATGTTTTTGGTCCGTCGGAGATTTCATCTATAAAGCTCAATGGCAATGCATGTAATTTTTTTCAAACTCTTTGAAATTTCTCGACAGACTTAGTCCATCGATGTATATATTGGTATTTTACATGTCGTCAGTAATTTCATAGGTATAAAACAATTTTTATGTCCAAAATGAAACTATATTTATATTCCTTATCTATCCATTCTACAAATACATTAAAATTATAGCACAATAACACTAGTTCTATGTATAATAATAAAATTACAAAAATTAAATGTTTTCTTGTCATGTAATAATAAATTCACTGCACTATAAAGGAACATCCATAAATATTACATTAAAGTTAATTTCATTACGCATTCATATTTTACAAATTAATCAGAATTGCTTTCTTCTTCTTTAATTTTGTCATCTCCATCGCAATCTTCTACAATGAATTCGTCGATATCATCATCTTCATCGACTTCTATATGTTCATTAGTTCTCAAAACATCATTTAATTCTTTAATGTCAACATCAACAAAATTATTCTTAACGACGTGAAAATTTGAATATTCTTCTAAGTCAGTGGACAAAGCATCTTGATATGGATCAACTAACTCATCAAGTTGAAAAACATCATCTTTTGTAGTTACTTTATCATTACTATCCTGAACAACTTGAACCTGACCCCTATTTGGTTTTAACTATAGACAACCAATTAACCCTAGAACAATTCTTTCTAAAGGAAGGAGTGTATGTGTAATAAACTTGTTGACATTGCTTGGTGAAAACAAAGGCATCGTCAACGTTGTGAAGTCTAGCCCTTAAATTAATTTTGACCAAACCATGATAAATATATACTCTAATTTCTCTGTTGGTGGTATCATACCAATAACATTTGAATAAAAAAACTCTATTTTGCTCGTTGTGATATTACAATTCCATGACCTCTTTTAACTTCCCATTAGTATGAAAGGACGTCTATTGATGAAATACTCGTTATAGCACTTGATCCTTCTATCAAGACCTAGATATAGTAAATTCAAAATAACACTAGCATTCCCTCCCAATTGATAAACCTGGTACAAGATTATAGCCATTAACAGTTAATGAAAAATATGTAATGAAATTAAATATTATAAGAGATAAAATAATTAAGCAGTCCTTGTGTTTTGAAACACATAGAAAATTACTCATCTTGTAATACAAAAATTTGAGATTCGAACAGTTGTGGGTTTTAGGATTGTAAAAATTGACGATGTTGTCTACTAAGAATTACTCAATCTATCAGCTTATGATAGTATAAGAGAAAAATTATTAAACTTAATGATATGTTAATTATTATACTTACTGAATAAAAGATCTTAATTCATCGCAGTTAAATAACATATAATTATGTGCATGTCTGAATTTGATTTTTTTCAAGTATTTTCCCCTCAATACTTTTTGGTACAAGTTGTCTAGGATGAGAAAATATTGATAAGTTCTCACTCGAAAGCACTTCCCAACTATCATCATGCATTGGAACGCGATTGATGCTTGTTCTTAATTAAGGCTTGAAACATGACAAGAAGAATGTTGAGATCTCTTCAACAATATAAACCTTGCATATCAAAGTCTCAACATGCGCATTGTTTTTTACTTTTCTCTTAAGGTTGAACACGTTTCTGCATGGAATTAAATGAATGTTTTGAAAGAAAAAAGATAGTAGAAATTTAATTAGGATGGATGTGTAATCCCTAAGCTCTCAAATGGATACATCCATTTATATTAGACAAGGCCTCTAACTTTTTCCTTAAATGATAAATGTATGTATAGGTTCTCCATTGAGTCAAAAAATGATGGAGACAATATCATCCCAAGTTTGCAGATTGTCTTGACAATATTCGTTTCAAGCCTCTTCTTGTGTTGGGTATGCAACTTGTTAAATCATATATTTATAAAGAAGTGACTGATCTTTGTGAGTGCATCTTATATCCCTTTTGTCAATAAATCTCAATAAGCAAGTTGAATGAGTGTTTGCAAAACATGTTGTAGTTATAACTCTTCATTCTATACAATCTGTAACTCTCTAAATTCACTAATCTAAATATGTTCAAATCATGTCCATCGGGATAACATAGACTTTTAAGCCATGGTAGAAAAGTAAATGTGCATTCTTGTATAAGGTGAAGTTGCCTTTTGGCTTTGTGACCTATTACCCATCATAACCAACTCCATATTTTTACAATGACAAAACAAAGATATATCCATTCTAGCCTTCATTTTATCCTTTGCCTTTCCATTCACATTCATAACCGTGTTAAAATGTTTTCAAAACATTTTTTTCAATATGCATGACATCAAGATTATGGCGGAGGAGATTAGTCTTCCATTAAAGAAGCTCCTAGAAAATACTTTGCTTTACTCAATTATAGGTCACATAAAAACCACGAAACTTCTGCTTACCGGATTTAAAATTAAACACAATATCAGCATACTGTGATACCATGTCATACAATTCTTCACCTGATGACCGGTATTGCAACATCTCTTTCATCTCTACCAATAAAGAAGTCTTTTCTATTCTTTCTGTACTTGTGATCAGTTGACAAGAACTGTTGATGGCAATAAAAAAATATGCTTTACCACCATGTGTTAAGGTGAAGGCCTTGTTATTTTCCATACTATATGGACATGCTAATTTTTCATGTGTGCTCCAACTAGAAACCATTCCATATGTAGGAAAATCATTGATAGTCTACATCAAAGCTTCCTTTATCTAAAAATTTTGTTTACTTGAAACATTATAAGTCAAAGTCCTAGATGACCACAACTGCTTCAACTAATCAATCAATGGTTCGAAGACAAATATTTATATTCTGATCTGGACTATTAGGACCAAGTATAAACGTAGATAAAAACATGAACTCCGACCCCATACACATCGCCAATAGTAAGTTGTAAATCGTGAATATCACCGACCAACAAAAATAAGAAGCAACAAATGACCCGAATAGATTGAATCCGTTTATACATGACCTAAGATGTACGTTCCTTGATTCCATTGAAAACTGACGATGGACCCTATTAAAATGTTTCTAGACTTCACCATTGAATGAATGCATCATGACTCCATCCACCGCATCATGCGAATGATGCCATGTGATGTGCTCATTAGTTTTTGGAGACTTGAATAACCTTTGCAATCCAATAGTGATTAGGAAGTATCTAAGTTTTCTTTGTGTGACAAGAGTCCTTCCCTTGCGAGTTATGAGTTTATAACGAGCATGCCCACATGTTTTGTACTTGGTCAAATTTGCATTTTCAAGGCAATACAACATGCAAAAGTTTGGACATTTGTCAATTTTCTGGTATATAATATGCAGCATAAAAGTTCTCTTTCAACCTATTCTCTTAAGGTAAAATGTTTCTCGCCCATTCGACAATTCTGGCATAACCAATCTCACTCAACCCATGATTTGATTATATGGTGAACACATGTGCAACAACTAATAATTTACTATGATTTGTGCACTCATCCCATAATAGTTCGTCATAATCTTTCAAAAGATCAAAAAACCTGGCTCGTCTATATTTGGTTCTTCATCTACAATTGAATATTTTCCTGCATAACTCTGATTCATTCTCATTGCATCCATAACCATATTCCTATAAGGATTATTATTGTCCTCTACAACTCCATGCATGTTGCTAGATTTAGAAGTTGACCTAACCATCATTTCTATCATGGTCTTATAAGGAACATATGGTTCTCTGTGTGCAAACCAACATAAGTATTTTTTCACCTTCTACTTGGACATCTTATACCGCTTCTACTAATATTTCTCGGATTAGTGTGTAATTAATAAAACTCTTAGCCCCATTAAATAATCCATCATGCGCAACTCTGTGTGTGAGACTCGATACATCTAAAAACAATCATCCATTACTTATATCAAACCTATATAAAATATTGATGAAAACATATATTAAATAATTATGTGAATTTAGTAAATTAGCTAAATTGGTTTAACTCAAACTTATTCAATCTATTTTAACAATACTCTTAAACCATTATCAATTATCTAAATAAATTCAAATTTCTCCATATTTACTGAAATTTTCAACTTAATAATAAAATTGACAACATAGGAAACATACTAATTAAATAAGCCATTATTTATTTCATTACAAAACACCCATGTCACAAAATCAAAATTAATTTCATAAAATTACAAACAAATTTTTTTTTCAAAATCTAAAAAAAAACCCCTAACATATACAAATCATACATTCATA
>Ga0307517_10005452_pt1 | contig 19154 bp, 23 predicted proteins | sample 23_EM_MG_FD_194515 | JGI IMG/M metagenome (GOLD analysis project Ga0307517, IMG submission 194515) | Populus trichocarpa ectomycorrhiza microbial communities from riparian zone in the Pacific Northwest, United States - 23_EM | ecosystem: Host-associated > Plants > Roots > Unclassified | place... | reverse complement strand
TGATAAAAGAGATCATTAGATCCGAGTTACCTGTCAGTACTCTATATAACGACAATCAAGCCTCACTTTCTACGTTTAAAGACACCGCCTATAAACCTCACAGCAAACACATTGGCGTTCGCGTGCAACAGATCAGAGAATTTATAGAAGATGGAAGGGAGGTCACGATGGATTATTGCAGGACAAACGATATGGTTGCAGATGGGTTGACCAAACCCCTTGTACTTAGCAAGCATATTCTGTTTGTGCGGATATGTGGATTGTCTTGATAGCTTTCTACTTTTACTTTGAATTTTTTTTTTAGATAGCTCATATAAGGGTGATACCCAACGGTGGAGTGTGGGGGAGTATTATATGGGCATGTATACGGGTGGAACCCGTAGGGGGAGTGTTGAGTGTAATGGGGTACGGGCAACCACCCTAGTAGTGTTGTGGAGAAGATAGGCCGGCGTTGAGGGTAAACCACTAGTTGCGCACACATGTTTATTAGTCCTATTTAGTTAGCAGCGGCGCGCATCTGAGAATAGAACAAGTTCTCTCACATCCACCACGTCCACCCATCCAACAGGGAGGGGGTACGTTTTGGCCTGGCCAAGCAGCATTGGCCTGTAGCGCATTTTGGACAACTGGGCCAGTGTTCGGTACAGCTGTTGCAATACTCCACTGGCACTGAGGTGGTGCGTTGAGAGGTAGTAATATTGGGTTCAGAATTAATTGCGCAGGGGAGACGCCCGGGCCAGGTGGAGGCACCTGGTTATTCGTCTCAATGCTCTTCGTCAAATTCTTCCCACAGTCCTTAACCAATTGAAGAACTGCCTTGTCGATCTCCTGCATACTAGCCATGTTATTAGCTGCTGACGCAGTGGTGAGTTCATCCCACGCAGGTTTCAATCTCCTCATGCCTGCCATGATTTACGGGAATTCGGCGTCTGGGAAGTGTAAATTATCTGAAATATAGCCCGTTGCTAACATGTGATCTTTGACAGCATCCCACCAACAAATGTATACGGGAACTTGTTTTTGTGGTGATAGGGGATGTCCATGCTCAACTTATGATCATTAATCAATCCATGATCAGGGCGTGGATGAGTGTACTCTCCAATGAGAGTAAAAGGTGGAAGGTGATAGGTCTGACCCGTGGGCAGCGCCTGCTGCCCACCTCCGGCCGGCATGCGGCCGTACCCTACAATGTTGTTATTCTGCGCCATGTCCGTGGATTCTTGATGTATATAGATAGCATTATTTAGGGATACTTGTGATCAGTGTTCGCAACGGGGCAGTCCGTCCGGCCTGGGCCAGGACCAGGATGGATGACATTTCGTCGTCCCGTCCCGTCTTTTCCGAAACTTGCCTGACAGGTTAGAATAAGGGACCAGGACGGACGACATTGTGTCGTCCCGTCCAGTCATTTTCTGAACTTGCCCGACAAGTAAGAGCCAAGGACCAGGACGGACGACATTTTGTCGTCCCCCACCGTCCTCTGTAGTCCCCCGCCGTCCCCCGCCGTCTTCCGCTGTTTTCCGCCGTCCCCTGCCGTCCCCCATCATCCCCGGCGGTCCTATGTAGGCACTTACCGTCCCATTCCAGAAGATGTCTCACATCATGGGGCTCGTCGTCCTTCGTAATGACGGCTGTCCTCGAAGTTCAAGGACGAGAACGGACGGCATTTTGTCGTCCTGTCCGGTCATTTTCTAAAGTTGCCCCACAAGTAGCAATGAAAGACGAGGACGGACCACGTCCTGCCGTCCCGTCTCATCCCGGGCTCTTGGCAGTCCCCGCGCCGGGCCCCACGGGGGCTCCGGACGGCTGCGAACACTGCTTGTGATATGATAATGGTGGCTGTTGTGAAGGTTCTTAGTGTGAGATGAAACTTGGTATGAAGCCCATCTAGTATCGTGATCAATTCACTTTATATATCAAACTCCCAGATCCACAAGATGATTTGACAGAATCATGAATTCATTGCATGATTTAATAAGAAAACGCGAATCTGATGCTCTATAACAGGACACTTCCATTGTCTGATTCAACTTGAATATATGAAACATGATAAACGCATTCGGGCGGGACCATAATATTTGTCGTCTCCGTTGTTGAAAGAAACCACAGCTGATACGACGTGACGCCTACGCTAACCCTATCAACGACTAGATCATGATTATCGCATGCGCGCCCCTTGGCCCTACATGTGATCAATACGTGTTGGTGTCAGCACTCGACATAGCTGCACCCTCTAATCTACACGGGGCCCGAGGGCTCAATGGACTAAAGTCCGACTTGAACCATGCCTAGCAAATTTCCATTCTTCCGCCGAAAGTACACCCGGTGTGGTCCATATGAGAAGCACCTGCGAACTGCACACGCAGGTCTGAACATTGTCCTCGCGTCAACCGTACAACATATCAATATGATATCAAGCATATAGCACAACGCAGATGCGAGCCAGCGCCAGGATTCCAACCGTGAATCCGATCCAGGCCCTGCTGGATCGGATCCTGACATATTTTGTCGAGACATTGCATACGAGGCTGATACTGAAGTATTCGATGACGCTACATCACCCTCCGCCGGCAAACAGATTCATTATGAGGGAGCCGGGCAAGTAATCGGAGAAGTCGACAGTTTTGAACATGAATACAGCAACCTGTGCGACAACCCATAGGCACCATTCAATAGCGAGCAAGGTTTCAAACTGGCATCCTGGTTGATTGAGGGAAAAGTATCCAAATCACGAATCAATCAATACCACTCGAGTGGCCTAGGAGATGCTGAATCAGTCGGGTATAGCTCCATGCACATGCTGGAGAACCTTCTCCGGTTACTGGATCCGTACAGTCAATATCTGCAATGGTTCAAAGGACAGGTTGAGGATGGCCAAAGAACTTTGCCAATTCTTTTACCGCAATGTACTAGGTGGTGTTAGATATCGCCTTTGCCAGATTGCATACCGAGATGCCTTGGTCTACGCGCCACGGCATGAATATGACTCCACCGGGCAGAGAATATATGCAGAAATGCCTACAGTGGATCAGTGGTGGGAGGTGCAAGTAGAGCATCCGAGTCCCACACTTTTTAAAACACCTTAGCTGACGTATCATAGGAGACGCTTGTGCCGGGTGCTACCCTTGTTCCAATAATTGGGATGTCAGATCAGACTAACCTCGCCAACTTCTCTGGTCACAAGAAAGTGTGGCCTGTCGATATTACGATCGGAAATCTTCTATCAGCCAAGCCCAACAGCCCAGGTTCAATGGCTGTTCTGCTTCTCGCCTTATTGCCCATTCCTCCCGAATTCTCAAAGTCCTGCAAAGCCAACCAACGTCAGAGGAAAATCAACGCTGACACCCTACAAGATGTATTCGAACTCATCTTCGCACCCCTACAGGACGTGGCGCATACCAGTATTGCCATTGACTACGCCGAGGGCAAGGTTCGACAGTGCTTTGCAATTCTCTCTACGTGGATCGCCGACCATATGGAAAACATGGCAATACACGGGTTAAAGACCAACCCCTGTCCTAAATGCGAGGTCCCTACCCACGAATTAGGAATAAATGCCAGAAGCCATCGAACCAGTGATTACGCAAGATACCAACCATACAAACCTGAAAATCAGAACTCAGGCTCGGAGTCCGACGACAATCACATCATGTGTGACAATCTTGATATCGGCCAAATTATTTTTCACCGCCTCAACTGGGTTTCGGCGTCTGATCAGTACAAGCCAGACATGCTCCATAACATTTATCTTAGGCTATTCAAGCACGTGATGGACTGCATCGAAGGCTTTCTGAAGAAACATGGGTGACTGTAGGCTTTTGACAACGTTTGGAAGGTATTACCGCCATACCTGGGATTCTGGGTCCCCAAAAAAGCATACTCTGAAGTTACACAGTGGCAAGGGAAAGAGATGAGGAATCTGGGGCGCTGTATTTTGGGAGTTCTCGCCTTGGCACTCCGCCAGCCTGGAGGTGCATAAGTAATCCCTTTCAAACGTGGTCTCGGATGCGTCACGGCACTGATCGACTTCAATATGATGGCACAATACGGAAGCCACAGGTCTGACACTATAGCCTACATGGAAGTTTATCTGAACCAGTTTCATAAGCTAAAAGATATCTTCTTAGAATTTCAAGTAACAAAATCCACACAGGACAAGGTTGACAAGCAACGAAAGGAGATTCAACATCAGAGAGCGCAGGTGATTGAGCGCGTGGCCCCATCCCTACGGGGCCGGATGCGCGACGACAATCTTCAACAAGAAAACGATCTCTGTCTGGACTTGCTCTGTGGTGAATCGCATTTCAACTTTATCAAGATGAATCTACTAAGCCACTTTTGAGACCATATACGCCAGTTTGGCAACATTCTGAGGTATTCCACAGAGATCGGAAAGCTCGCTCACAAGACGCAAACCAAAGACGGATGGCGCCAATTGAACAAAAATGATTCAGCGCGCCAGATGGTCCCCAGCTCCGGTCGTCAACATGCCATCAGAGTGCAACTAGGGATCCTTGAATCTCTAAAATGTCGCGACGCCGATCTCTCAGGTGACGCCTTGCATTATTTAGACAGGGCGGCCAACACATGGACTGCAGCAGCGCCAGTTGTCCACAGAAGGGTCCTGAAGGGACGTCGGAAAGATGTCTCCAACGTCATGGATTTTGGCTGGATCTCGCGAGTCTCACTCCACATTATATCTCGTGAATTGATCCGATATAGCTGTCATAACCTGCCGGCAGCGCACGGTCTTTCTGAGAACCATGCGATGCTTTGATCACTCGCCGTTGTGCTACTCACACAACTTGAAATCCCAGTTCTCGTGTTTCAAGAAGCCGATGTTCACGAGATCCACCGTGCACGATCCACCGGCAATCTAGACTTTAGAAACCAGGGCAGTTGCAATGATTGGGTTTGGGTACAAGCAGGTAAAGAAGAAATTTATGATGCGCTGAGTGGTCATCTGCCGGCAGAGCTAGTTGCCCTCTTAAAAATCATGGACTACAGATCCAACAATCCTGTGCGACATGTTGCCGGTGTTCAGATGCTGCCCCCAGTCAACTCAGGGCGTCTATCGGATCAACATGGCCTTGTTACAGTCCAGATTAGGGAGGATGTACAAGGGTTTACAATAGTAGATATAGGGACAATCCTCGGTCTGGCGCATCTGATTCAGGACGTGGACCGGCGCTGGCTTATAAATGGCCGGATTGATTTGAGAACATTTAATGAGGTTTATTAAAGAATCTGGATGAGAGCATCAGGACTGGGCTATGCGGGAGAATCATACATGATCTTGATACTGTATATAGAGGATATCGCAGCGACCTTAAACCTACATCATGAGTTCTCCAGACCAGTGAGGCATGATACGTGATACGTAAGATGTGAGATGTGAAAAAAAAACGCTGCTGCCCCAGACGCCAGCAGACCAATGTCTGAGGAAGCAGCAAATTAATTCAGGTTGAGAGAACTTGAGTGGGAATGAGGGGCGGGATAGTGAGGATACAAAGAAGAAGCAATGTGGAGCCAGTACGATCAGGAGGAAGAGGCGATGAGAGGGACAATCTGGGGTAGTCTGGACATCGGGAGAATGCAACGTTGCGTCAGGATGTAAGGAATGTTCTGACGCAAGTCAAGACGCACAGGACGCATGGGAAACAAAATATCCGGCGCTTGCGTCAGGATGCAACGCCGCCGGATCAGACGCAAGATCCATTTTTGCTGATGTGACTGGTTCCAACAGCTTCAAATTTTAATCGGACAGCTATCTCCATCCCTTGTAAGATGATTTTCTCGTAAGTTGCTTTTCAAAGGTATTGTGACTACGGCACAGATGCTGACTCACATAGGAGTCTACTATCTAGTCTCTGTGATCCACTACCTCCAAGGTACGATACACTACCATAAACTCTACACCTCCATGGTTCCTGCCAATGGTTGGAGGTTCGCTCATTTCCTTCACCTCGTCCACATTTCCTTTCTCGCAATCTCGTTTCCAGTGGCCCTCTTTCTGCCAATAAATGTACAGTCCCCTCACTGGCAGTATTCCAGCCGGTTTGGGAAGTCCTGGGTTACCCACACTGTCCGATCTCCCAACACCAAATGTACCAGCCATTTGCATTCCCCCTCTTCAGATACCGTATCATTCTGCCATCGTTCTACCTCATAGTGGGTACTTAGCTGCAAATACTGTTGCGGGAGAATTGTGTTGTCCCTGATATGTTTGCCTAACCTGTGCAACATGTTATTGTGTGGACTCCCATAATAGTCTCCCAGCGAAGATATCAAATATGAGGTAATCTGTAAAGTTCGTTAGGTAACGGATAGGGCCCCGAAACATAAATGCCTCCAGCCATTTTCCCTCACCCACACTGCTGATTCGCCTGCAGCGGGGTGGTCTTTTCAGCATACCCCGCCCCCGTCCCCACTCTCAATTCCACCCCCCGTAGCCCTGAAGGGTCACCATTAAAAATAAGTAGTAACAAACGGGGTCCCATCCACGGAATGAGTGTGGGTGGGGCCCACACGGGGGGCCACCATTTCACCAAAAATACCCCCGTGCCTTGTTTAAGGGCCAGGCCTGACAAGGGAAAACCCTCCCTGCCCCGCCCCCTAACGAACCCTAGTAATCGGTGCATGACTGCAGAGCCATAATGATAGGCTAGTGGTATTCTGGAAGACTGACATCAGTAAGGTAACCTGCTCATTTTCTTCAATCACTTTTCTGTTACCTCACAGGCCATCATCCTGGTTTGCTAATCCTCAGAAACCGGGTCAGGTGATCCACTATGTCGCCCCATTCTACTATCTTCAGCACACACTGTCTTTCCATTATTACCATACGACCACTCTGCTCAATACCTTCATGCACAGTCCATAATGCCTCCCATACCTCCTTTTCTTCTGTACTCTTGAATATGTGTTATTTGTGAGTTCTCAACATTCAGGGTAAGGATTGTGAAGGCTGTATTATCCTCTGATATTGCCTTACTGTTACTCTTATTCAGGCCCTCCTCAATCGCAGTAAGTAACCCTTTCTCTTTGTGCATGCAAATCTCTCTAAACCTTAAGGCTTGGTAGTTACTCTGACCTGAACCCATCACTCCAACCATTTTTCTATTGACTTGGTGAGCGAGGTTGTAGAATATGCTGTTAGGCCATCCAGTTCTGTTGCTGTGGAAACTCACATTGCATGTTTCTTTGTACCAGGATTGCTGGCAAAGCTATTCTCAGATCTTGCAGTAGAGGATTCATGGGAGTAGGAGGTATGCTGAATTATAGGACTCACAGAACCCGCTGTCCGGGCTCCTAACCTCTTGTTTTATGATCCTCATAAGAGAAAGATAGGTGAGGCAGATGGCATAATACAAAGAAGCGATAAACGAGAGGTCTGTCTATTCTTCCGAATTCATTTCTTGTCTGCCTATCGATTCACCTACCACAAAACAGACAGTTTAAACAGAGAGAAGCTTACTATGCTCAGACTCCTTGCCGAGACATCCCCACCCCCAACATGCACTACCTTCCAACCCATTTCTCGCCATGCTGCTAGCGCATTTCAGGCGCTCTCAGTGAACCCTATAACTAGTATACAAACTAGGTTTACTCGCCCCTCCTCCGTGATTGATAATGACTGACAAAAGAACTAGTAAATAACTCTATGAAAGATAGAAATGCTGCAAAGACAAAGTTTACATGTGTGCACAATAATCACCGGTCATATTCAACTCTCCAGTCCGCAGAGTCCTGAATGGTCGCCTCAAGACTAGACTGAACTAGCTAGTCACGTCAAAAGTCAAGTCTAGCCCTATGGTCAAATTTAGACCAACTGGACAGTCAGGACAATAGAAACCGACTTTACCAGGACTCTTCTGAGCAGGCCTGCTAAGTCATAGGATATGATATTTCTATGACAATAGATTACCTTCAAATAAAGGTTTTCTTAATTAAACCTATTGTTTCAATAAATTATATGGTGGAGATAGTGCCTCGCTTAGATTAGGGGGGGCGGTCAAAACTGATTCCCCAGTATCGAACTATTTTTGGTTCACTAAGAGATATTACATGACCACATGCCACAATACAGGTATTGGATGCAACTTATCCATCAGGTGATCGTATTTCCACCTCATATTGTCCTCTCCAGGATGTTCTATCAACTTCTATTGATGGGCCATTGATTTATAACATGACAAGTGACTTTAAGATCCGAGTATAGCTATACTTCTATTTTCAGCAAGTGTTGGGCTGGGTGCCATTCAGACTCTCAAGCGATCTTTTATGAAAACTGGTCTGGGACCAGTCCAAACCGAATCGGACCACCCAAGTTAGTCGGGTCCAGTCATCACGATAACCATGACCGGCCAGCCTGGTCCTGCCCTTGACCGGTCGGACTATTCGGAACCCTGCCAGTCTGTCCGTCTTCAGGGGAGGACGGGACAGACTACGGCTCATAGTCCGTCTTTTTTAGGGCGACAGGACGGACTATTCCCGGGAAGGTGAGGACCGGACGGACTGTAGGGGACTATAGCCCCTTGGACCTCAGACACTAGCCATGATGAAATCAGACATCATGAGACATCACTCGTGCCGTGCCCGGCAGTCCCCCACCATCCCCCGCCGTCCTCCCCCTGCCCCGGCAGATCATAGGATAGGGTTGATACCCGTGACTTCCGAGTTCAACCCTAACCTTAATATTCAGAAGGCCATTTCTGCGTATTAAGGTTAGGGTTAAAACATGTTGTAATCACTCGGCTTGAAACTTTATTTCCTGTTGAAAATAGGCTTTTGGATATGCCCTTTCTAATTGGGATTTTAGACCTAAGGTAGAATGGATGCTAATATTGTAGAGAAAATACCCGTTTCCATGGAGTTTGGCTTAGTCTGAACCTGGCTTACCAGGTCCTATTTATCACGATTCACACACAGTATTCTCAAACCAGTTATTTCACTCCTTTGTTGGCCCAAGTTCACACCCACACCTCCGAACAAATCATTCTATCATCATGAGACATCACTCTTGCCGTCCCCTGCCGTCCCCTGCCGTCCTCACTATTACCGACCGTCCCCTGCAGTCCCACGCGGTCCACTCCCCCCCCTTCTCTGAACTAACATGTCTCGCCCTGTAGGTCCCGCCGTCCTGCCCTAGGATGGCCTTCTTCCCCTGCGGCCGCCCAGGACGGACTGCAGATTGCTGTCCCGTCCCGTCCGGGGCTCTTGGCAGTCCACCCGCTGGGCCCCGCCAGGCCACCCCGGACGGCTGGGAACCCTGGCTAAAATTAAGAAAGAATTCCTTGGCGGTAGGTTTGCTAGGGACAGTAACTGATCCAAAAACAGATTGTGACCCAGAGAGTGTCGGGCGAGAAGGGTGGAATAAATCCCAAGTCATGGAGATACAATAGCGGCCGCGGTGACGATACTTTGAGAGCGGCCAGCTGTGCTGTACTGTATTCTACCTGCCAGCTCTGCTGAGAGTTCCCTAGGCTCTTCGTCCAGGATTATGCAGGTTACGTAGCAACGCGCCAACCTAATGAGCCCCACTAAGGGCAAGAAAGCAGGACTAGAAACCAGATAGGTAAGATCAAGGGTACATTCCTCCTCTTGTAGCTGTCTCATGACATCAGGTCCTTTGGAATGTACTTTGCTTGCGTGGGAATCTGGAGACTAAAGCAAAAGTACTCGGGCAGAATACACCAAATAATTCTCCACCAATCCACTATAAAGACGGAAGATGTCTCGAAGCTCGTTAAAGTATTCTTCACTGCACACCTAAGACTCCATACACACCAGTGGTTTTTCCACCGCAGAATGAAACAGAGCCGAATTTGTGTGCTTGGTGGATCGGTTAGCCGCTTCTCGCACTCAATAGTAGATTTGACCACAACCAGTCTCTTGCCCGGAGTGCCAGGTACTTGAGCGTTTACGGGATGAACTTCTTTGCATCTTAGAAACATGCCTTCAGCTTCAGTCAGAACAAGTCGTAAGACGTCCCCATTGGTTCCCTGTGAGTCACGTTCCCCTTCTGTAACCCAGTGTTCCCAACCGTCCAGGGGCCCGACAGGGCCCGGAGGACGGACTGCCAAGACCCCTGGACCGGACGGGACGGCGGAAAATGTCCCGTCCCCGTCCACAAAATCTAAAGACTGCCGTTATTACCTAGGACGACGGGCCCGGCAACCTGAAACAATAATGTGTGGGGGTGCATGAAGACTGGGGGCGGAGTGCTGGAATTAGAGTAAACGGCAGGGGACGGTGGGGGACGACAGGGGACTTTGAATGACGACCGGGGACAGTAGGCGACGGCGGGGGACGGCGGGGGACTGTCGGTAAATACCGGTAACGGCGATGAAATACAGGAAACTGTGGGTGCTAGTGGGTTCGACCGCAGGATAATGATCCCAGGATTCTAATATCAACTGGACTGGCGTATTAGATGACTGCAAGGTCCAATCAGCCATATGGTATTCGTGGCTCCCATTGAATTACAAAGAGGGGAAATAAGTTAATGAGATATCGGGAATGAATCGCGAGGGGAAGGAAAGTCAATAATTGTTCAAAATAGAAGATGGTACCGGATAAAAACCAGAAGTTCCACTGGGGACAACAATTTAGTACAAAGTTTGACTTCAACTATTTTTCCTATCTTAACCCCATATTATTTACAATAGCTATTCGGTACGTCAATTCCACTGGAGGATTCCGCATCACAAGAAACCGTTTGGGATTTTGACGTTAGTACAGTTCCCGGTATACCCAACTTAACACTCCAGAACTCCGCCCAATTCGGAGCATTGCGGAGTCCCCCGGTCACAGCAACAGCCCAACTACGGGTATTCTGAGTGGTGCGCAGGGTGGGCTCATATTCTGGCTCAATGAATCAAAAAAGCCGAACTGAGACATTACAGGGGTAACATCCCGGCGGGGACTGCGGGGGACTGCGGGGCCCGACGTCCCTCACTCTGAATGCCCGGGCAATTTGGCTGGAGGACGGGACGGGACGACAAAAAGTCGTCCGTCCTCGTCCTAGCTCAAGACGGAAGGACTGCCCCGTTGGGAACACTGCTGTAACCTGCTGTGTCACAAACACCAAAAGCCAGGAAAGAAGCCCAGGGGTCGATGATGACTCCTCATGGAGGCCTAATTCATCGGCCGGGGATGACAATTAAGATGCAAACAGCTGGGGAAGCTCGGTTGCGTCATAGTAAAGGGTGGTTTGGATGATGATGGCGTGCTCGAGTAGCCCGTGATTGAGAATTGGAGGGAGGAGGGACGAGGGACGATACAGAATGAGGGGTGGAGACCTCGGCGATGGTTCCTGCTGCACCCTACCAGATGAACGTTAGCCAAGAAAAAAGGAGTAGGTTGGAATCAATGAGGGTTCTTTAAAATCAGTAATCAGCAAAACTCACTATAAATTAAGTAAAGAGTAGGCATCCCAGAGATAGTAGACAGCGGGGTAAGATAGAAGTGGCGGTGGTAGGAACCAAAAAAAGGCTCCAATGGGAAACTCACGATTGAGATGCATGAAGTTACCGCCAAACATAGTACTATTTTGTAAAGCAAACGCAGAGCAGGTAAAAAGGCCAATGGCGGGAAAAACGAGAGAGAAATTTGTAATGTATAAGAAGGAACTCTAGGGGCAACAACAAGACGTGGAGGAGGTGATTCAGAAGTATAGCTTGATGATGGGGGGATTATTGGGGAAGTAGGTAATATCATTGAAAAGATGAATAGAATAAAAGAAAATAGGGTATCATATTATAATCAGTAGAGAGGTACACCTGTATGATACTAGCCAAATTTTCAGTTCTTAGGTGAATTTTTGAGCCCTGGAACGCTCTGGTAGGGTAGTATTAGCAGTCATGTAGCCTATTTGGGACGCACTAAAAACTCTGATTGGTAGCGCACAGTTTTTGTATAAAAGTTACCATTCATGTTTTCCTTAGTTAGGCAGGTACAACCGACAACCACTTACTCACGCGCAACAAAATTCTGCTAAAGAAAAAGCACTTATCGGGTGAGTGAAATCTTGAGTTTTTTATTTGCTATCCAACTATACAGCCTCCGGTCGAAAAAAATTGGGAAATGTGGAAATTAAAAGTCAGAAACACGGCTACTCAATTGGCTCAAGCACACTGAGCCCTCCAATCAACCCCGCAGAACCCCGATCGCCGTTTTCCCAATTTTTTCTACCCGAGGCTGTACAATATAGATAAATCTCTAGACTGAAAGTGGCAATACTAACTTCGTTCTTGACCAGGATGGATTTTGCACTTGAATCAAGACCACCGCGCCATGCGGCAGCGGGGAGGGATGGACGTGGCGGATTGGAGGGAGAGGGTGGTGGAGGGGGCGGAATCGGGGCCGGTGGTGGAGAGGGAAGAGGAAATGATGCACACGGCGAAGCACCTGCCGGAGGAGCTGCTGGAGGACCTGCTGGAGGACCTGCCGGAGGACCTGCTGGAAGAGCTGCCGGAGGAGTTGCTGGAGGACCTGCTGGAGGACCTGCTGGAAGAGCTGCCGGAGGAGTTGCTGGAGGACCTGCCGGAGGAGCTGCTGGAGGAGCTACCGGAGGAGTTGCTGGAGGAGCTGCCGGAGGAGCTGCTGGAGGAGCTGCCGGAGGAGCTGCTGGAGGAGCTGCCGGAGGAGCTGCTGGAGGAGCTGCCGGAGGAGTTGCTGGAGGAGCTGCCGGAGGAGCTGCTGGAGGAGCTGCCGGAGGAGTTGCTGGAGGAGCTGCCGGAGGAGTTGCTGGAGGAGCTGCCGGAGGAGCTGCTGGAGGAGCTGCTGGAGGAGCTGCCGGAGGAGCTGCCGGAGGAGTTGCTGGAGGAGTTGCTGGAGGAGTTGCTGGAGGAGCTGCCGGAGGAGAGGAAGCACCTGCCGGAAGACCCCCAGGAGAGGAGGAAGCACTAGGCGGAGCAGGGGGAGGAGATGGTGAGGAGGAGGAAGCGGCTGCCAATGGGGGCTCGAAGAAGGCTGGGGTCTGGACGAGATTTGGTGGTAAGTTCAAACCATTTGCAAGTTCCAAACATGGATCACTAACAAGGTAATTTCATATTCTCTAGCATGGTGGGAAAGGTATGGGGCAACATTGGTGCCCGTTATTACCGCAATTTTGGGGACCGTTATTGGGAACACTCTTCCCCATGTGTTCTCCTCCACCATTAACCACAATATCGCCTTCAAGGAGCCCCTTTTTGGAAACATTACTGGGCCAGTTCTCCACCCCTGCCCTACCCTCCCTGCCTACCCTCCCTCAGGCTGGCCCACCTTGCCCCCTTATCCCACCTTCTCACCTTGCGCTGCCTGCCCCTCCTGTCAGTGCCACCCAGGACCTGCCTGTCCTACCTACAAGTGTCCCACCTACAAGTGTCCCGCATGCCATTGCCCTGCATGCAATTGCCCAGCATGTCATTGCTCTGCCAGTGGATGCAATTGCCCCGCATGCCATTGCCCCGCATGCCAGTGCCCCGCATGCCAGTGCCCCGCCGGCCCTAACGTTTATTATGGAGTCAACATCTCCTCCCCCGGCATTCAGCATTCGGGCAATCTATTCTCGGATGCACCCTGTCGGGAGGGCCCTGACCCGGTGGTCCTCCCGACCCAGTCGCCCGCCCCAACACACCACTGGCCCGCCCCGACACCGTGGTCTGCTCCTACCCCGTGGCCCGCCACGACCCGGTGGTCCACTCCGACCATTACATCCGCGCACACCCGGACACCCCGGAGGCCAGCCTAGTCGGATACACTCCCCCGCAGAAATCACGGGGTAATTGATCAAAAACGTGGCTCAGTCGAAAAATGGGGGGCCGGAACAAGGCGTCATCAATCAATCATGTTTACTAGCTACAATTGATACCTCTTTTGCTCTTAACTTTACTACCCGTAAAATCTCGTGAAATCAACTGTAGAGCAAGGACTACTTTTACTGGAAACTAAGGTTGTGATTGTTAAGGAGAAATTATTGAATACAGGAAGACGAGGCCCTGATAACGTCGACGGAATTATCTTGGATGGAGAACGTGAAGGTGGTGGCGGAGTATCCTTATCCGGGGAGGATAGCACTACTGGCCGCGATAAAAATGAGGATGACCCATTAGCATTCTCATGTTTCCTATCTATACCTTTGACTTCTAGTAGATTCCATTCCCTTCAATTTCTACCACTCCGCGTTTACGGAATGGTTACCATTCCCCGAATACCCTTGCCTCACCAGCCCCGACCTGCACAAGCAAGGAGTTCACTCCCCAGCCTTTAACTCGGCCCATACCATCTGGCCTATTACACCCAAAACCAAAATAACAAGACGATAACGCAGCTAGAGTATTCGTCAAAGTTGGTGATTTAGCAAAGTTGGGTTGTTCCTCTGGGCGCCGGCTTCGGATTTCTCTGCCTGTTCCTCCGATAGATACGCCTTCCCCGGCTCTTACCAAGGTAGTGGAGGCCGTAGCTCGGGGGTGTGGGTATGGAGCGACTATCAGCCCTCCGCCCGTGAAGGGTAGTAGGTCAGGTTCCAGGTCCTCAGGAGACATCTCTATAATTCTAGCTGATGGGGGGCCCGATTTGGAGGTTGGAAAACTCCGGTCAAGATATATTCTCCTCCAGCGGGCCAGGAGACCTCCGGCCTGTCCACTAGTCCCCGAAGGGCAGATGATGAAAATCAAGGGACTTGCCGTTGATGGTGACTCCAAGAAGGATTTGAATCCGGTTGTCTACCTTTCCCTCATCCTCCTTGTAAACTTAGCGTCATCTTCTCCAACTGCAACTGTTTCTGATGTGGTTATTTCGCCATTCCCCACAGCTCCTACTTCTCTATTAAGCCCGCCCCTCCTGTTCCCTCCCGCTGCCAAGGATGTCACTTTGCCTCGAATAGCATCACTAATCTCGACTGACAGAGCTCTTCAGTCTTCACTACTTTTGCAGCTAAAATCATATTTCGAATGCTGTAGATACCTGGTCCGCACGGGGCATGCGATTCCTGTGGGAATTGACGAAGCCCTTGCGCGGAGCCTTTACTGGGGTGGGGCCGGAGATGGTATATCGGAGGAACTTTTGACTGGGGGAGTGGAAGAAACGGGTGACAAAAGAACTTGCATCGCATGGTTCAAAGTAGGCAGTATTGGCCCATCAGAAGAAGCCCACGAGAAGAGCCCGGTTGGGAGGAGAATACCGGATAAGAGAAACAAAAAAGATGACAGTATCTGGGGTGGAGTAGTATTTGTTGATCCAGCAAGCACTAGCATGGCTCAGGCTGGGTCTAGGAGCCAGAAGATACCGCCTACTATCACTATCTCGGACTATCTCCGCCTCTTCTACGACTAGCCGCCGTTCAAGGGGTTCCACCGGCGTTGATTGTGCCAGGGCGCTCTGTCAATCAGACTCAGCGAAGCCTGAGAGAGTTAGTTTCTGCGGCTACCTAGCAGAGAGCTATTCAGTTAGGATTGAAATCGGTCGCTATCCTATTGACAAGCACTCAAAGATCTATTGGTAAAAGAACACTTGCAATGAGAACCGCGACTGATGTTAGAGTTCACGTTTTCCACATAGACGCCTACGATATCATCTCCGATGGTGGCGCCGGGGACGTAAAGCCAGAGGGTTTCTTGAGAGCTAGAGTTGATAGAGCTCTCTCCTGCGGTAAAGAAAGCTGCGTCCTACTACTCTCTCTCACCTTGAAGCCCTTACAGCGGCACGAATGGGAGAAGAATTGAACGACATTGTGGGCCAAATGCGTACCGTCATCGCTACAACGACAGAAGTTGACAAACTATCAGAGAACACCCGCAATGTCTTCACCCACGAAATGAAAGTCAGAGCTCCGGATGAAAATGAGAGAGTGGGGCTCCTCGAAGGAATAGTAGATGAGCGAAGAGTCCGCCTGGGCAAAGAAGATGATCTCGGGAACATCGCTGTTAAAACAGCCACTTCGGTAGCAGGATATCTCGTCAACATGGTCGAGGATGCGGTCGTAGCATCCCAAGACTGCATTTTAAGGCTGAGAAGAAACCCCGCGCTCGCTAAAGACATCCTAATTCCCCCGAGGGCCCGTCTCAGTGGGGGGCTTGGGGATGGCCAGCGGCGGCGGAGCCATCAGTGTTCTAAAATGCGACTTCGGAGTAGCTGTTGAAGACGGGCGCAGGAACTTCTCAGACTCGATCGGCGCGCAAAAGATCCCGAAGGTGGGCTAGGATGATGTAGGAGGGCTCGCAAATGTAAACAGCGCCGTCATGGAAACAATCCAACTCCTGCTCAAGCGACGGGGATGAAGAAGCCCTCCGGAGTGCTTTTCTACGGACCTCCCGGAACTGGAAACATACTCCTGGCAAAGATGATCTCTACGGAATTCTCCCTCAATTTCTTTTCCATCAAGGGGCCAGAACTACTAAATATGTACATCGGCGCGAGTCAGAAGCGAACGTCCGGAGAGTTTTCCAGCGCCCTAGGGATGCACGGCCTTGCGTTATGCCCTTCGACGAATTGGACTCTGTCGTCCCGAAACGAGGTAATCAGGGTGATTCCGGGGGTGTCATGGACAGGATTGTTTCCCAGTCGCCGGCAGAATTAGATGGCATGAGTGAAGGTGTAGAAGGTAGTGGTGGTGTGTTCATTCTTGGAGCGACCAAATCTGCCGGATTTACATGACCAAGTATTCCTACGGCCCGGAAGGTTTGACAAAATGTTGTGCCTGTGTTTCAGACACTCACGACAAACAATTGGCCATCATGGAGGCTCTCACTAGAAAGTGCATCACCTCTATTCTCCTCTCTCCTTCCCCTCTACTAAACAGCAATTCACATTCACCCTCTCCCCAACCCTCTTCCTCCGTAGCATATCCGAAACCCTCCCCTTCACCTACACCGGAGCCGACCTGTACACCCACTGCTCCGACGCAATGCTCAAGGCAATCACACGACAAGCCAACATCGTCGACGAAAAAGTCCAGCGTTTATCCACCACCTCGGAGGAGCCACTTCAACAGCACACTCCTTTGACAATATTTCTGCGCCCGAAGACGTTCTCGTCGTAGTCGGCGAGCAGGACCTTCTACAGGCGAAGAGCGAATTGGTGGGTAGTGTTAGCGCCAAGTAGTTGGAGCACTACCAGAGAGTTAGAGAGCAATTTGAGATGGCAGAGAAAAGGGGAAGAAAGGGAAGGGGAAAGTTATCGGACAGGCGGCGGTGGGAGAGGAGGATGATGCTCCAGCAGCAGACTGGAAAGAAAAAAGAAAGGCATTAATGGTGGATAGAGATGCAGGTGTGGAAGTCGAAGATATAGGGCTGCAGTTGAGAAGTCGCCTAGAGATCGTTCCTGAAGAGCAAGAGTGGGAGGATGGAGCTCAAGGGGATGAACAGGAGCTTTAAGGAAATGGGGTGTGAATGCCGCCATAGCAGAACAAGCGACGCAAACCCGAGAAGCTGCCGACGGTTTCAACGGGGTCCTATGGTATTTTCCGCCCTCCGGTTCTCATGTAGAAGTATCACCCCGGAATATTTTCACAAGTGAAGGATATCTGTGGGTGATGTGTGAATTGGGGGATGTTCTTGATTTCAGAGCAAGCTCAATTTGATCACTGTACTTTATTGTAAGGTTATTCTAGAAAACCGCTCGATTTTATGATATCGAGCTAATTTCCCACCTGAGCGATAGCTCCTCGAGCAGTGAGATTGCTATTACAGACCATAACCACAACATCACTTCAGTATCTGCACCAAAACATGATGCAAAAAATGAAAAAACTAGTCTTCCTTTATATGCACTGTATGGTTTATCTCAAAGTAGGATCTGATAGTCTGATAGGGCGAGGCTCTGGTGGTTGTGATCAGATAGGGGAGAAAGTTTTCCCACAGAGCGTTAGCCACCACTGCTCTCTATCCCCCTCCCCCTTTCTCCATCACCATCTATATTATTCACTCACTAAAGAACTCCCCCGCAGCTCTCCTATTTGATTCTCTTGTTCTTTCTCTTCTTTCCTTCGCTTGGATTTTCTGCTTCAATCTTCGCATTTATTTCACCTTTTCCCCATGGACGGAAATCGTCGAGGGCATCAATACAAATGAAAACCTGCCTCAACGAAGAAATAGTCGTCCTCAACATTCGAATCAGCTCCGCAAGCAGGAGTCCTCTGCCACCAATCTCCTTTTGGCTTTCTTGAAGGGCTTTACGTAGGTAAATCGGAATGCCACTTCTTCCTACCAGCTGCCCCAGAATAGCTCCGATCATGTTAGTGATTGTCCGCTCTTTCTGAGCAAGGAAATCGCAGTAGAATCAGGCGACCGTGATATCTTCCTTTATTGACTGATCGCATAGGCTGTCAATCACCAAAGAACTAGTATTTCTCCTAGTCAGTCGGTTTTTTCGTTTCCTTCAAAGAACCCGGTCCCTTACCTCAGATACTATATGTCTTGCCCACTCCCGAATTCCCGGAGCAAAATAAGACAGGCCTTATCGGCTCCACCGTCACCCCCCCTCACTCCCGAAACTCACTTGCTTCCAACAGCCAACCCCCAACACTCCCGAATCAGTCGTTGCGCAGGCATTGATGCCTGTTGTTTGGCTCCGGTGGGGAGAGCCAACGGACAATCTGGGCATCCTCGTCGGAATTATAGAAGTTGGCGTTGAAACTATCCCTTATGTTGCCACAGTCGGTATTGTCGTGGCCGAAGTTGATCGAGTGCACATTGGTAGTGTTGGCCATGACGCTCTGTTCAAAATTTTGGCTGAAGGTAGAAGTTGCGCAGCGATCTAGTGAGTTTATGAACACTCTACGAGCAGAGCTGAGGAAAGCGGAGCGATGTGACTTGTGGTGCGACACTGAAGGTCACCAACAAGAGAAAACGAGAGAAACTATAATTGATAAATTGAAGTTGAAAGCCGAACACTGATGGCTATGACAAACCGAAGCGATCAGTTCTCAGAAAAGTGATGAAGGATGATGGACGAAGAACGGTTCCCATCAACAGGGTTCCGAATAGTCCGACCGGTCAAGTCTTGGAGGCGGGACCGGGCTGGCCAGTCCTGGTGATGGCGGTGACTGGACCCGACTAATTTGGGTGGTCCGGTCTGGTTTGAACTGGTCCCAGACCAGTCTTTATAAAAAGATCGCATGAGTCTGAATGGCACCAAGGCCAACACTCGCTAAGAATAGAAGTATAGCT
>Ga0307517_10005451_pt1 | contig 19155 bp, 18 predicted proteins | sample 23_EM_MG_FD_194515 | JGI IMG/M metagenome (GOLD analysis project Ga0307517, IMG submission 194515) | Populus trichocarpa ectomycorrhiza microbial communities from riparian zone in the Pacific Northwest, United States - 23_EM | ecosystem: Host-associated > Plants > Roots > Unclassified | place... | reverse complement strand
TGGGCTGGCGCTGGGTGTTCTGGGCCGGTGTGCTGCCCGCCGTGGTCACCGTCCCGCTGCTGCTGCGGCTCATGCCCGAGTCCCCCGGTGTCCTGCTCTCCCGGGGCGACCGCGAGCGCGCGGACCGGGTGGCCGACCGCTACGGGCTGCCCCGGCCGACGCCGGTGGCGAGCCCGGCCGCCGGGGCGCGGGGCCGGCTGGACGCGGTCCTCGCCCTGTTCCGGCCCGAGTCCCGGTGGGCGACCCCGCTGCTGTGGGTGGCCTCCTTCTGCGGCCTGCTGCTGGTCTACGGGGTCAGCACCTGGCTGCCCACGATGATGAAGGCCTCCGGCTACGGGATGACCTCCTCGGTCAGCTTCCTGCTGGTCATCAACGCGGGCGGCATCGTCGGGATGCTGATCGCCGGCCGGGCCGCCGACCGCTTCGGTCCGGTACGGGTCTCGGCGATCTGGTTCACCCTCACCGCGGCGGGGGCGCTGCTGCTCAGGCAGCACCTGCCCCTCGGCCTCACCTACGCCGTCGTGGCGGTCACCGGCGTCTGGCTGTTCAGCGCGCAGGTGATGGTCTACGCGACCTCCAACACCCTCTACCGCGACAGCGAACGCGCCACCGGGCTCGGCTGGGTCACCGGCGTGGGCCGCACCGGCGCCGTCGTAGGGCCCTGGCTGGTCGGGGCGCTGGCCTCCAACGGCAGCCAGAGCTGGGGCTTCACCGTCTTCGCCCTGGCCGGAGTGACCGGCGCCGCCGCCATCGCCCTCGTACCCGCCGCCGGCCGCCTCGGTGCCGCCACCCGCACCGCCCCGGCGCCCGTGACCGCCCCGACCGACGCCTGAGCGGACCAGGGCCTGTCCGGCGGATCCTGGCCGGGCAGGCCCTGAGTCGGAGGGCCGGCGCGGTACGATCAGCCGGAGAGCCGACCGCCGCTTTGGGAGTCAAACGATCGAGATGGCGTCCACCCCGGCAGGTAGCAGGCCCCCGCTGCGGCGGGACGCAGAGGCCAATCGGCGCCGTGTCCTCGTCGCCGCCCGTGAGGTGTTCCGGGAGCGGGGCGTGGAGGCGAGCCTCGCCGACATCGCCGCGCACGCCGGGCTCGGGCTGGGCACGGTCTACCGGCGCTTCGCCAACAAGGAACAGCTCGTGGACGCGCTCTTCGACGACATGGTCGACGAGCTCGCCGCGCTGGCCCAGGAGGCCCTGGCCGACCCCGACGCCTGGCACGGACTGGTGACCAGCCTGGAGAAGGCGAGCGAGGTCCAGGCCTTCGACCGGGGACTGCGCGAGGTGATGTTCGGGACGGTGGCCGGTCCCGAGCGCCAGGCCCAGGTGCTGGCGCGGATCGCCCCGGCGATGGACGAGCTGCTGGACCGGGCGAAGGCGCAGGGCGCGTTGCGCCCGGACGCCGTCGCGGTGGACATTCCCATGATCCAGCTGATGGTCGCCTCGATCACCGACCGCACCGGGCGGCCCGATCTGTGGCGCCGGTATCTGCGGCTGCTGCTGGACGGCCTGCAGGCGCGGCCCGGTGCCACGGACCTGCCCGGGATCGCCATCGAGGGCACCGAGTTCATGGACGCCGTCGACGAGGCGGCCGACCGCGAGGCCCACGAGCGCCGCCCCCGCTAGGCCCAGTCATGGCCCAGGCGGAAAACGGCCGGAAAGCCGCGTGTACGCAAAATCGAACGTGGGTACGATACGGTCGTGGTCCATCCTGACTACACCTACGCGCTGCAACACGCGCTGGCGGCCGCCACGCAGGGACTGGCGGTCTTCCCGCTGGCGCGCTCCAAGCTGCCCGCCATCCGCTCCCCGCACCGGGACGACCCCAACCCGGCGCCCGGGGTGTGCCACGGCGAGTGCGGACGCCTCGGGCACGGGGTCTACGACGCCTCCGCCGACCCGGCGCGGGTGCGCGAGCTGTTCGCCGCGGCGCCCTGGGCCCGGGGGTACGGGGTGGCGTGCGGACGGCCGCCGCATCATCTGATCGGCCTGGACCTGGACCGCAAGGGCGACGCCGACGGGCTGCGGGACCTCACCGTCCTCGCCGCCGCCCATGACTTCACGGTGCCGCTCACCCGTACCGTTCTCACCCCCAGCGGCGGCCGTCACCTCTGGCTGAGCGGCCCGGCCGACCTCGTGGTGTCCAACTCGGTGCGGCGCATCGCCCCCGGCATAGACGTACGCGGCTCCGGCGGCTATCTGGTCGGCCCCGGCTCGCGCACCCGTGCCGGGCGCTACCGGCTGGCCCCCGGCACCGCCTATCTGCCGCCCGCGCCGGCCCCGGACGGGCTGCTTCGCCTGCTCGCCCCGCCGCCCGCACCGGCCCCACCGCCGCCGGTCCGGGCCGCTGCCGTGCGGGCGTCCGGGTCGGTGACCCCGCTGGTGAACTTCGTCCTCGGTTCGGTCCAGGGGGAGCGCAACGAACGCCTCTACTGGGCGGCCTGCCGCGCCTACCAGACCGGCCGCGGCGAGGACGCCGCCGAGGCCCTCGTGGCCGCCGCCGTCCGCATCGGGCTGCCGGAACGGGAGGCCAGGGCGACGGTGGGCTCGGCCGCGCGGCGGTTCCGGGGGATGTCGATTGGCGCCCGAATATCTGACGGAGGGTGAGCCGGTGACGGCCTCCGGGCGCTTCACAGGAATTGCTCCGGGCGGGCATTCAGCAGGCCCGTAAAGAGGGCGTATGAGAATTGTTCAGACTCTGGGAAACCCGCCCCGAACGAGTGAACGGGCTAGGCCAAACGCCATCCTGGATTCTGTGACACAAGTGTGACGATCACCCAGGAGTGCGGCTTCCGTCACATCAGTTATGAGCCTACGGTGGCCGTATGGCAGCTATTTCGAACCCCGGACAGCAACCACAGGACAAGCCGGAGACCTATGTGGGCCTGGCCGAGGAGGAGGCCAAGGAGCGCGCCAGGGGGAAGGGCTGGACCACGGTCCGAGCCCTTCCACCAGGCGCGATCGTCACCATGGAGTACCGCTCGGGGAGGCTCAATTTCACGGTTACGGACGGTACGGTGACCCGCTGCTGGTCCGGCTGAGAGCGGCGCCGGGAGCGGGCCGGGCCCGTCAGTTCGCGGCGCCCCGGCCGCGTACCGGCTGCCCCAGCGGCGCGGGCCGAGAGGGGCGGTCGGCGGGCGGGCGGCGGCTGCCGACCGGGGTCACCGGGGTGCGCTCGTGACGCGCGGTGTGCGGCCGGGCCGGGTGGTGCGGTATTCCGGTCGTGCTGCCGGTCCCGCTGACGGTGGTGCCGGACCAGGCACTGGCGCTCGCGCTGACCGGCACCGGCTCGAAGGCGGGCTGCGCCTCGGACCCGTCGGCCAGGGCCGCGAGCGACCCGGAAAGCGCCGGATAGGCCGGGGAGCGGCCCGTAGCGGTCGCCGGGCGGTGCCGCCAGCGCAGCCACGCGGACTGCGCGTAGGCCTCGGCCATGGCGATGGCGGGCTCGAACCAGGGCAGCGCCAGCAGGATCAGCAGCCCCGCGGCCCAGCCCAGCAGAACGTCGCTGACCCAGTGCGTGCCGAGGTAGATGGTGGTGAAGCCGACGCCCAGCGCGAGCAGCGCGGCGCCCACCGACATGACGCGGCGGATCACCGGACCGGAGGCCAGATAAGCCAGAACACCCCAGGTCACGACGGCGTTCGCGGTGTGACCGGAGGGAAATATATCGCCGCCGGCGAAGAGCTCAGGAGAGCCCACGGTGGTCGCGTAGTGCGGTCCGAGCCGCCCGAGGCCCACCTTCACCGCGCCCACGGTGAGGTTCAGCAGCAGCAGAGAGGAGCCCAGTACCAGGAGCGGGCGCAGGGTCCGCTGCCGGTAGGAGCGCCAGATCAGCCAGGCCGCGACCATCACGGCGGTCGGCCCGCGCTGGCCCAGCACCACGAAGTAGTCCAGGAAGGCATGGATCTGCGGCCACTGCTTGTACGGCCGGAACATCATGACCTGCCAGTCCAGGGTGACCAGCTTGGAAGAGGTCAGGACGGCCACGACGATCACCACGTACGACACGACGGTCGTACCGAACAACCAGGCACGCGTTCGGCTCATCCGCAGCGGAACGCGTGCGCTCGGCCGTCGCTCCTCTGCCTCTTCGAGCTTCTCTTCGGTGCGCACTCAATCGACGTTACAGCGTGTAGTGGCGAAGTCTCGTCGATCCAGGCGCTTTGTAATGACGATGTGATGTGGGCTGTGTCTCGAACCGGATGTGATGGCCCGGATTCGACGCAATGCACAAACGCACACACCCGCTTTTTTGTTCAGGAGAACTCGGCCTGAGGAGAGATCTTTATTTTTTATTGACGTTTCCGTTTATCGGATATTTGCCCGGGTGTTCCATGGGGTTCGCTTACGGTGGCCCCGAGCCGTGCAGCCAGAACGCCCCATAGGCCGCCGAGGCCAGCGCCACCGGGCCCAGCAGCATGACGGCCCGGGCCGGACGCCACCTGGCCAGCGCCACCGCCGCCGGCAGCAGCAGGGTGAACGCGGGCATCAGCAGCCGGGGCTTGGAGCCGAAGTAACCCGAGCCGGTCAGCGCGAGCAGCGCCACCACACCGCCGTACACCAGCAGCGGCAGCGGCTGGCCCTGGCGTACGCAGCGCGCGTACAGCCAGCCGAGCAGGGCGACCGCCGCGCACAGACCCACGCCGGCCAGGAACACCGGGCCGGTCAGGTTCTTCCAGATGAAGCCCGCGAAGGCGACACCGCCGTCGAAGCCGTTGCCCCACTGGGCCTGGATGTCCAGGTAACCGGTGGGGCTGCCGGTGCGCACCCCGACCCAGACCACGTATCCGAGCCAGCCCAGCGGCGAGACCAGCACCGCGAACAGGGTGCGGCGGTCCCGGCGCTCCGCGAACACCGCACCCGCCCAGACCGCCGCCACGACCGCCAGGCCCACCGGCCGGGTCAGCCCGGCGAGCACGGCCAGCGAGCCCGCCCACACCCAGCGCCCGGTGAGCACGGCGTACAGGCTCCAGGCGGCCAGCGCCGTGAAGAGCGACTCGGTGTACGCCATCGACTGGACGATCCCGACCGGCAGCGCCGCCCACAGCACGGCCAGCAGGACCCCGGCCCGGCGGCCCCCCAGCAGCGCCCCGATCGCGTACAGGCCCCAGGCGGCCAACAGCGAGGCGGCCGAACTCACCAGCAGCCCGGCATCCTCGGGGGCCAGCGGGGTCAGCGCCGCGCCGGCCCGCTCCAGCCACGGCAGCAGCGGGAAGAACGCCAGATCGGGGTGGACCCGGCCGTCGGCCAGGTGGACGGTGTGGCCGTAACCGCCCTCGGCCACGCGGGTGTACCAGAGGGAGTCCCAGCGCAGGGCGAGCAGCTTGTGCGGGCTCCGGCCCGCCGCGGCGCCCCACACCGCCAGGACCAGCAGCCCGAGCGCCCGCACGCCCGCGTAGGCGAGCAGGGCGGGCGCCGCCCTGCGCAGGGCGGCCAGGCCCCGGGCGGTGGCTGCCGCCCGTGGCGGGGCGGGGGCCGGGGCATCGGCGGTGAGTGCGGTCACCGGCACGATTATCCGCGACGGCGGCGGAAGCCAGGCGCGCGGCGGCGCAGTGACCGGAGCCACATCCACAGAACGTGACATGTGCCACCCACCAGCACAGAAGCTTCGCGTACGCTGTCGTCTTCACTCGCCTTTCGATGCCGGGCACCAACGGGACCGTCCCCCTCTCGCCCAGTCCGGCAGCACCGCGAGCGACCGCTGGGAGGTACCTACATGACAGGGACGACCTCGGCCGGCAGCGTGAAGCCGGCGGACGTCCCACGGCACACACGGCCCGCCAACCGCTGGACCGTGCTCGTCGTCCTCTGCACCAGCCTGCTGCTCGTCGCGCTCGACGCCACCGTCCTGCACGTAGCGGTTCCGGCCCTCACCGAGGACTTGCGCCCCGGCGCGATAGAGCTGCTGTGGATCGTCGACGCCTACCCGCTCGTGGCGGCGTCCCTGCTGATCCTCTTCGGCACCCTCGGCGACCGCGTCGGCCGCCGCCGGGTCCTGCTGCTGGGCTATGTGCTCTTCGCCGCCGCCTCCGCGATCGCCGCCTTCGCGCCCAACGCCCACATCCTCATCGGGGCCCGCGCGCTGCAGGGCGTCGGCGGCGCGATGATCATGCCGGCCACGCTGTCGATCCTGCGCCAGGTCTTCCCCGACCGCCGCGAGCGTGCCGTCGCGATCGGCGTGTGGAGCGCGGTCGCCGCCGTCGGCGCCGCCATCGGCCCGGTGCTCGGCGGCTTCCTCGTCGAGCACCTGTGGTGGGGCTCGGTCTTCCTCATCAACATCCCCGCGCTGGCCGTGCTCCTCCCGCTGAGCCGCTGGCTGCTGCCCGAGTCCAAGGGCGAGCGCAACGGCCCCTGGGACGTGCTCGGGGCGCTCATGGCGGCGCTCGGCGTCATGGGCGCGGTCCTCGGCGTCAAGCGGCTGGGCGGCGGGGCCGGGCTGCTGGACATCGGCGCGATCGCACCGCTCCTGGCGGGCGTGGCGCTGCTGGTCCTGTTCGTACGGCGGCAGCGCAGGCGCGAGTACCCGCTGATCGACATCGGGATGTTCTCCCGGCCCGCCTTCTCCACCTCCGTGGGCTGCATCGTCCTGGCGATGCTCGCGCTCGTCGGCCTGGAGCTCATCGCGGTCCAGTACCTGCAACTGGTCCTCGGCCTCAGCCCCGTGGAGACCGGACTGCGGCTCCTGCCGCTCACCTTCGCCGCGATGGCCGCCGGCCTCTTCGGCTCCCGCCTTCTGCACCGCTTCGGGCCACGCAGGATGGTCAGCTCCGGTTTCCTCCTCACCGCCGCCGCCGTCCTCGGCCTGACCCTCATGGGCCAGCACGACCGGCCCTGCCTGCTCACCGTGGGCTTCGTGATGCTCGGCTTCGGCCTGGAGACCACGATCTTCGGCGCCTACGAGTCCATGCTCAGCGAGGCCCCCGCCGCCCAGGCGGGGGGCGCCGCAGCCATCGGCGAGACCTCGTACCAGCTCGGCGCCGGCATAGGGATCGCCCTGCTCGGCAGCGTCATGAACGCCGCGTACGGGCCGGGGGTGGCCCGGGTCCCCGGTGTCCCCTCCGCCGCCGCGGCTGACGCCGGCAAGTCGCTCGGCGAGGCCTACGAGGTCTCCGGCCAGCTCGGCGGCTCCGCGGGCGCCGCCCTGCGCCACGCCGCCCGGCACGCCTTCGTGCACGGCCTGCACGTCACCCTGATCGTCAGCGCCGGGCTGCTGCTGCTCGGCGCGCTGGCCGCGCTGCGGCTGCCGCGCGTCATGGAGTGCGGCGCACAGGCTGCCGCCGCTGCCGCGCCCGCCGTCCCGGTCTCCGCCTCCGCTGTCCCGGTGGACCTGCCGGCACAGGTGGCAGTGGGTCTTTACGCCGAGAAGGTGCGCACGTAGCTTCTGGCCATGGCCACGACCGCTTTTGATCCACAGGACCTGCTCGGCATCGACGACCTCCTCGGCGAGGAGGATCTGGCGGTCCGCGCCACCGTCCGCCGCTGGGCCGCCGACCGCGTCCTGCCGTATGTCGCCGACTGGTACGAGCGAGGCGAGCTCCCCGGCATCCGCGAACTCGCCCGCGAACTGGGCTCACTCGGCGCGCTGGGCATGTCCCTGACCGGCTACGGCTGCGCCGGCGCGAGCGCCGTGCAGTACGGCCTCGCCTGTCTTGAGCTGGAGGCCGCCGACTCCGGCATCCGCTCGCTCGTCTCCGTCCAGGGCTCGCTGGCCATGTACGCCATCCACCGCTTCGGCTCCGAGGACCACAAGCAGACCTGGCTCCCGCGCATGGCCTCCGGCGAGGTCATCGGCTGCTTCGGCCTCACCGAGCCCGACCACGGCTCCGATCCGGCCGGCATGCGCACGTACGCCAAGCGCGACGGATCGGACTGGGTGCTCAGCGGGCGCAAGATGTGGATCACCAACGGTTCGGTGGCCGGGGTCGCCGTCGTCTGGGCCCGCACCGACGACGGCATCCGCGGCTTTGTCGTCCCGACGGATGCCGATGGGTTCTCCGCGCCCGAGATCAAGCACAAGTGGTCGCTGCGGGCCTCGGTGACGAGCGAGCTGGTGCTCGACGAGGTGCGGCTGCCCGCCGACGCCGCGCTTCCCGAGGTGGTCGGGCTGAAGGGGCCGCTGAGCTGCCTGAGCCACGCCCGGTACGGGATCGTCTGGGGCGCGATGGGCGCCGCGCGCAGCTGCTTCGACGCGGCGCTGGAGTACTCCAAGACCAGGGAGCAGTTCGGGCGGCCCATCGGCGGCTTCCAGCTGACGCAGGCGAAGCTCGCCGACATGGCGGTCGAACTGCACAAGGGCGTGCTGCTGGCCCACCACTTGGGGCGGCGCATGGACGCCGGGCGGCTGCGGCCCGAGCAGGTCAGCTTCGGCAAGCTCAACAATGTGCGCGAGGCGATGGAGATCTGCCGGATGTCGCGGACGATCCTGGGGGCGAACGGGATTTCGCTGGAGTACCCGGTGATGCGGCACGCGACGAACCTTGAGTCGGTGCTCACGTACGAGGGCACCACGGAGATGCACCAGCTGGTGCTGGGCAAGGCTCTGACGGGCCTCGACGCGTTCCGCTGACGCGCGGACCGGCGGACCCTCCGGCAAGGACGTGGCGGCGCCCCTGCCGAAGGCTCAGCTCTGGTTGAAGAAGCCGTCGCCGCCGTGCTTGGGGTCGGCGTTGACGACGGCGTAGTCGGCCGGGGTCAGCAGGAAGACCCGGGTGGCGACGCGCTCGATGGAACCGCGCAGGCCGAAGGTGAGGCCGGCGGCGAAGTCGACGACGCGCTTGGCGTCGTTCGGCTCCATGGCCGTGAGGTTGACGATGACGGGCACGCCGTCACGGAAGAGCTCGCCGATGCCCCGGGCGTCCCGGAATCCGTCCGGGGTGACCGTGGCGATGCGCCGCCCCTGGTCGGTGGCCGATTCCGCGGCCACGCGGATCCGGGGGTCGGTGACCCAGGACTCGCTCGGCCCGGCGCCCTCGCCGTAGTCGGCGTAGTCCTCGTCGTAGTAGTTCTCGCCGCCGTTGTCGTCGACGAGGCCCAGCCAGGCAGTCGCCTTTCGAACCGAACCCATGGACGCCTCCTCTCACCCGCGGTCTGTGCTGTCCGCAACACTATGTTCGTTCATGATGCGGATGATGCGCCAAGGGGATAGCCCTTGAGGAGGTGCTTCGTGACAGACCTGGTGCAGAAAATAGTGCTGGAGGGTCAGTCACCGCTAGGGACAGAGGTGCTGACGGGCCGACAAATACGTTTCCCCCCGGGAGAGTGACGTACATCGGCCGGACGGTCGTACCCCAGTACTACAAGCGCACCAGAGATCTGAGCAGTTCGGGGTCGGCGTCCTTCAGGCTGGTGAGCACCATGCGGCCGGGCGCCGCCGGTATCGGCACCACCGACGGCACGACCAGGACCGGGCAGCCCGCCGCCTCCGCCGAGGCGACACCGGTGGGGGTGTCCTCGACGGCGACGCAGCGGGCCGGGTCCGCGCCGAGCAGCCGGATCGCCTCCAGGTAGGGATCGGGGGCGGGTTTGGTGCGTACGGTGTCGTCGGCCGAGACGGAGACGGCGAAGTACTCCCGGCCCAGGACGTCCAGGACCAGGTCGACGACCCGGCGCGGGGACGCGGTGACCAGGGCGGTGGTGACACCGGCGGCGAGCAGGGCCTTGAGCAGGGCCAGCGCGCCGGGCCGGGGCACCACGTCCCGGGCGACCAACTCGGCGAAGCGGGCGTCCAGTTCCCGGGCCAGGGCCCGCTCGTCGGTGCCCGGCGCGGCGGCGGCCAGGTGGGCGGCGGTGTGGCCGACGGACTGGCCGAGCACATGCGGCAGGTCCGCGTCGGTCAGGTCCAGGCCGAGCCGGGCCGCCGACTCGGCCGCGGCCTGCCACCACACTCCCTCCGTGTCCACCAGGGTTCCGTCCATGTCGAACAGCACGGCGTCGAGCCGCACGGGCTCAGCGCGCACGGTCGTCCACGAGCACCGGGCGGTCGGGCAGCCCGACGGTGACGGCGGCGCCCGCCGGCAGCTCGGCGGCGCGGTGGCTGGGCACGTCGGCCTTGAGCGTGGTGCCGTCGGCCAGCGCGAGGGTGAGCCGGGTGACGGCGCCGTGGAAGGAGGCGGTGACCACCCGGGCGTCGCCGCCCACCGTGACGTCCAGGGCCTCGGGGCGGACCAGAGCGTCCACGTCCGCGTCGGCCTTGGCCTCGCCGCGCAGCGGCAGCCGGCGGCCCAGGACCTCCACGGTGCCGTCGGAGCCGGTGCGGCCGGGGATGCGGTTCATGGTGCCGACGAACTCGGCGACGAAGGGCGTGGCCGGGGAGTCGTACAGCTCGGCGGGCGGCGCGCACTGCTCAAGGCGCCCGCCGTGCATGACGGCGACCCGGTCGGCGGTGGACAGCGCCTCCTCCTGGTCGTGGGTGACGAACAGCGTGGTGATGCCCAGCTCCAGCTGGAGCCGCCGGATCTCCTCCCGCAGCGAGACCCGGACCTTGGCGTCCAGCGCCGACAGCGGCTCGTCCAGCAGCAGCACCCTCGGCTCCAGCGCCAGCGCGCGGGCCAGCGCGATGCGCTGCTGCTGGCCGCCGGAGAGCTGGTGCGGGAAGCGGTCGCCGTGGGTGGGCAGCCCGACCAGTTCCAGCAGCTCCGCCGCCCGCTTGCGGCGCTCCGCGGCGCCGACCCCGCGCATCCGCAGGCCGAAGGCGACGTTGTCGGCGGCGCTCAGGTGCGGGAAGAGGCTGTACGACTGGAAGACCATGCCCGCGTTGCGGCGGTGCGCCGGTACGCCGGTGATGTCCTCCCCGTCCACCAGGATCTCCCCGGCGTCGGGCTGCTCGAAGCCGGCCAGGATCCGCAGCGCGGTGGTCTTGCCGCAGCCGGACGGGCCGAGCAGGGCGACGAGTTCGCCCGGCTGGACGGTCAGGTCGAGACCGTCCAGGGCGGTGGTGGAACCGAAGACGCGGCGCAGACCGCGGAATTCGAGGGTGGCGGTCACGAGGTCTCCTGGGACGTACGGGATTTACGGAACGAGCGGCCGCGTCCGGCAGCCGCGAGGATCAACAGCAGCACCCAGGTGAGCACCAGGCTCAGCACGGACACCGCCACCGACACCTGCGCCTGGCTGCCGCCGATGCCGACGATCCACACCGCGAACGGGGTGAAGCCGAGAATCGCGCCGGCCGTGTACTCGCCCAGCACCAGGGCCAGCGTCAGGAAGGCCGTGTTCAGCAGCGCCCCGCGCAGGTTCGGCAGCACCACCTGGAGCACCGCGCGCGCCGGGCTCGCCCCGCAGTTGCGGGCGGCCTCGACCAGGGTCGACAGGTCCACCGCGCGCAGCCCGGCGTCCAGGGTGCGGTAGGCCAGCGGCAGCGCCATCAGGACGTAGACCAGGACCAGGACCACCGGGAAGGAGGGGTTCTGGATCTGCAGGATGGTCTCGTAGAACGGGGTGCGGGACAGCTTGGTCGGGCCCCAGCGCAGGACCGAGACAAAGCCCGCGGTCAGCGCCACGGAGGGCACCACCAGCGGCAGCGAGCAGACGATCTCGACGAGGCTGCTCAGTCGGGGCGCCGCCAGCCGGGTCGCGATCATCGCCGGGACCAGCAGCAGGAAGACCACGGCGATGGTGGCGACGGCCAGTTCCATCGTGAGCCGCAGGCTCGCCAGGAAGCCGTCGGCGCCGAGGATGCCGGTGTAGGCGCCCAGGGTGAAGCCCTGGCCGGGGACGTCGACGGTGAAGATGACGGAGGCGAGCAGCGGGCCGAGGAAGTACAGCCCGGCGACCAGGGCGACGACGCCTCGCCAGTATCTGGGACGCGGGCGGGGCCGGGTGGCCGGTTTCGTGGTCAGCGCAGCCATCGGGCGCTCCTTCGCTGCAGCGGGACGTAGACCGCCATCACGACGCCCGCGATCAGGATCATGTCCAGGCTCAGCGCGAGCGCGACATTGCCCTGCCCGACCAGCACGTTGCCGGACAGGGCGTCGGCGATCTGCAGGGTGATCAGCGGCACCGAGCTGCCGACCATGGCGGCGGCGGTGGCGTACGCGGCGAAGGCGCTGCCGAAGAGCAGCACGAAGCCGCCGAGGAGGGACGGCGCGAGTACCGGCAGCGCGACGTGCAGCCAGTACTGGCGGGCGGTCGCGCCGTTGTTCTGCGCGGCCTCGCGCCACTGGGTGCGCAGGCCCTCCAGGGCGGGGGTGATGGTGAGCACCATCAGGGGGACGAGGAAGTAGAGGTAGACCAGGGTGAGGCCGGAGAAGGTGTAGAGGCTCCAGCCGTGGTCGCTGAGGTGGAGGAGCTGGGTGATCTCGCCGGAGTTGCCGAGGGTGGCGACGAAGGCGAAGGCGAGCGGTACGCCGCCGAAGTTGGCGAGCACACCGGAGGCGGCCAGCACCGCCTCGCGCAGGGCGCGGAAGCGGGAGGTGATCACCGCCTGGGCGAGCGGCAGTCCGAGGGCCACGCCGAGCAGCGCGGTGAGCGCGGAGAGCTTGACGCTGCCCAGGAGGGCGGTGAGGTAGGCGCCGTGGACGGACAGGCGCAGGTTGTCGCCGGTCCACTGGGCGGGGTCGGGGGCGTCGTCGGAGGTGGTGAAGGCGCCGATGCCGATCGCGAGGGCGGGCAGGCCGAAGGCCACCACGATGAACAGCAGCAGCGGCAGTACGGCGAGCCAGCCGGTGGACCGGCGGCGCTTCTTCCTGGTCGGGGGCGCGATAGCGGCGCCCCCGCTGCCGCCGCCGAGGTCATCGGCGGCGGCAGCGGGGGACGGCGTCGCGGCGGATGCCGTCGTCATGTCAGCCGGCCACGGCCTTGGCCCAGCCCTCGGTCACGACCGTCTTGGCCTTGTCCTGCTGGGCCTGGGTCGGGAACGTGGCGGTGCCGGAGACGGTGGGGAGCTTGGCCGCGGCGGCGGTGTCCAGGGTGCCGGCGGTCTTCAGGGCGTCCATGAGGACCGGGCGGGCGTAGCCCTTGAGCCACAGGTTCTGGCCCTCGGCGCTGTAGAGGTACTCCTCCCACAGGCGTGCGGCGGCCGGGTGCGGGGCCGTCTTGTTGATCGCCTGCGAGTAGTACAGGGCGAACAGGCCGTCGGACGGGACGGAGACCTGCCAGTCGACGCCCTTGGTCTTGAACTCGTCCGCGTAGCCCGCGTTGAGGTAGTCCCAGTCGATGCTGATCGGCGTCTCGCCCTTCTCGACGGTCGCCGGGGTGGACTCCACCGGGTTGTAGTTGCCGCTCTTCTTCAGCTTCGCGAAGAAGTCCAGGCCGGGCTGGATGTCGTCCAGCGAACCGCCGCTGGCGAGCGCCGCCGCGTAGACGCCGCCGAAGGCGGAGCCGGACTTGGTCGGGTTGCCGTTCAGTGCGACCTTGCCCTTGTACTCGGACTTCAGGAGGTCCGCGAAGGTCGTGGGGCAGGTCGTGACCTTCTTGGCGTCGCAGCCGATGGAGATGTAGCCGCCGTAGTCGTTGTACCAGCGGGCCTTGCTGTCCTTCTGGGCGGCGGGGATCTTGTCGTAGTCCGCGACCTTGTACGGGGCCAGCAGGCCCTGGCTCGCGGCGCTGAGCGCGAAGGTGCTGCCGAGGTCGACGACGTCCGGGGCACGGTCCTGGCCCTTGCGGGAGGTGATCGCGTTGACCTCGTCCTGGCTGGAGCCGTCCGGGTTCTCGTTGGTGATCTTGATGCCGTACTTCTTCTTGAACCCGGCTATGACGGCGCCGTAGTTGGCCCAGTCCGGCGGCAGCGCGATGACGTGCAGCGTGCCCTCCTTCTTGGCCGCCTTGACGAGGGCGTCCATACCGCCGAAGTCCGCGGCGGAGGTCGCCGTCGCGGCGCTGCTGGTCGAGGCGTCGGTGCTCGGGGCCGCGCCACAGGCGCTGAGGGCGAGGGAGGCGGCGGTGAGCGCGGCGAATGCCGCGACTCTGGCAGGGCGGACGGTCACGGAGATCTCCTGGGGACGGGGTGTGGAGAAAGCCAAGTTGGCTGTACAACTTAGGGACAGTACGACTGAGGATGGTGTCGGGGAAGTAAACAGACCGGGATTTCTTCGGGGCGCTCCCGGAAAGATTCCGGCGCCTGCGCTGAGCGACCACCGAGCGGGTAGGGTCAACGGCGCAGGTGACGGGCGGGAAGACAGGTGGGGCGGGAGTGGACGAGGCCGAGCGGCCGCAGACGCTGTACCGCAGGGTCGCGGCCGACCTGAGGGAGGCCATCGCAGCCGGGGACTACGGGTCCGGGGGCCGGCTCCCCGCCGAGGGAGCCCTCGCCGAGCGCTACGGAGTCTCCCGCGGCACCATCCGCCAGGCCCTCGCGGTGCTCCGCGCCGACGGCCTGGTCACCTCCCGCCGTGGCACCCGCCGCGTCGTCCTGGACTCCGCCGCAGCCCGCGTCCAGAGCTTCGCCGAGCTCACCAGCTTCGCCCGCTGGGCCCGCTCCATCGGCGAACGGCCCGGCGGCCGCACGGTCTCCGTACTGCGGACCCCCGGCGAGCCCGTCGAGTGCGAGCAACTCCGGCTCGACCACGGCTCGTACGTCTACCGCGTGCTGCGGCTGCGTACGCTCTCCGGGCGCCCGGTGATGGTCGAGCGGTCCGTCTACCCGGAATGGGTCGGCGAGCTCGTCGAGCGCTTCCCGCCCGAGGCGGATTCCCACAGCGGGCTCCTTGAGGACCACGGTGTGCTCTTCACCGACGCCGACCACACGATCGACGTCGCCCCGGCCGACGCGGACGACGCGCGGCTGCTCGAATGCCGGGTCGGCGGCGCGCTGCTGCGCGAGCGCCGCCGCTCGACCGACCCGACCGGCACGCCGGTCGAGTGGTCCGACGACCGCTATCTGCCGGGGACGGTGGCCTTCACGGTGCACAACTCGACGGCGTCGACGGCGCTTTCGCGGCGCACGTCGCAGTAGGCAGCAGTAGGCAGTGGTACGAGCAGCAGTACGAGCCGCGACACCGCGTGGCCGCCCCCGGTCCTCGCGGGCCCGCATGGAAGTCTTGAAGACCATGAGCACCGAAAGCATTGAGTGGAAGGCCTGGCGCGAGCAGCGCGCCGAGGCCGTCTCGGCTCCGTACGGGCCGCTGTCGCTGACCGGGACGTACTGGCTGGTGGACGCGGTGGACGGGCGTATCGAGGGCGTGCCGGGCCACTGGACGGAGTCGCCGGACGGTGAAACGGTCCTGCTGACCACGGACGCGGGCGACCGCCTCACCCTGCGGCCGCAGGACACGTACGAGCCGGTGACCCCCGGGGACGACCGCAGGCTGGTGGTGATCCGGCGCGAGGGTCTGTGGGCGGTGCGCATCTGGGATCCGGCCGCGCCCACCCGCCAGGCCTTCGCCGGGATCGAGGCGTTCGAGTACGACGAGCGGTGGGTGCTGCCTGCGCTCTTCCGCCCTTACGACGAGGCCCGGGTCCTCCAGGTGCCCAACGCGGATGGGGTGCGGCGCGGGCTGGGCGTCGGCGGCGAGCTGACCTTCACGGTGGACGGCGGCGAGCACGCGCTGACCGTCGCCGTCGAGGCGGACGGCGGTCTGTGGGGCGTGATCGCCGACGCGACCAGCGGGACGAGCAGTTACCGCTTCCGCTTCATCCGGCCGCCGGCGCCCGCCGCCGACGGCTCGGTGGTGCTCGACCTCAACCGGGCCCTGCTGCCGCCCTGCGCCTTCTCGGACGGCTTCATCTGCCCGTTCCCGCCGCCGGGCAACACCCTGCCGTTCGCGGTCGAGGCGGGGGAGCGGCAGGTCCGTACCGGCTGACGGTGAGTCATCCCGGTCGTGGAAGCGCTCAAGCACTACGAACCGGACCTGCCTATGCGGGAGTTGTGAAGGGGCTGTGCCCGATTGGCCGTAATCAGCCGTTCGGGCACAGTGCCCCCTTGTGGGGAAGTGGGGCGTTCGTAAATACTCGCCCAAGTGCTTGTCAGGGACATGCCCTATAAGGGCTCCGGTTCCTGCCTGCGCCTCACGGCCCGCACCCATGGGACCTCTCCACCCCCCACAGGAGGAAACAAGTGAGGATCACACGCACTGCGAGACGAGCACGGCTCATCGCCGTAGCCGCCACCGGCCTGCTGGCCGCCGGCGCGCTCATCGCCCCCACCGCCCAGGCCGCCCCCACGGCCACGACGGTCAAGACCCAGGCTCTGGCGGCCGCGAACGTCGCCAAGACGCTCGGCGCCGGCGCGACGGCCGGTTCCTACTACGACGGCAAGTCCTTCGTCGTCAACATCACCAAGGCCTCCGACGCCGCGGCCGTACGCGCCTCCGGCGCCGTCCCGAAGGTCGTCAAGTACAGCTCGGCCTTCCTGAGCAAGGCCGACAAGGCCACCCTGGCCACGAACATCGGCGGCACCTCCTGGGTGGTCGACCCCAAGTCCAACAAGCTGGTGGTCACCGCCGACAGCACCGTCACCAAGGCCGAACTGGCCAAGCTCAAGGCCGCCACCGCCTCCTACGGCAGCGCGGTGAGCATCGAGCGGACCGCGAGCACCTTCAAGCGGCTGATCGGCGGCGGCGCGGCGATCTACGGCGGCGCGTACCGCTGCTCGCTGGGCTTCAACGTCGTCAGCGGCAGCACGTACTACTTCCTGACGGCCGGTCACTGCGGTGAGGTCGCCTCGACCTGGTACTCCAACTCCGGCCACACGACGACGCTCGGCACGAACGTCTCGTACAGCTTCCCGACCAACGACTACGCGCTGGTGAAGTACACCAACACCTCGATCGCCAAGGCCGGTACGGCCGGCAACACGGACATCACCAGCTCCGGCACCGCCTACGTCGGCGAGTCGGTGCTGCGCAGCGGTTCCACCACCGGCATCCACTCCGGCTCGGTCACCGGCACCAACGCCACCGTCAACTACGGCAGCGGTGACATCGTCTACCAGACGATCAAGACCAACGTCTGCGCCGAGGGCGGCGACTCCGGTGGCCCGCTCTACACCTCGGGCGGTATCGCGCTGGGTCTGACCTCGGGCGGCAGCGGCGACTGCACCTCGGGTGGTACGACCTACTTCCAGACCGTCACGGAGGCTCTCAGCAACTACGGCGTGAGCGTCTTCTAAGGACTCCGGTCCTTCAGCGGCGGGGGTCCGGGGCGAGCGCCCCGGGCCCCCGCCGGCTTTTTCGGCGCTCCGGCCCCGCTGACAGACTTGGCCTCATGCTGGAAACCTCCGCCCGACTGCTGCGGCTGCTCTCCCTCCTCCAGTCCCGCCGCGACTGGACGGGCCCGGAGCTCGCCGGGAAGCTCGGCGTGACCACCCGGACCGTGCGGCGTGACGTGGAGCGGCTGCGGGCGCTCGGCTACCCCGTGCACGCCGCGCCCGGCACGGCGGGCGGGTACCGGCTGGGGGCCGGGGCGGCGCTGCCGCCGCTGCTGCTGGACGACGAGGAGGCGATCGCGGTCGCGCTGTGCCTGCGGACCGGCACGGACGGCAGTGTGGCGGGCATCGAGGAGACCTCGCTGCGGGCCCTGGCGAAGCTGGAGCAGGTGCTGCCGTCGCGGCTGCGCCATCGGGTTCAGGCGATGCAGGCGGTGGCGGTGTCGGGGCACAGGGCGCCGGCGGCGGTCGGCCAGGACGTGCTCACCGTCATCGGGGGCGCCTGCCGGGACCGCGAGCGGCTGCGCTTCGACTACCTCGACCACGGCGGCGCTTCGAGCCGCCGCACGGTCGAGCCGTTCCGGCTGGTGCACCACGCCCGGCGCTGGTATCTGCTGGCCTGGGACACCGACCGCGCCGACTGGCGCTCCTTCCGCGTCGACCGCATGGACCCCAAGTCCCCGACCGGGCCCCGCTTCACGCCCCGCGAGCCGCCGATGGAGGCCGCTGCGTACGTCGCGCGGGGGGTCACCTCGCGTGCGTACCGCTATCAGGCGGTGGTCACGCTGCACGCCCCCGCCGAGACGGTCGCCCGGTACACCTCCTCCGGTTTCGCGACCGTCGAGGCGGTCGACGCGGGGACGTGCGTGCTGCGTACGGGCGCGGAGTCGCTGGACGCGCTGTCGGTCTACATCGGGATGATGGGCGTCGACTTCGAGGTGCGGGAGCCGCCCGAGCTGATCAGTCATCTGGGGGTGGTGGCCGACCGGCTGGCCAGGGCGGTGGGCCCCGGGCCCCGGTAGCGTCCGCGGGCCCCGCACGGGCCTGTCCGGCCCCGGTCCCGGGAGGTACCGTGGAATCACCGCCCCCGTGGGGCTCCCCCGGGGGCACCTGGCTTGCGATGCCGCGCGCGGCGCGGCCGGCAGGGGGCCGTGATGGTCGTGGAGTTGGTGGCCGCCGGGCTGGCGGCCTGCGCGGTGTACGGGATGCTCGGCGCCCGGGTCGTGCAACAGTTCGAGCGCGGTGTGATCTTCCGGCTGGGCAGACTGCGGGAAGGCGTCCGGGGGCCCGGATTCACCATGATCATCCCGGGCGTCGACCGGCTCCGTAAGGTCAATCTGCAGATCGTGACGATGCCGGTGCCCGGCCAGGACGGGATCACCAGGGACAACGTCACGGTCAAGGTCGACGCGGTCGTCTACTTCAAGGTCGTCAACGCGGCGGACGCGATCATCAACGTCGAGGACTACCGCTTCGCCGTCTCGCAGATGGCCCAGACCTCGCTGCGCTCGATCATCGGCAAGAGCGACCTGGACGACCTGCTGTCCAATCGCGAGAAGCTCAACCAGGGGCTTGAGCTCATGATCGACAGCCCGGCCATCGGGTGGGGCGTGCAGATCGACCGCGTCGAGATCAAGGACGTGTCCCTGCCCGAGACCATGAAGCGGTCCATGGCCCGGCAGGCCGAGGCCGACCGCGAGCGGCGGGCCCGGGTCATCAACGCCGACGCCGAGCTCCAGGCCTCGAAGAAGCTCGCCGAGGCGGCCGGCGTGATGTCCGAGCAGCCGGCCGCGCTTCAGCTGCGCCTGCTCCAGACGGTCGTCGCCGTCGCCGCCGAGAAGAACTCCACGCTCGTCCTGCCCTTCCCCGTCGAGCTCCTCCGCTTCCTCGAACGCGCCCACCCGGGCCCGCCGGCCCCGCCCGCCGCGCCGCCCGCCGCGCCGCGCGCGGCGGCGCCCGAGGAGCCGCCCGCGGTCGAGCCGGAGGCCGACCGGCCCGAGCTGGAGGGCTAGGGCCGGACAGGCCCTGGGGCCTGTCCGGCCCTAGGCCGTGCCCGGCCGCCAGATGTAGGGGGTCGT
>Ga0307517_10005450_pt1 | contig 19156 bp, 12 predicted proteins | sample 23_EM_MG_FD_194515 | JGI IMG/M metagenome (GOLD analysis project Ga0307517, IMG submission 194515) | Populus trichocarpa ectomycorrhiza microbial communities from riparian zone in the Pacific Northwest, United States - 23_EM | ecosystem: Host-associated > Plants > Roots > Unclassified | place... | reverse complement strand
ATAAAGTTGTAATTACAGTAACGGGTTTTTTCCTGCAGATGCTCTCGTGCAGTTGCAATGTGGAGGAAATGTGGTTTCTACATCAACCACCAATGGATCTGGGATTTTTTCTATTTTGTTGGATCCTCTAAATTATATTCTTTCCTCGTTATTGACCAACTGCAACCTGAAGGTCGATACACCGCTGACCAGCTGCAACTCCAGTCTCCCTGCTCTGGGTGGCCTCCTGTCATCCTTACAGTTCATCGGGAACACTCCTCTGGGAGCCCTCCTAAGTGTTGCAAACATCATCCCTGCCGGATTCCGATTCTTGCCTTCAAATTAAGGAGACCACCGTAGCTGAAGGCGGCATTATTATTATTAGTCTGGCCATTGCTATGTACTACTTTATATATGAATAAGGTCGTTTGTATTACTCGTGTGTACTGCGTTCTTTCTCGTTGCTCCAACCCTTTCCCTACGAAGAATGGATTATGTTGTGTTATGTTTTTTCTTGCTTCCCAAGGAATAAAGGTCATGACTGCCCATGCATCATCTATATGCAAGTACTCTCCAGTCTATGCTTGAGTTTTCTTTGCCCAATACTTTTTAATTGAAAATTATATATTAAAATGATGTTTTTATTTTTATTTTTTATTTTTAATATTAACATATTAAAATTATAAAAAAACACTTAAAAATACGTCAATTTAAAAATAAAGCATAAACCGGTCGATCGATAGACAAGAAACATCGGTTCATTGGCATAAAATGAGAAATTATGAGTGGTTTAAGCAATTTCTAGTCCCTGTAACTTGGCCAAATAGCATGATTGACTGAGACAAATGAACAAAGTAAGCATTGAACTGATCATGCATGTATAAGTTTATAACCCCGGTTTGAGCATCAAGAGCATGCAATCATTGCAAAGCTGACAAAGGGAATGGCGTGGGATTTGTACAATTTTCGGAAATAATGGGAAGTCTGCCGAAGCAGAGGAAAAAGTGGTGAACTTGTCTTGTTTCATCAATTTGGCACCTTAAAATTCCCAGCTCTTAACTGAAGAGGCAAAGCTTCCTATGGGACAACATGCTCGATAGATTTAGGGCAGGATCAGCCTGTACTTGTAGAGTGAAGACCACAGTCAGAACCTCTAGCATGCGTATGGATAGATATTTACGTGTATATCTATCCCTCTGGCTGTGAAAATGCCTCTACAAAATACCTACTAGATTTAAAAAAAAAGCTGAGGTTCTGACTGTGAAGACCACAGTCAGAACCTCAGCTTCTTCTTTTTTTTTTATTAAAAAAGCATCTTTAGATTCAAATGTTTTTAATCACCAAATCTTTGCGTTGATTTTATACATTAAATAAAATGTATTAATTCCACTCACACCTTATCTACTAGTAGTGAAGTGGGAGTGAAGTTAGGTAGGAAATGATGATAATGTGCATGTCAAATTAAAGGGAAGGCCACAAAGCTCTCAGCCACCCATCTGATAAAAGAAATGAACTAAAACAACCACAACAGGCAAGATCGTCATCATGTGCACAAACATTAACAAATGGCCGCCCTCAAGATTAAAAATTAAACAACAGCTGAAGCAGAAATCAAGGCTTTATGCTGGATTAGATAAAAGTTTAACGAGTCAAATCCACCTTAACTCCTTACAATATAATCAGTCTAGTCAAAAGACTAATCCATCAAACTCAAGTTTTAAACCAAGTTTTATAACTATACGGGTTACTAGTAAGGATATTTTCTTTAGCTGGATTGTTTGAGTGATAATTCAATGAATAAAAAAGTTTTTATTCTTAATTTTATATCTTTTTTATTTTTTTATTTTTTATTTAATTGCTATTTAGTTTGTCTATCACTTCTTAGGTTTTTTTTTTCTTTTAAATTTAATCTTCATTCTTTTTATTGCTATCTTTTTTTCTTTGACATGTTTTTTAAATTGATAGTTTTTTTTTTCACAATTTCATCATTGAAAATTAAATTGGTTTTGAATTAAGCTTCTTGATTGAACTCGATTCAAGAATTTTATGAGTTGTGATTTTTAAAAATTAGACCGGGTTGGTTTTTTTTCTTTTTAGAAGCTAATGTTTTTTTACTCTTTTTTTTAGAGTTTTGTTTTATTATTTTTTACAATTTTCCTTCTATAAGATTAGTTTCGGGATCATGACCAGAGTTGTAACATTTATGCAAACAACACATGTTTTCTTATGTTTATTACAATTATTAGGTGAATTATATATATATTCTAGACATGCTTTCTTGTTTATCATGTCGTCATGTAGGATATAATGTTTTTTTTTAATTGAGCAAATTAGAAAAATCAAACTAGTTACACAAGTATTATTCTTAAATAAATGTTTTAATATAACAAAAATAAATTATAATACAAATTGGTTAGTGATGATGTTCCAAAATTCATAATATTCAAAGAACATATTTTTTGGTTTTTGGATAATGATTAATCAAGATGTTCAAGTATACATTTTTCTTCTCCTTAGCTCAAGAAGTACCAAATTAATGGTAAAAGCCTTAGCACCTACAAAAACAGTCTTAATTGGTGGGACTTAATGACCCTCCGATGATGAAATCAGATGGGAAAGGCAATAAATGGAATAAAAAAACCTTAAATTCCAAGAACAAGAGTGTTTGTTCTTGTTTTTGGGGATGATTAATATTTTGAAATATATGTAAGCTTTTAGAATAGAAAAAGTTTTGAACCTCTCACCTAGGTGGTTAAAGGGGTGTTTATAACTCCTGAACTTTGTTGTCTTTAAGGAAATGAAGGACTAGAAAGTCATTTGCTCTTAATTGTATTAATGAAGGACAAATATCCCTTACACATCATTAATGAGATGTTAAGTGTGATAAACACCTTAAGAGACCTTTTGTACATCTATAGATGTAGAAAGATCATTACCTCTGACATAAATAATTCACATAACTAATTTAAAATTGGACCTGACATATGGCCAAACTCAAATAAAAAAGGCATGGCTATCCATCAAACTCATATTACCCTGAGTTTAGCTGATGGTTAAACCAAAAAATATTGGGCTTGACATATTGTCAAACCCACATTACATTGGATTTAGCTGATGGTTGAACCCAAGTGTAATGAGCCAAATAATTTGCCAGACCCATGTAACCTTGAGTTCAGCTTATGGTTGAACCCAGATGAATTGGGTATGACAACTTGCTAGACCCACGTTACCTTGGGTTTAGTTGATGGTTAACCCCAAGTGCATTAGATTTGGCAAATTTGTCAGACCCATATTACATTGGGTTCAGCTGATAGTTGAACCCAATCATATTCGGTCTTGTATATTTCCAAGCCCAAATTACCATTGGTTCACATGATAGCTAAACTTAAGTGTATTTGGTCTGACATATTTCCAGATCTATGTTACCTTGGGTGTAACAACCCGGCTTTTCAAGCTCAAAACAATGGTAATTGTTTTTTTGTACCTGACACATATCGTGTCGGTAATTGGCAAACCTGTTCCCTCACATCATCAAGATACAATCCATACATCAACAACAATCAACCTTTCATTTAAAAGTGAATCTTACTTAAACACATAATATTATGTTTGCATGATTAGAAGTTCACATTAAAAATATACATACATAGACATGAGTTTGCATTCCTATCCTACTAATAGTCATCACGAATTTAAACAAAAGGATCTAATAAAAGTTATACGTTCAGTACATTGATTCATACAAAATACATCGTGATTTAGAATGCAAACTACATGATTCCTTGCAAAAGTAGGTCCCCGTGTATCGGGTTTCCTAGGTACCTCGTTGGTGTGACGTCCCTACTGCAGTACAAAACATTTAAGAGAATGCAATTACTAATGTATGCAGTACAACGAAATGTGTCGCTGTCGATTCAGGAAATCAGCAGCTAAAACTGCGTTGCTGCTGACCGATTCAAAAATCGGCAGAGATGGTGGAGTCATCAATTGCATATATATATATATATATGGAATTGATGACTCCACCATTTTGGTGTTTACATTGGGTTTAGCTGACGGCTAAATCCAATTGTATTGGATCTGGCATATTACCAGACCTACATTGTCCTGGGCTCTTCTAAGCCACAAAAAAATTGAGTAAAAAATATTCACTCATCAGCTGCCCTTCAATTCTTTAATGCATATAACATGTAAAGGCTTACAAGATATCTTGGGAGACAACTGGTTAGGACACGTCTTGTTTTCCCTAAGGAAAAAACATCTGAACCTAGTGCTGATTTGAAAAGGTTTCTTAGGGAAGATGAAGCAAATATTTTGAGAAGACCATCAAAGGCGAGTAATTAATGTAGTAGGCGTTTAGCCTTACTAGGGTTATAATGGGATGCCATTCGTCCTTCATTCATTGATGGGAATTGAAAGTAATGGCTTGTTTATAAACCCTTTTTTTTTCAATTTTTTTTTTACTTTTTCAACTCTTGAGGGGAATTTTAGCTTTAGTCTTGAAACGGGTGACATTCGCCAGAGATCTACGACCATCAAGAGTAGCCCAAGATTTGAATTTAGCGTAACCCCACCTTCTTCTACTAGAATGAGGGAGGGTAGGAGTCCTCAAGAGGTTTCAGACCTTAAAGGTCAGGAAATGTTGCTAAAGGGGTCGGTGAAGAAGACTTTTAAAGGGAAGTCCTCTCTCTCAAAGAAATCAAGAAGACAATGGGTGTTAATGAGTTACTAGGGTGTAGCAAGGCCCTTCCTCAACACTAAGGTAGAGAGGGTATATGCTAGGCTAGACTTGTTTCACAACTAGTTTAAGATCAACCACATGACCTATGGATTATATTGCATAGCATATAATTCCTGTTTAGCATTTTATTTTGGTTTTATATGTGAATTCATGTTCTGAATTTTTCTTTGTGCATGGAATTTGCTAAGGTCGGCTAGATCTGAGGCCAGTGAATCCTCAACCTTTATACCTAACCATATCTTCACATCTCATCATAGTTGTGCCCCTTTCATCCATGCTCCATTATCTCCTGAACATAGTCCTTCAAAAGATAGCCAACCCCTAATTCATAGGTGAAGGATAAAAAAAACATCCTCAGTGAGCATTAAATAGACTTTTCTAGTTGTCTCTCCTGCTGAAGAGGTCCCTGAAGCTGTCTCTCCTGTTTAAAAGGTTCGCAAGGGCAACAAAGAGCACATATACCCCTATATTGGGGGGGGTGATAGGGAGCCAACCCCAAATTAAATGATCTCAGAAGCAGCCTTATAATGGAAAATGAGGAAAGTTTTCATGGCTTCATATTTTAATGTGGAAGCGATCCCTCATCCAATCCTTAGGCTCATTGGGTCTTTTAGTCAAGGGTCTCACCTTGCGGGGATAGGAGACTTCTTTTCTAGGTTGAACCTGGACTGCGCTCCTCCTTGCTTTCCTAACTTGAGCAAGGAGGAAAAGATCATGATGAGGTCTATTCTCCAGGGAAGGTCAATAATTAGGGTTAGAGGAGTGGAGGTGATGGATGCCCTGGACAGGCTGCTCACACTCCTCTTTGATGTTGGCACGTTACCTAACCCTAGCTACCAATGTCATATGGCCATCATTAGGGAAATGGCCTTCCAAGTATGAACAAGTATTTAATTCACTTTCCTTTTCTAATGCATTGATTAGTATTAATAATTTGGATCGTTACTTTTTTTTCATCTATGTTATTGTTTTATCTTATTTAGACCTTAATGATGTGTGCCCATTCAAAAAGTCAGCGGGTTGATGAGAGAAGGGCCACAGAGTAGGCCATTGAGCAGTATCGTGCTGACAGGTTACAAGTGCGCAGGCTCAAGGAAAAAGCTACTCAAGATGCTGAGATAACCACTCTCAGAATTGCCTACACCTGGATGCAAGGGGAGTTGGGAGCATAGACATATATCTTATCTCACCCATGAGCCTGACATAGAGATGTAGTTGCCTCTATTATTTTATTTTACTTGTTTTAATGTTATTGAATATTTAGGTTTTTAGAGCCTTGAATTTGGCCATAAGGCTCGTGTTTCTTAATTTAAGTTTGGATTTGGTTTTGTTCTATGTTTTAAGTCTTTTGAACATCATTGTTCCTAAGTATTTTGATAGGTTTTCTTAAGTAACCAATATAGGTCCAACACCTATGTTTGGTTAAGTAGCCAACATGGGTCCAACACCCATGTTTGGTAGCATAAACCTTTGTTGTGTGGTATTGTTCATGTGGTTGTTGCCCCCTTGCCTGGGGTGGAGAACTGGCTCTCGGTTACAAGTATACCGGTAGGTTTTAAGGGCTAACTAATATAGAATGGAACCCAAGACGTTGGACATCATTGGAGGTTGTGTTGGGCAAATGTAGCGTTGGAGGTAGTGGGGACTATTGCCCCTAGAGAGATCTCATACCTATCTCTTAGAGAGTTGAGGGACTATTGCCTTTAAGGAGACCACATACCAATCCTTTGAAGAGTTGTGCAATAGCACTAGGGACACCATATACCAATACCTTGGAGAGTTATGCGAATAACATTAAAAAGATAATATACCAATTCCTTAGGGATTACTTCCCATAGGGAGACCACGTATCAATACTCTAGAGAGTTGTGCAAATAGCACTAAAGAGACCACATAACAATCCCTTAGAGAGTTGATTAGAAATATACAAAAAAAATGACTAATACATTCATATATAAACATTCATAAATTAAATATACATTCATCTTTTTACTCATTATAATATAGTTTTAAGTTATCTAAAGGTCAGGCGTGAGGAATACTCTTCCCTTCCATATCTTGTAAATGATAAGTATTCACCTTGATTATTCTAACAACTCTGAAAGGACCATTCCATTATGGGGTCAGTTTACCATTACTTTCTTTATTGCTTGTATCTTCCAGCTTTCTTAGGACCAAATCCTTATGAATCCTCAATACTTTCTATATTGCTTGTATCTTACATTGCAGCAACCTTTTAAAATTTCATGGTGAAAGAACAAATATCTAGTATCTTGTTCTTAGAGGGAAAAAAGGTCTAGTTTAATGATTCGCCACCTAGTATTACAATCACTAGGAACCCTTACTGGTCAATAAAAATTCTATGGTATAAGACTAGTTACACAAAAGAAAAGATATTATCACCCCTTAAGCGTCCTACCTAAGGTAGGTTGCATTGTTGGTTTTGTTTTAAATTACTAAGGGTTTGTTTTATTTTGTTTTTGATGGTTTACTTATAATATTCATGACTCTGGTCCTAGTTAATATTCGACTATGAATACTTCCAACTCTGGCATTGATAAATATTACATAACCAGAAAAATATGGAATTCATGACTCTGACGCTAGTGAATAAATCAAAAAAATTTGGATTGAGAACAAAACATATCTAATTATTATTTTTTTTAGAGAAAAAGAAAAGGAATAATATATATCTCATACGAGATTCATATTTCATAGTAAAAGTTTACAATCCAAATACTCAATGAAGTCATAAAAAAAAATGTGAGCGACCCACAAATAAATCTAAAAAGGTCCTCAAATTTGTTTAGAATTTTCTGATATCCTAAAAGGTCTATTTGACTAGATATCAAAATAATTAAGAGTGAAATTAAAAGAAAAGGGGCATTAGGATATGTTTTGTCAAACACAACCTCAGCCCAAAGAAATTTGGGTCGGCTGGGCCTCCGGTCTCGATAGTTTTTGTCTTTTTTGAGGGGGGCTGGATCTAGCCCAGTTGCACGAGTTGGGCTTGATCTAGCCGGCCTAGCTTGGTCAGTGGCCCAAGCCAGTGACCCACAACTGCGAGCATACGTGCATCAAATCATGCACGCTTTGCATAATAAAGTGGTAATTAAAATTGTAGAACGAGGGAAGAGAAGAACTTACCTGGTTCGCTGGAGACGAAGCTGATGATGATGCATTTCGCCCCCTCTGTTTTTGTTTTTCATTTGTTTCTTCTTTATTCTTCCTTCTCTTTGCCTTTGTTTTTTTTTTGTTTTGCTTTTTGGGTTTCTTCCTTTTCTACCTTGGCAATTTGTCTAATCTATCCTAGGATAATGATCCTAGGGATGAGGGTGAGCATGGCTCATTCCTCTGTTTTTGAGGAAAATAGAGCACCAACAATCATGCCATTACATGACTGTCGGAGACGAATAATCCTTACATCGGAGGAGTAACATGTGGGTGAAAGAAACTGAGGCCACTAGAAGGTTAGAAGATAAATCTGATCCTCCATTTGGATTAGATTTGGTGCAGTTTTGGTTGAGTCAGTTTCTCTTGGGATGAGGATGAACAATTGGTTTAGAAACAACGACATTTTTTTTTTACTGAAATGATCTTTAATTTGCCCCCTGAAGTTCTGCCATTTAGCAATCATGCCCTTATTCATGGAAATTTTCCTTTTTTTTATTTCACCCCTGGATTAATTACAATTGGACCCCTGAATTTCAACATTATTTACAAAATAGTCCTTGGTTTCAAGTTTAATCAATTCAATCCTTAATTAACTCCTCAACTTTTAATTCTTTTAAAATTACCTTTGGAAAAATCAATTAATTCCCATGTAGTATCAACGCCTATTCATTTCGGTCCCTCAAATTTAATTTCTTGCAATTTTGACCCAAATTAACCCGAATTTTGATATTTCTTCAATTAAGCCCCTGATTGCATTAATTAATTAAATCAAAGTTTAATTAAGTCTCCAAATTTATCAATTCTTCTGATTTTTGGCCAAACTGTCTTCCAAATTTATAATTTCCTCCATATTAGTCCCTGAACCTTCAATTTGTGTGGTCTTGACCCAATTTTCAAATTATTATATGTTATTATTATTATTTGAAAATTCAAAAATTAGGTTGTGACTATAGGCTTCATTTCTAATTTCAGCAGTCGGTCGTGATTGTTTTATGAAGTCAAGGTTGGTTCTGAGACCATGCTTATTGCCTTCTAAGGTATAGTAGATCACCCGATGACTAGGACATCCAATCTTAGTTGGTATCATGGCTTCCGTTATGTATGCGAGGAGAAAATGGGTTTCACCCGTAAACATCTTCTAAATGGTTTTATAAGCCCATAGGATTTCATTTAGCATCTTTACCCATTCTGACTTGGCTTCTTTTATCCTTTTTCAGTCCTTTAAGAAGAATTCTATTAGTTAATTTAGCTTGATCATTAGCTTGAGGATGTGATATTGAGGAGAAACAATGATCAATATGAAGCCTTTGATAATACTCTCTTATCTTATAGTTGTTAAACTGCGTCCTATTATATATAATCAAGAATTTAGAATTTCCAAAACGACATATGATATTTTTCTAGAAAAATTAAAATACTTTATTGGTGGTTATCTCTGCTAGGGTACTTCAACCTACTTGGTAAAGTAATCAACAGCTACTAGGACAAACTGTCTTTTGCTCATGGTCTTAAGGAATTGACTTATAATGTCTATCCCCATTGTGAAAAGGCCAAAGGAAGGTTTTGGTTATCACTTTTGCAAATGGTTGTCGGGGGACTGAGGCAAACCTTTGACACTGATCATATTTCTTCACTAATTATGTGGCGTTATGGAGTACAGTTGGCCAATAAAAACCTAATCGTGTGGCCTAAGCAACAAACGCTCTAGATCTTGTATATAAGCCACATATGCCTTCATGTATTTCTTTCAAGACATAAGTGCTTTCTTCTAAGGATAAACATTTCAATAGTAAAGTTGAAGCTAATCTTTTATACAAGATGTTGTCAATTATACAATACCCTGATGCTTACCTAGTTAGATGGATGGCTTCATTTTTGTTTGAAGGTAGCTCTAATGTTAGCATATAGTTTTTAATTAGGGTTCTCTAATAGTTTTCAATATTGATGGGAATGACCACTAGCTTTTTTTTACTGACACTTGGTTTCTCCAGAACTTCTACCCAGACATTGACAGGGAACTTAGCAGGATTTGAACTTGTTAACTTAGACAAGAGATTGGGCCAATAGTTGTTTCCCCTTGGAACATGGGTGATTGAAATGCTTTCAAATAGAACAAAACCTCATAAAGATAAAGCTGCATGATCGGTTCTCTTGTTTCACTTGTTCCCTAGCATTGACTAACTAACTACCAATTAGGAATCACTATGAGCTTTAAGTGGGTACGCATTCAAGGCTTGTACAAGGCGTAGTCTAGCTAAAAGAGCTTCATGTTCTACTACATTGTTTGTGCTAGGGAATTAAAATGGGCTCCATATTCCAATATTTTTTTTCTTTAGGCTTGACAAGCATTATCCCAACTCCACTTCCATTGATGTTGGAAGAACAATCTACATATAATTTTCAAGTGGGAAACATCATGGATGGTTATACTAGAGCCTCTAATCTAGCTGAAAATTCTATCGTTGAAAATCAAGAATTAGGTGTATTTATGTGTCCTTTAAAACAACATTCAATAATGAAATCTATCAAAGCCTGACCTTTTATAGTTGGATGAGGTTTGTATTGAAGCCTAAATTCTCTCAATTCTATAGCCCATTTCACTAAGCATCTAAACAACTTTGGCTTGTGAAGGATCTGTCTTAGTGGTTGATCAGTCAATACTATAACTTGATGAGCTTGAAAATATGATTTCAACTTTCTAGAGCTAGAGCCATTTTTTTCACTTTTAGGTATCTTGTTTTAGCATTATAAAGCGTTTAACTGGAGTAATACACTGGGAACTGTATGCCTTCATCTTCCCTTACCAGAACAGAACTTACTGTTGAGTCTGCCACCCCTAGATAGAGGAATATGTCTTTATTTTCCCTTGGTTGAGACAGAATCTTAGGGGATGACAAATGAATCTTGAGCTCTTCAATAACCTTCTAACAATCTACAGTCCACTTAAAGTTAGCTATGTTTCGTTGATATGTTTGCCTTTCATTCTTCAATCCGAGTGGCATTGCTTTGTAACAATAAGTCCCTGCTTCTATTATAAGAAGAAAGTTACTGCAAAATAGGGACACAAAATCATAACTCATTACTAAAAGCAAGGAGTTGGTATTCCACATCGCTAAAAAAAGAAGCAAAAGAAATTGTCTTCATTATAAATAATATAGCATCCTTCATTTATTTTGTGTTAAGCAAAGTCTAGGCTAAACAAATAGCCCAATTATAAGGTGCATTAACCTACAAGGTATGATATGTGCAATATTTGAATCATGGTATAGTTTATCCCACAACCCTTTGCTTATAATTTCTTACAATTAACCATAGATGAAGTGGTTGGTGGTTTAACTATATGGTTCATCCAATTTTGACCTGTTATGGGTTTCTAGTATAATTAAATGGTGATTGGGTTTACAGGTGTCTTGGCTGCTCAGATCACAAGGGTAGGCTTTTATTGGCCTTCCATACTCCAAGATTCCAAAGACCTAGTAAAGAAGTGTGATGAGTGTCAAATATTTGCCCTAGTGTCAAGGCAGCCCTCAGCTGAGATGACAATAATCACTCCTTCGTGGCCCTTATATCAATGGAGAACAGATATTTCGGGACCCTTCCCCAAAGCAAAAGGAAAAAGACAGCTCGTTCTAGTGGCCGTGGACTATTTCACTAAGTGGGTGGAAGCTGAAGCATTGGCAGACATCACGGCTAACAAAGTGATCTCTTTTTTATGGAAGAATGTGATCTGCCGATTTGGAGTACCGAGGATATTGATCACTGATAATGGAACGCAGTTTGACAACCAGAAGATGAGGGAACAATGTGAAAAGTTGCGGATTGACCATAAGTTCTCTTCAATATCACACCCCTAAACGAATGGAAAAGCTGAACTTATCAACCGGGTCCTACTCAATGGTCTGAAGAAGAAGATAAAAGAGGCCAAGTTAGAATGGGCAGAGCTCTTGAAAGAAATCCTGTGGGCATACAGAACAACAACGAAGAACTCAACAGGGGAAACCCCTTTTCTCCTCACATACAGGACTGAAGCCATGATTCCAGCAGAGATTGGATGTCCTAACACCAGAGTACTGTACTTCTCTCTTCAAAACAATGAGCAAGGGCTCAAAGTCAATCTGGAGTTACTGGAAAAGTCCAGACTTGCAGCTGCTATAAAGAATGAGGCTTATAGACATAAGGCCACTCAATACCACAACGCAAGAGTTAAATACAGAACCTTCAAACAAGGGGATTTGGTATTAAGGAAGCTGGAAGCCACGGGCAACAGAGAGAGTAAAGGAAAACTAGCTCTAAAATGAGATGGTCCTTTCAAGGTGACACAGGTGATCAAAGCTAACACCTATCGTCTGCAAGATCTACAAGGCTCTGACCTTCCTCATGCGTAGCATTCAGACAACCTTAAGTTGTATCATTATTGAATACATAAATAAAGAATGCATATTTTTATCACTTGTGTTCTTATTTGATTTACATTCTTTTCTCAGGAATACTTCCTACCGATCCAAACGGGGTTACACCCCCCTATGGCATCCGGAGACCACTTCTCCAAGACAGTAGCGAAATCCAAAGTGAGCTTCAACCTCTACTGTCATCAATCGGGGTTGCACACCCCTGTGGCGTCTGAGACCCACCTCTCTAGGCAGTAGTAGAGGATTAATACTTCACTTTTCATGGCGGCTTTCAACGCCCCTTTCTTTAATTTTGTCTAGCCTTTTCAGTTGGAAGTAAGAGCACTGGAATGACCTTATCAGGTCCATCTTGTTTGTCCAAACAGGCTACATACCCATGTGTGCGGTCTGGGACCCACATCTCTCCTGGACAGCATAGGACCAGTCTCTATGGCATTCAAAAGTGTTGGGGCGGCCTTATCAAGCTCACCCCGTCTATCCAACCTGGGTTACACACCCTGTGTATGGTTTGAGACCCATATCTCTCCTGGATAGCACAGGTACCAACCTTTACAACATCAAGAAGTGTTGAAACCAGCCCTCCTACAAGAGCACCTCCTATTGGTCCAACGGGGTTACACACCCCTGTGACATCTAAGACCCACTTTTTCAAGACAGTAGTGATTATCCAATGCTTTCCAGAAAAAGGATTGGGAATACATCTTGAAGATTCAAACAGCGAACTCTCTGAAAACATCATCCCTGCCAGTAAGGCCGTGAAAGGGGAGAGTATAAAGGACATCTTGATCAGTATTACGACTCAACTAAGGTTAGTAAAAAATCTCTTTAGCCTTAAGTCTCCCCATTTCCCTAAAAATGAACAGACATGGAGGCCTACTGATGGGTCGTGATTTTTATAAGCTAACTCCATTTAAAAGCCAACACACGAAAGTCACACCTAGAATGAGATTATGTCTTTCTCGGCGCCCAACTCTAAGTTGGGCAGGGGCATGACTATGCCCAACTCCCTGTTGGGCACAGGCACGTCTGCGCTCAACTTCATGTTGTCCACGCCCAACCCCACGTTAGTCAAAGGCGCACTCGCACCCGACCCCACATTGGGTCAGGGACGCACCCGCGCCCGACCCCATGTTGGGCCTAGACGCGTCCGCACCCAACCCCATGTTATGCAAAGGCTTGCCTGTGCCTAACCCCATATTCGGCTCAAGGTGTGAGTTGAATTCAATATCCTTTAGGTTGAGTACGCAATTGAAAGGTCACTCCACGCTGAGCCTCCCATACCTTGAGTCTGGTTTAGTAATTATGATACTCATCATAATCTTGTTAAATACGAACAAGTAGTCCATGCTTACATTAATTAGATATGATGGTACGAGCAACAAGATAATATTATCTTACTCATACGAGATTACATTTCTACCATTTCTACGTTGCATGAAACATGTCAAGTCAGGTAATATACAGAAGGGTGGTTGGAAAAAAACCTTACACACAAAAGGACGTAAACACATTCTCTGCTTCTTTCCCCTTACATCTACATCTTCTTCCCCTATCTTCTTCCTATCTTCATAAAAGCTCATTAACATCTTTATTAATGTCGTTTTTGGTGCAAAAAGCCACCTGGTTCAACCTCTCGTTGAACTTAGCAGGAAATAATTAACAGTACAGAATCTCTCTGTAAAAGGAATCGCTCCGAGTTCTATTATATAGAATGAATGGTTTCAAAAGAAAACAATGATGTCCCCTTTGTTTTGTTCTTCCCTTTTTAAATACTCTTTAAGAATTATAATTCAATACGTAAACTTAATCTAATCCTAATTTGTCTAGGAACTAACATTACAGCTAACTAGGATAAACTCTACAGCTAATAAGTTTATAACATAATCAGGTTTTCCTTATTCCGCAAGACTTCTATGTCTGGTAGACTTGCGATTTAAGCTTCCTCTTCCTCTGCTTCCTGAATTGCATCATTTGCTGGCTCTCTTGAAGAACTTGACTCTGGCAAGTTATGATTAATATATGCGATAAATAATTCAGGATGTAGTTGCTGGAGTGCAGTGCCTTTGATCCAAGTTGAATCAGAGATGGATCTGTGCTTCCAGTGGACTAGGAATTTGTAGTATCCCCCACGACGTGTGGAGACGAATTGGTGATCAATGATGGCGGCAATCTCATCTTTAGGGGCGGTGGCTGTTGGAATTTTTGGAATGGTCGTCTCAAAGTCTGAAATTGGTAGTGGTAACAACACCAACTTCTTGCCATTATATTGAAAAGAGTAGGTATTGGTGTAACCGTTATAGGAGACCTTCCGGTCATAAAGTCATGGTCGTCCCAATAACATATGGCAAACAGTCATAGGGATGATGTCGCACCATGCTTCATCCACATACTCCTGTCCCAACGAGAATTGTACTAGACATCGATGCTTTACTGAAACTAAGTTTTTTTCATTGACCCAACTTATTCGATAAGGAGATGGGTGTTTTTCACTCTTCAGTTTCAGCCGTTCCACCGCTATTTCAAAGATGACATTCATGCCGCTACCATTATCAATGATTACGTTCAGTGCCCTGTCCCCATGTTCTAACCGGGTGTGGAATATATTGGTTCGCAGCCACTTCTGATTTGTATGGGGTTCTTTTTTTATTTCCGGTTAATACTCGACGAATAACACAGCTTGGCAGCTCCGAGGCACCCAATTGTTCCTCATCTTCCTCCTGTGTAAACTCTGTTGTTTCTTCCTCCTCTGCTTCATCCATTATTGTTAATTCTCTTTCGCATATAAAAGCCAGTTTCTTATCTCTTGTGGGACACACCACAGCATAGTGTCCAAACCCCTTGCATTTATAACATTGTGGGCCGTCAGTTGTAGCTTTTATAACACTGTGGCTGTTTGCTCTTCCTGTTTGTTCTCCTAACCATGAGCTTCTTGGTTTATCTACTGGTGTTTGTGGTTTCGGTATGGAAACGTTTGGTGTGCGCCCTGTTTTTAAGTCCATTGGCATAGATTTCTTCCCACTCATGTTCTGCAGCTGCCTCTCCATACGTAATGCCAGCTGGTATGCCTCATTCACATTGATTAGTCTTGCGACCAACATCTCCTTGTATAGTTCACCACGTAATCCATTGCGATATCGCGCTAGTGTTTGTTGGTCCGTCTCCACAATTCGACTGCGGATAGTTAATTCATGGAAACGGTCTGTGTATTGGTCCACTGTTAAGGAGCCTTGCCTCAGTTGCAACATTTCTTCAAACATCATCTATTCATAATCAATGGGCAAGTATTTTTCTTTTAGTCCTTCTTTCATCTCTTCCCAGTCTGAAACTGCAGGGCGCTGGGTACGCCTTAGTTGCTCTTCCACGTTTCCCCACCAGGCTCGTGCATGCCCCTTCAGCTTCAGCCTGACACATCGGGTTTTGCGGTTTTCAGAGACGGCAAACCAGTCGAAATAATCCTCAATGGCTGTCAACCAATCTTCAAAAGCATGCGGGTTTAATTTGCCATGGAAGTCAGGTACATCTATTTTCATTCTCTTGGTGAGTTCGTCAATGGGTTGATTGTCCATTATCTGCCTGTCACGGATACGTGGGAATTCCTCCCTGTGTTGTTGAACACGAAGGTGACGGGGTTCAAGATCCCTGAAAATTTCAGCTTCCAAGTTCTCCCTTTCAATCCTCTGATCACCTTCCAGTGAGTCTTCACGGGGCTGGCCACGTCCCCTCCTATTGGGAGATCTTACTCCTTCTCGTGCCCGTCGTTCATCCATGACATCCATGCGATTAGAAAGTTGTTCTAGCATATGGGTGATTTGGGTGAGTTGCTGCTGATAGTTTTGTTGCTGAAATTCTGCATGCTCACGTGGGGGGTTGCTGATAGCATGGTTGTCCGACATGGTATATGATTTACCACTTCGGGTTACAGTCATGAACAGCTCTGATACCAAATTGATGTAAAGCCACTGGGTTCAACCTCTCGTTGAACTAAGCAGGAAAATAATTAACAGTAAAGGGAATCGCTCCGAATTCTATTATATAGAATGAATGGTTTCAAAGAAAACAATTGATGTCCCCTTTGTTCTGTTCTCCCCTTTTTAAATACTCTCTAAGAATTATAATTCAATACGTAAACTTAATCTAATCCTAATTTGTCTAGGAACTAACATTACAGCTAACTAGGATAAACTCTACAGCTAATAAGTTTATAACATAATCAGGTTTTCCTTATTCTGCAAGTCTTCTATGTCTGGTAGACTTGCGGTTTAAGCTTCCTCTTCCTCTGCTTCCTGAATTGCATCAGTTTTTTACACAAATATTCCTAGTACTGACTTAATCTTCGGAGGGTCCCCCACTAACACCCCAGGGAACTTTATGCAGGCATTTATTCCAGAAGGGTTTCATACCCCAGAGAAGATTGGTCAAAGGAGAAGCCAGCGTGGTCTTGAAGTAGAAGTCATAGAATTCACTCTAAATGATGTATAAAAATTTCTAAAAATAATTCATCTCAAAATATTCATTATGATTTTTGTAACTTCATCAACCTCAAACCGAGTTAAGCCTTATGTAATTCAAAATATTATCCTAATTCGGGTGTGCTGGTGTATTCGCTATTTGTAAATAGTAGTAACATATAATAGTTAATTGCATCTTTAATTTCGTATCTATCTTTAATTAATTAAAAGATAGGCTAGCCTGAGGAGGCAATGACTCATAATCAGTGTTAATCCCTAAGTTGTATGAATTTATTAAACTGGTCTTTAAAGAGTAAAAACAGACCCATAACATTTGTAAGATGACTTTTATTTATTTTTTTCACAATAAATTAAATTGTGAATATAGCATAACCTATTAATTTCTATGGGGGGGAAAAGTTATTTTTCATTTAAACGATGGTATTATTTAAAGTGAGAATTGTAATTTGTTAGTAAAAATTGAAGGAAAAAAAAAAGGCTTCGCTTGCATTTCTCGATTTAATAGAACCACTAGTAGCAAAAAGGAAAATCAGTTTTATTTAATAATAAAAATAATTAATACATTAACTTTTTACATATTTTTTCACTTAAATTTCGTTAAAGAAAACCTCCTGAATTATAATATTCATTGCATCAAAAGTTTCATTTATCCAAGTGTATTATTAACAACTCAATAAATAATATATATACATATAAACAAAATTATTTCGTGATCAAATTAGAAATTAAAAATCTATAATTGTATCACTAGAAATTAGTACGCTTTAATCATAATTATTAAATCAGATTCAGGGATTGACTAAGTCCAAGGCTCAGATCATAGATTGAACGGGTTCTTCCGAGTTAACTCAGATTAATATTTTTTTTTAAGAATAATCAAAATGATGTTATTTTGAGACAAAAAAATTCAAATCAAGTTTTGATTGGGTTAAATCAAATCAACTCCAGGCTGGATTTTACACTTAGCTCGTGTTAAGCGATGAGTTAACTAGATATCTGATGAAGTCCGAGTTTATCCCATGTGCTTGTGGGCCAAGATGATACTTGCGATAATTGGTTAATCTTCTGATTACAACAATCTGATTCATCAATTCTTGACGAGGTGGCTAGTGGATCATGCTTAATATTTGCAAAAGGTCTTTTCTTATGTATTTCGAGACTCTCCAACGATTAAATGAGTATCGTTTAAGAAAAAAAACAGTAATAATTTAAAAAAATACCTTAAAATAGATACATCTTTTTTTTGTGGAGAAAAATTTAACCTCCTTTTAAAGGATATTCTCAGTCTTTTATAGCCCTCACGTTTTTTATTGATGAGAAAAAGTTAAAATATTAATAAAATATGTCTAACTTTACAGGATAAAATATATCTAACCCGTGAAGATAAAATATCCCTAACATGAAAAGAGCATGCTATGGATTCAATGTACTTGTAATTGTGATCCGTTTTGCGAACCCAAAAGGTTTTGATTTTGATACATTGTATCTGTAAAGGTAGACTTCGAGGACTGATTTCACTCTGAAATAGATTTATGGAGACTGATCCCCGGTATATATTGACGCCTAACCTGACAACCTTCTGTATACGTGTCCTTTGGCCCATAAAATCCGGCAACGTTATCATCTCAGTTTTTGTCGGGACGGGGACCATTTACGCGCACGATACTACGTGTCACGACTCGGGAAGCTCTTTTTCTAATTAAATTATAAAGATATTCTCGGATGCATGTCAATTAAAACCACTTTTCTCAAATGATTTGAGGGTATATTATATCTTCATGGTGATTAGAGAATAATTAATATTTTTTTATTAATTATTTTTTGGATCTACGTACTAGGTGGATTTTCATTATATTTATTAAATAATAAAGGACAAATCTTAAATTTATTTCCCAATTATTATGATAGTCTCGATTATACATCTAAAATATCAATTGTATCATTAAAGAAAATTCTCAATTAAATCATTCTATGTTCGTCACATTATCTCCAAAAAACATAAAATAGAAGGGAATTTGAGGTTGAAGTGTTTTTATAAAATAAATATTTTTCATTTTTTTTCTATTTTCTATTATTAACATTTTATTTCTAACCTATTAATATTCAGTATTAATATGATTTTTTTTATTTTTTATATAAAATGTTGTGATAACCGTTTTAGTCTTTGAATATTTTGACTAGTAATAAATTTTGTTATCCTTTTGACCCTGCTATACAAGTTGGTATCGAAATTCAATAATTCATGCTGGCTAGTTGTCGTGTGTTATTTGAATCTTGGTGCTAAAACTTGCGATGGAGTGATCCACTTATAAAAGAATTATTGATTTTTCAACTTAGAGAGTCATGCTTGAAGAATATTATAAATAATTAATGTTTTTATAGTG
>Ga0307517_10005449_pt1 | contig 19157 bp, 33 predicted proteins | sample 23_EM_MG_FD_194515 | JGI IMG/M metagenome (GOLD analysis project Ga0307517, IMG submission 194515) | Populus trichocarpa ectomycorrhiza microbial communities from riparian zone in the Pacific Northwest, United States - 23_EM | ecosystem: Host-associated > Plants > Roots > Unclassified | place... | reverse complement strand
GAATGTACCAGCCATTTCCTGACCCAGGAACACTGCAGGGAAACTGGCTGGGAACATTCTGAATGGGCTTGCAATGTACCAGGTGGGTTTTTGCCTGGTACTTTGTCCATGTCCTTGTGATGGACTTGTGATTTACCAGTCCAGGACACCACCCCTTGCCCCCAGTGTTAGTGGTGAAAGCTGCTGAGGACCCTCAGCCAATCCCTTCACCTTCTTATTGTCTCATCAAGCACTTGCCAGCCTCCAATGACACATCAGGGATGACTTGCACTTTGTCAGGACTGTATTGGTGATTACTCATTTCTTTTCCCATAGCCCACTCTCCCTTTCCTTTTCCAGACTATTTCTTCTCATGACCCACCGGACCTCCAGTGGCTCCCCATTCATTTGTCGTATCTGTTGAGTCAGCACTTTGTCATTCACTTAGCCAAGACCTGGTCTGTACGCAAGCACAGCATGGTCTGTGTGCATCATGGTAGTATATAAGGACTAGTAGTATACGTTGTACTGGCCAGATTTGATAACTCAGACTTCTCCCTCCTAGCTCACTACAGCCTAGTGAGGTGGGATCTTAGTTCTCTTAGCATCTCCACTCTGTCCCCTTCTGTGTGCTCCTCCTACCCGCTCCCCTCTACACCTCTTGGTCACCTGACCCTCTGCTCATCTCACTAGTGCTCAGGGTTAGTTGTCAAGGTCCACCTGACAATTGCCTTGTTTAACAGCTTAACATCTCCCTCACTCCATTACCATGCCACTTGATGATCCAATAGATCTGACAGTGGATCACAAGGACCTTTTGCCACAGGTTATTGTGGATGAATGGTTGCCCAGTGAAGAGGAGTCTGTCCTGTCACAGGGTGCAGCGACTAAATTCTCATGACCCATGGGAGATACAATAGTGACAAAGTTCCATGACCCATGGGCCATACAACGTTGTACAATACTGTTGTACAATCCATGGCCCATGGGGGATGGACTCATTGTACAATCCATGGGTGATGGATAGATGAATTTCCAACAGTGTTGGATTGTACAACCAAAATAGGGTAATATAGTCCCCATGTATTATGGATTGTACAATGATATGTATGTTCCATGCTATATGAGTTGTACAATGGTCCAGGGTTTTCATGTCCCATGGGTTGTACAATGTACCCATGTCCCATGCACCACCCATTGTACAATATACTCATGGCCCATGCACCATCCATTGTACAATGTATCCATGGCCCATGGGTTATTGGTTGTACAATATATTCCTGTCCCATGAGTCACCCATTGTACAATATGCCCATGGTCCATGGGCCATCTATTGTACAATATATCCAAGGTCCATGGGTCATTGGTTGTACAATGTGTCCAAAGCCCATGAGTCACCTGTTGTACAATAACACCCAAGGCCCATGGGCCACCCATTGTACAATACACCCAAGGCCCATGGATCACCCATTGTACAATACATCCATGGTCCATGGGTGTATTGTACAATGAGTCCATCCCCCATGGGCCATGGATTGTACAACAGTATTGTACAACGTTGTATGGCCCATGGGTCATGGAACTTTGTCACTATTGTATCTCCCATGGGTCATGAGAAATAGTCGCTGAAGGGGCTCGTCCTGTACCCCTTTCAAGGGTTCAACCACTATCCTCCTCATCCATCCCATTACATCCTCCCTTCCAACCTCCAGTCAGTCATACGTCAAGATGCAATCCAGGAATTCAACTACCAATCCTTCCTACACATCAGACCCCCTGCCCTTCCTTCTATTTCCAGGGCATATCAAGATGCAATCAAAGAATCCCTGTACTCCATCCTCTCAGTCACTTTTAAACCTCACCATGGTGATCCAATTACTGTACCTGCCTGGATCTTTGATTACTGGAAGGAGATTGGGCATGTAGTTGATACCTGGAAGCAGTAGAAAACTGCCCTGACCTGGGTTCAGAAGCACTCTGCTTCACCACTGGCTGCAGGGCTCTGCTATAATCTTTTACTTGGTCTTTCCTCCCTTTCCCAGTCCCAGGATGCTGCCTACACTGGCAACATTACCCCACTACTTTCAGACTCACCCAGAGAGTCTTACCTCAGCAGTTTCCACATCAACCATGTGATTGCTCAGATAGGGATCCAGTATAGGACACAACATGGACACAACACTGCCAACTGCCACATCTTTGCCACTGTCAATCACTTCAATGCCATTCTCCAGTTCTACACCAGCAAGCATGTGAAGAAGGGGGGTACTTTGTGGACTAATTTGATGGCAGTTGAGAATAAAATCATCATGGGGGAGGTTGATAGCTTTAGTGGTGTTATGCACCTTCCATTGCACCAGGTGTCTATAGTAATTGGCTTCCAGCAACTGAAGATCCTTTATGGTGACTCTCTTGGGCAGCCTATACCAAAACAACAACTTTCTGCCTGCAAGTGTTGAAGGTAGTGATGGGCAATTGCATTGGGGGCAAAGAGACTGCATAAAGTACTGTCCTGTTGATGACCAGTTGACAGTGTATCATAGGCAACCTCTCCATGATGAGAAAGACTTATAGACCAGCCAACCAGATGATTAACCCAAGATCCTCTCCTACTCCCTGATCCACTCAACCTGGCTTGTTGCTGAATGGAAATTGTATTGAGCATTATCAGTACAATGACAGTATGTTTGTTTCATACAATATAAGATGATATAGCTCAATATGCATTACTGACTCTAACTGGAGATCCCAGTATCCCACCTAACTTTTCCTTCCTCCCTCCTCCAACCTTTGTTCAGCCACTGCCAGACCCACCTCCAGCATCTCCACCAAAACAGGACACCCTCTCAGCATCACCCTCACCACAAGACTCTCCCTCAGTATCCCCTCCACAACAAGATTCCCCCTTAGTGTCCCTCATGCGGCAAGATCCTCTCTCAATACCCCCTCCACATCAAGATTCCTCCCCAGTATCCCCCATGCAGCAAGATCCTCTCTCAATACCTCCTCCATCCATTACTCTCCATGATTTCTCTACCAATATCCCCTCTGACAGCCTCTCTATTATCATCCCAACACACCATCAATCTATAGATAATGATCCAGATCTGATCATGTCTGATTGCTCTCCCATCCATGAACATGCCAACTATTCTAGCTCTGAATAATCTGGCTCTGATTTCCCTCCACCCTCCAATGTGTCAACTGAGTTGAGCTCAGCAGTAACCTCAGACTCAGACCTCCCACCCCCCTCACTATCTGAATCTTTAAAGCCAGGAAAACGGGCTGGTCTCCTTGGCTTCTTCTCTGTTGTACCTGCAGATCAGGTATATGCTACATAGAGTAAGAGGAAGAGAGAGGAACTGGGAGAAGGATGAAGAAGAGCTAAGTGCCAGGAGGAGGAATGGAAGGAAGAGAGGTGCCAGACCCTACTTGAGTGTAATTGCCTTGCTCAGCAAAAGTGTCACAATAGGATCAAGGAACAAGAGAAGGCAACTGGAGTACAAGATGAAGGTGGGAAAAAGATCCCAGTAAGTGGAACATTTATCTTAATACTATCCAACTTATGTGTTTCAAGGTTACTACTGAATTAGACTAAGAAATTCAAGTTCCATCTCAATCTGAGGTTGCAGCTGCCTCATGTCCTAAGAATGCTATCATGGCAGAGATGAAGTGACAGGAGAAGGTGAAAGCTGGCAAGACCTATACACCTTCAAAGCACGATACAGACACCCCCAAGACAATCAACTGGAGGTCTCCAACATTCTGGCCAGCAATTGAGGCAGCAGCACAGCAGCAGGTTGGAAAACCTAACCTTACTAAGCTTTTAACCCAACTGCGATGGCAAGATCCCCACTTTGAGCATCTCAACCATCAACAGATTAGTGAGTGGAGAGACAAATCAGTCAAGGATCAAATTGTATGGTCAAAAGAAACTATTGCTGCTGTCAAGAAGAAATTTCTCCCTGGTGGCCATCAAACACACTATAATGTATTTGTAAGTGTTCTTGGGTAATCTGATGTGTAACAACTAAAATAGAAATAGTGCTATAGCACAACCATCCTGGTGCATTAAAACAGATCAAGACCACCTTAACATCACTCTGTGCCACTTCTGTTTGCTTGAACCTTTCTATAATCTGTGGTGTTATGATTGGAATCATTACAACAAAAGCACCTTCTATGTTCAAGATCACTGTGTCTAGGAAGGTTCATTCATGGCAACTATATCTGGGATCACTTTCAGTGTCAGAACTCTTTTGTGAAGAAGTTCCTCAAGGAGGAAATGGGATGGTCACTCTGCTGTGCAACCCAACCTGGCAAGAAAACTCCAGAAAATATCACACAAATCCTTACCAATGCTGCACTTTGCCTTGTTTTAACTATATCCCAATACAATATCTCAAAAGTACTCCTGGTCAACTCTGATCAGACTGGGGTTCAATACTCAGCTGGTACTATTGAAACCTATGCTCCAACTGGGAGTAAACAATTTGAGGTAGCTGGGAAAGATGAATGACAGGTGTTCACACTCATGGTGGGAATCTCTATGTTACCATTTCAGGTCCCAACAAAGACTGCTCTCCATTACACCAAGACAACAGAAGAACTCAAGTTTTGCTTTGAATTTTCTAAAACTACTACCTATTAGTCAACCATCAAAACCATTCAAACCTATGTCACTGATATCCTGGTACCATACTTTGAATCACACCAATAATGTCTCAATCTGCCTGATCAGATGTGTGTTTGGCAGATTGACTGTTGGTCTGTCCACCAGTCATTGGAGTTTTGTAGCTGGATGCAAAAGTTTTATTCATGGATCTGGATCCATTATATCCCTGCCAACTGTACTGGCCTCTTCCAACCATGTGATGTTGGAATTCAACGGATCCTTAAACTTGCCATCAGACAGAGTGCTCTTAAGGATATTGTAGATGATACCATGCAGCAGCTAAAGGATGGGGTTGAACCTAGCAAGGTTGTATTTGCAAAGAAGTTACCTGTTGTTTGGAATCATTGTTAGTTGGCTTGTCAATGGATATGAAGCCATCAATAACCATGAGGTTGTAGAAAAGGTAAGCTATCCACTATGATATCTGGAACTCTCCCTTATGACCATATCCACCAGGCATTCAGACTCTGCTCAACAGGAGAGGATGGACTTAACCTCTCTTATGAGTGTTTGACAAGTGAAAGAGCAAGGACTGCTCTTAAGGAAAGGATTGCAGCTAGCCCAGAGTTTGCCAAAAATCTTCAACAACTAGAAACTAAGAGACAGAAGATAATGAGGAGGTGGATGATGATGATGAGGCAGATGGGGTTATATATGATGAGATTGACTCATTGAAGATGGTGAATGAGGAGGTGGAAGCCTTAATGTTACAGGACTCCAGTCACTCACTTGTGGACCAGCTAGATGTTGAGCCAGACCATGGTGATGTGCATATAATTGGTTCACATGTGGAGAGATATACAGGTCAGGAGTTTTCATCTTGTGCAGCTACCAATTGGTGGGTGGAATGGGATGCAGCACCTCATACATAGTTCCTAACCCTAGCAATGGTGATTCTGTCAATGTAATTGTATTACCTTTCTGAAACAAGAAATCACACAGCAATAATATCCCTGAGCTACTGACAGATCTTTGATGACTAATAAGGCCCTGCAGGCAGGTGGCAGAATTTTTGGTGACTGATGGTACTCCATAGATAGGTGGCAAAATTTCTGGTGACCAACAGTGCCCATAGGCAGACAGCAAAATTTTCAGTGACCAATGACATCCTGTAGGCAGGCAGCAGAATTTTCAGTGACTGATGACCTGCTGCTTGAATATTGGCAGATTTGGTGGTGACTGATGACTGGGGTAACATCCCAGCAGCGGCAGAATTTGTGGTGACCAATGACTCCCAGGTTGGTCATGCCAGTACAGTACACTGTGACTGACCCTTTTTTCTAGAGGTTGCAAAACTGGTTTAATTACCATCATCACAGTACCATGGACAACCAACCCTGTCAGACACCTGTACCTACCACCTCTCTCCGCTTGTTAGTAATATGCAAGTCCAAGAAGCCCACTGCTCTTGCTCCCTGGCAAGCATACTCTCAAATCTACTACACAAAAGGATCCATCCTCAAGATGCAGGTTCTCACCAAATTCAAAGCTTTGCAGGCTGGAGACAAGTCCACCATCAAAAAGTATTCTCATCTCCTCTCCAAGTTGGACTATGAATTGCCTTCCTCCATCCCTCAACTGGCTTTCCACCAAATGGTCATGACAGACCTAGCTGACAATGCCAATGAGGAAGAACTAGACACTATCAACAATTTTATCAGATCCCAGCTCAAAAGGGACCGTGCCACCCATGAACGACTGTAGGCTTCTTATCCTGGGGGCCCCAACAACCCAGAGGTCATCAAAAAGAGATATTATCTTGCCAGGTGAGTTCACTGTGCCCTATCTCCCATTTCTGTCACGAGCTCAAGATTTGCTTAATCAAATCAAACAAATCACAATCGGGATTCATGACATAAAAGACAAGAGGAAGGATAACATTGGTATTAACAGAATTAGTAATACATTCAATGTTCGCAGCCACATTCTGAATGGTCCTCTACAAGAACATCATGAAGAACATGATGAGGATGGTGTACACTATAAGGACAATATTGGAACCAACCATCCATGACTTGACAGTAGGAACAACCAAACACATTATGTTCCAACTCAATCCCTTCCTGCAACAAAATCCACCGCATGGCTTCCGTCATGTCCTGAATACCATCCCTCATTACCAAGTAGTGAAATTCCTGAAGAGCCCCCTTCAAAGACTTCTCCTGAGATAACTTCTTCAAATGATCCTGAGTCTCCTGAGAATAGAGGAGGCAATGTTGATGAGGAGGGCAATCCTCCTTGGAAGATGATGGTGAAGTTGGAGAAGCCCTCTGACATCACAACCAGTGATGGGACTGGCACTGAGGATAGGAAGGTGGGGGAGTGGTAGATGCTGTCAATGGAGGAGGAGGACTGAGACTCAAGTGAAGGGAGGGAAGAGAGACTGTCTGGCTCATCCGCTCTCTGAGAGATAAGTGATTCATTGATGATGTCACAAGAACAATGTCCTGTGGGGGGAACGACTCCACAGGAGGATAACACTCTAATCTGTGCAAACAAGTGGCCAATAGGTGTCAGGGCCACTCTGCACTGAGACCTTCTCCAGGAAACAACTCCGACTAGGAGTTACTAACCAATTCTTGAATAGCTTGCCCTTGCTGAACAGAGACAACAATGAGCAACAGAGGTGGATAGAGGTCTTCAAACCAATGGGTGGGAGGTGAAGTAGGGCCTTACACAACACTGGACAATGGGTCAAGGGGGCAGTGGATGCAACAGTGAAGGAAAGAGGAGATGGAGTGGAAGAGAACAGGCCTGGTGTCCTGTATCTTACAGTAGGTCTCTGAGCTTGTCCAAAGAGTCTTCAGGCAGAGGAAATCCTGTAATAACAAAACTAGCAAATACAAGCACTATCTGAGGTCCTTATATACTACCAGAGTGGCCTGTGACAAGTGACTAGTAACACTGAGTCAAGGTCTCTGACCTACAGTCATAATGAGTCATCATGGGAGTGAATGTGGGTCATTTAAATGGCATGACAAAGAATGATCGGAAGGAAAGTGGGTCGTGGGAAAGTCATGACAAAGGGAACTGAGAAGTGTGGGAATAACCAATAGAAAAAGAGGAAGAAGTGGTACCACTTGTGTTGCTAGGGGAACTGATGGGAAGGTTGCTGACGTGTCCTGGTTGAAGAGAGGTGGATAAAAGGGGGTGTCCTAGGGCGACAACTCATCATCCGCTGAAATACCACGTCTCGGGGCAGGGTGTGTGAGAGAAGGGGTAGGGAGAAGGTAGGGATCAGCCGGTATGTGGTAGGGAGTGTCGGAGGATGAATAGGGAATGAATCCGAGGGGATGCAAGGTGAAAATGAGATGAGGACAAGACTGCGAGTGCAAGACGAAGACAAGGATGACGAGGACGAGGACTACTGGCACGAAACGAGGGCTAGATGAGGGCAAGGACAACGAGGACAACTGGGAGAGAACTCCACAAGGAGGATCTCACATTAGGGGGTATAGAATACAGACTATATATATCATCTAGGGAGGCAGCTCTCGGAAACCTCGGAAGGAACTAGATACTGAGAAGAAAAGGGGGGAAACGTCGAGACATGAGCAAAAATGTCGGGACACAACCAAAAACATCGGGACGCGACTGAAAACGTCGAGACACAAGGGAAAACAGCAAGACATGAGAGGAAGGGGACATCGAGACACCAGAGTGAGGGTAGAGACTTGAGAGAAGATATAGAGAGGTGGGAGACTACGTCCCAATGTCGCAACATCATGACACAGAGTAGCAAGGCATCGGAACTGTGCTGTTGAGCTTCGGAGCACCACGAAAATCGAGGCAGGACACCGCTCATCTTCTGAAACCAGAGTACTTTGAGGACCAACTGGCCAGCCTCTACAACGAGGACTTCTTGTGGGGGATGGCTATACAGATGGCTTGTCTTCAGAGCGACCGGAGGGTGTTATATCCAAAGAAGGATAGAGTCTTGGATAGGTTAATCACCACGGGGGTGAAGGATGTTCCCAAGAGGTACGAAGAAGGGGGGTCTAACCGGGGGAGGGATGTGCCAACCAGCCTAGAGATGAGACACACCTCTTCCATTGGCAACCAACTACTCCATCATATAGAGATCATGGAGAAGGAGGTGGGGAGGCTGATTCAACGTGATGAAGCATTGAACTAATCTTCTCCTTTCTAGATACAACAAGAGTGTGAAGAGTGCAAGGAGATGGAGGAGGCGTTCAAGAGACAGGCCTTGGAGCTGGAGGACATTGTTCATCAGAACAGGGAGCTTGGGGATTGTTTGGAGAGGCTGGAGTTGGTGCAGGATCAGCGTTATGTAGAACTCCGTGGGAGGATAGAGGTATTGCAGGTCCATTTGTTTCTTTGAGGTGTATGACCCTGCTGACAACAAATGTTTAGGATCAGGCCTGCAAGTGTGGGTTGGATGGAAGTAGGGAGGTTCCCATTGAGGTACATCCAATGCTTCCTTCTTCCTTTCTGAGGAGTCAGTGTTGATGTGTGCTCTAGGTCCTAGATGATGAACTGGAGTACACCTCCTATCCTTCTATGGTTGAGGAACAGCCTGTGATAGGGTTGGATATAGTTGGATGTTCCGGGTATACTGGGGAGTCTTCATCCATGCCCTCTCCTGAGCCTTTGGCAGTGATGGCTGAGACTCATCCGATTTGTGTTAGTCAGTGTGCCTTTTCATCATGGTCATCATCAGTCTCTGATTGGGGGCATGGTACCAGGTAGCTTGTTCTCTGAGCAGCGACTATCAGAGGAGGAGGATAGTTGTCCATGGACGTCAAGAGGACTGTCCTCCAGTGACTTCTCCAAGGGTAGAGAGTCCGGGTTGTCTGGGGGATGTTCCAGTTCCAGGTCCTCCCAGCCGGTTTGAGGTGGAGGGGTGTTGGTTGGGATATGACACTCTCCAATGGTCCTCTTATGCTGAATTCCGAGAGGCTATGTGTCTGGAGGCTGAGATGGAGGAGCTGGTTGATACCCTTGTAGATACCCATTTTGTTTGCCCTAATCTCCCAGAGTGATGTCCCAATAGTACTTCTTGTGTCGTGTCATGAGGCGTGAGTCATGAATGTGGATAAAGAACGTGGGGTGGTGAGAAATAAGAGTCCAAAAGATGTTGAGATATGGAAGGAAATGAGTCCGAAAATTGTGCACAATGACACCCCTCTACTCACCAGACAGTCTGCCCACTGCCAGCCAGCTGAGGTCATTCTGCCTTCTCCCCTGCCCACACAAGAGCTTGTAGAAGAGTCACCGTCTCAAGAAATGCTCCATAACCCACTCCCATGCCTGGCACCATATCCATGGGAGATACTTGCATATCTTTCAGTCCCACCATCCCTCCTAAAGCAGTCAAGTCCATCAAGCAGCATATCATTAGACACCTCTGATGACAAGAGCAACACATCATCACATACCTCTGATTGTGAAAGCAATGGTGAACCTTTCCATCAAACCTTGGATCTAGATGAGAGCCACCCCAGGTTCCTCCTCACACTGGGGGCAAGGGTACCCAGAAACAAGTGGGAACATTTCAGGAACATTTCAGGGTCTGGGTCAATTTTACTGCATTGTAACCAACAGACACATTTATGGCACATTTGGAATGTGTTGCTAAGACAAAACTGAAATGTTCCCAGAAATGAGTTTTAGATATTCTTAGGCCCATTGTCAGGGTTGGTGCCTGCTTACTGTTCGTTGGACACCAGAGGTGTAGTAATTGATGGATGGTTAGGGGTGAGGGGAAGCTTTGGAGTGTGGTCGGGTCTGAGGTTGGGTGAGTTGTAGTCGTAAGGGAAGACAGGTTTCCAGAACTTGTCTACGAAATCGGCAAGGGCGTGGGAGAAGAGCCAAAAGCTTTCCTCTTGAGGGTAGATATCTGCTTGAACTTGTAACCAAGTGATAACTTCTCTAGGTAGTGCCGTAGGGAAGTCCCACCAGCTAACACTGGGGGCGAGGGCCTATGGAAACTAGTGAATACATTGTAAATACATTGAAGACACTGGTTCAATTTACTCAGCCCTTTACCACCAGATACATTCTGGGAACATTTGAAATGTTACTTTGCTATTTGTCCAACATGTGTTTACAAAATAACATTTCAAATGTTTCCAGGATTATTCCTCAAATGTTCCCAACATGCACCCAAAAATCACATGGTGATCAAATTGAAAAAAATTGGGCTCATGCTGAACACATTTACAATGTGCCAATGTAATCAAGATGTATCCAAAATGACTCAATGTTCTCAACATGTGCCCACTAGGCATATGCTGGAAATATTTTGGGAACATTTTGGGCAACCATTTTGAATGTTATGAGTGGTAACATGTTGGGCGAATGGCAAAGTAACATTTTAAATGTTCCCAGAATGTATCTGGTGGTAAAGGGCTGAGTAAATTGAACCAGTGTCTTCAATGTATTTACAATGTATTTACTAGTTTCCATAGGCCCTCGCCCCCAGTGTAATGACACAAGACTCACAGAAGAAGACGGGATGTTTGTTGAAGAGAATGAGAGGTTTCTCTTGGGAGTAGGCGGGGTGGACTATGAAGGTGACTACTGCAAGAGTGTGATTAGTATAGATGGATCTCCACTCGAAGTAATGATCAGCAGTGGCGAGAAAAGGTGGGGAGGGGGCTCCTGAGTCCAACGACAAAAAGGGCTTATAGTAGGGACAGTGCACGAGCTGGCCTCTGGTCTGGTCAACACTGAGGCTTGTCAGCAAGCGTTGACTCCACAAATAAGGTCTTATGTCCTTGATTGGAGGGAGAGGGAAGGGAGAGACGAGGTTGGGGTTTGGGAGAGCGGGTGGCAACATACAATAGCAGGAAACTCCTGCTAAGTATGTTAGTATGAAGAGTAAAGTGGTTTATTGAGAGGTATCCAACTTACTAGTTGGAGTAGAGGTTACAGAGAAGATTGAGGATAAGGGGAAAAGAGAGCCAGAGGGGCTCGTCCTTATATACTCCCAGATCCTGGTCACATGACCACTTCTGATTCATGGCTAAGTCTACTATTTCCTTGGAAGCATCTAAGTAATATTATAATCGTATGACTTTCCTTATTGTCTTTTGTAAACGGAACATCCTCCTGCTTCTTATTTGATTGATGGTTGAGGCTGCGCAATGATGGGCTGTGTCGTTTGAGAAGATTGATGGTGTTTCAGGGAGAAATCCCCGGATCTAAAACTCCCCTCCAATTATGGACTGATTGGGTTATATTTGATGGAAGGGTCTGATGGAATCTGAGATCCGATGATTCAGGGTTAGGGTTTCTCTTTATTATTTATACTTGAACGATGGCTGGTTTCTTTCCCCAGTTCGCTTTTCCTTTCCCCCCATCAACTACACCATCCTCTCTTCTTAAAGTTCTTCCCCTCTTCACTATGTCATCTCCATCTGTCACCATCACTCTTCCTATCCCTATTGGCAAACAGGAAGAGGTATGGGGTATGGACAACAAGGATTTCCACGATGGGTCAGATACACTGGTGCATGTGGTGAAGCATTCAGGGATTTGTTCTGAAGCTGACCTCATGTGTAGATTGATCTGTCTTACCGTGCTGGAGAGAGCATCTACCAGCATCCTCCTACTGAGTTCCCTCACTTGGTATCTGAGGTCATCTGCTTGCGGATGAATGAAGAAGTTGCCAGTCAGTTTCATTCCAACACTATATCTATTCAAGACGCCCAGGCCGCTCATATTTAGGAGTTGGAGAAGCAGGTGGATGGTATGGGCACTATAGTGCATGCTATGCGTAAAGTTCAGGAGCAGATGGGCAAGGACTTGGAAGAATGTCAGCACCAGTCAGTAATGTGTCAAGCCTTATTGACACATTTCATGGAATCTCATTGGGTTCCTATTGGCAATCTTTTGGAACAGGTTGGGTCGCGTTCAGTCTGTGGACTCTTCCCCACCGCTCCTAACTACTGCGACCTCCATGATGGCAACGTTGTCACTTCGGGAGCGGATCGATCTGCCAGTCCTTCTTCCCTCCCCTCACTTGTCTCTGTCTCCTCCTCCTCCATCGACTCCATCTACTACTCCCCCGCCTTCCTACAAGAGTTGTCAGTGTCACTGTCGCTCTCAGATCAAGAAGGCTTCGTATTACTCCAAGGAAGATCGCTCTCTTCATCAGCGTTGCCTTCTACGATCCCAGGAGACTCGGGACCGTTTGGCGACTTTGACCAACGAAGCTTCCTTGAAGGGATCTCTTCAGGAGTTCCATTATCTAGTGATGAGGGATGGGGTTCAGGACACGGTGGAGGCGATATGATGGGTTCTACTGGAGAAGGGTATTGAGTTGGAACACAATGTTCTAGGATGTTCATATTGTCAGGTACAAGATGGACATTTTGTTCATTGTCCTCATAGTGTACATCACCCTCGTCATGTTTTACATGACCTTCTTGTAGAGGATCATTCCCAGTGTGGTTGCGAGTTCTGAATGTACTAGTCCTCCCTTTGAATTTGAAATGTTTTTCTTTCTTCCTCTTCTTGATGTCACGAATCTCGACTGTGATTTGTTTGATTTGCAATACCAAATCTTGAGTTCGTGACACCCATTCTCAAGTGGGAACATCTTAAGTACATGGCCCATTTGTAGGAACATTGAAGGAACACAAGATATGAGGCTCATTCCTGCCCAAAACATTAGAGGATTATTGTCAGGGATGATGCCTGCTTACTATTTGCTGGGCACCAGAGGTGTAGTGTGTAGAGGGTGGTTTGGGGTGAGGGGAAGTGGAAGAGTGTGAGCGGGTCAGAGGTTGGGGGACTTGTGATTGTAGGAGGGGTAGACAGGCTTCCAGAAGCTGTCAACAAAGTTGGCAAGAGCGTGAGTGAATAACCAGAAGCTTTCTTCCTGATTATGTAATTTGGATACTCCTTGCAACCAGGCAATAAGTTGTCCAGGTAAGGCCATTGGAAAATCCCACCAGCTGATGATGCAAGACTCACACTGGTAAAATAGGTGTTTGTCAATGAGGACTTGAAGGACTTCTGTGTGGTAGGTGGGGTGGACTATGAATGTGACAATAGCCAAAGGTTGATTAGTATAGATGGAACACCACTCAAAATAATGATCAGCAGTGGAGAGGAAGGGTGGGGAAGGGGCTCCTTGATCTAGAGAGGAAAAGGGTCAATAGTAGGGACAATGCACGAGTTGGCCTCTGGTCTGGTTAACACTGAGGCTTTTCAACAAGTGTTGACTCCACAAATCTAGTCTTATATCTCTGATTGCTGGAAGGGGGAAAGGGGAGAGGAAGTTGGGGTTGGGGTGAGAGGTGGGCAACATACAATAGCAGGAGACTTCTGCTAAGTATGTTAGTATAAAGGGTAAAGTGGTTTATTGAGGGGTATCCAACTCACTGGTTGGAGTAGAGGTTACAGAGAAGATTGAGGATAGGGGGAAAAGAGAGCTGGAGGGGCTTGTCCTTATATACTCCCAGATCCTAGTCACATGACTCATACTTTTACCATGGCTAAGTCTACTCTTCCCTTGGAAGCATCTAATAATGAGTCATAAGGAATCCTCTAGAAAGTTCCATTCATTTCTACAGAACATCCTTCTGCTTCCCTTTTGATTGATGGGGAGGTCGTGATGGTTACTTCTCTGACAGGGTTGTTTCTTCTTAGAAGTTTGATGGTGTTTTAGGGAGAAATCCCCAGATCTAAAACTCCCCTCCAATTATGGCTTCTTTTGGTTAAATTGATGGAATGATCTGATGGAACCTAAGATCCAATGTTTCAGGGTTAGGGTTTTCTTTTATTATTTATACTTGGTCCATTAGCTGGTTCCTTCCCCCATCTCACTTTTCTTCTCCCCATTATTGAGTACTATCACTCCCTCTTCTTCTCCTACAACACCATCCTCCTTGCCAACATGCCTGTCAACATCACCTTCCCTACTCCCTCTGCTTCTTACAACGAAGTATGGGGTATGGACAATGCAGACTTCTATGTTTCTGATCTGAACGAACTGGTGCATGTGGTTAAGTGTCCTTAGATTTGTCAAGGGGGTTAATCATTGCTTATAGATTGATTTGTCATATCATACTGGTCAGTGCATTTACCAGCATCCCCCCACCGATGTCCCGCCCCGATTTTCGCGACGTGCCGATAGTTGAACTCTTCGATACCGACTCCCTCTACTCACGGTTGCCTCGACTCGTAGGATCCCTCGCTTCCAGGACCTGTCTATCACCTACCTGATGTTGATTCCTTCTTATCGCCACGCGTCGCGACGCCTCCTTCATTCTATGTTCGGAATCTCGACTACTCGACTCAGTTCTTATTGCGCCATCTATACACGTCTTCAGGACTTCGCCGTTATCCATTTCCGGAGCGTCTCATCAAGTCGTGACGTAATCGCCGCCAGATCCTTCAGCTTCCTCCCACGTGAGGACTCGTTCAAGTCTCTTCCCCTTCCGTCTGATATCTCTGATCTATCCTCACTGGGGGCAAGGGGTGGTGTCCTGGGCTGGTACATCACAAGTCCATCACAAGGACATGGACAAAGTACCAGGCAAAAACCCACCTGGTGCATCTCAAGTCCATTCAGAATTTTCCCAACCAGTTTCCCTGCAGTGTTCCTGGGTCAGGAAATGGTCAGTACATTCACAGTGTTCCAGATCATGTGACCAGGATGTCCCCATCCAGCAGCTGCAGCCCAGTCTTTGTATTTATTGTGCTTACTAGCTGGGCATGAAATATATTGATTCCTGTTGGGGGTTAGGAATGTATTTGTGGGTTCAGACTGTGTTCGTTCTTGGGTCCCAAGGGTATGGGCCATCAGCCATCAACTGTCAATGAGTGACTGGACCACTCCACCGGTCCCTGGTACCATAATCCTGGGAATTGGCTTCTCGGGGTGTTCCCCTCCCATCAAAACACATCTGGGAGGATGACCAAGCGTGGGAAATACTTCCCCTGGCATCCCCCCCTTCCGGATGACCCCCTGGGTGGCCCCACTAGCCATATTTGGTCAATATATTTTGATTAGCTTACCTAAGCATTATTTTACTGGCTGGTTCAAAAAGTATGTACACAAAAATCTTCGAAATTAAATACGAGAAAAATACCAGGCCCTGCGGAATGTCAAACGGGCGCGATCCCGCTAAACGCGCCATTGAACGGAAGAGAATTGAGCAAGATATGCTCGATTTTCGTACGGGTATCGAGCGAGCATTGCCAGCTCACCGCGCGGATTGATGGGATTGATCGCAACTTCCTTTTTGGGAACGCGCGCGGTACCCAGGCTCGCCCCGGGTTGCAGCCCCTTCCCCTCGCGATTGGGGGCCACACAGGTAAGCTAGGGCTTAGCCCTTCGGTATATTAACTATTGTAATGTATATCTAGGATTTGCGACCATTCCGGGGTCACCCGGTGCAGGTCCAGTTACCCCTACCCCGAGGGGTGGGGGTAGAAATCCCTCCACAGTGGGCGCATCAGGTAAGCGTTTGCTTAGCCCTTCTAAACGTTTATTGTACTCATAAACGCGAAGGGATTCCGCCACTTCCGGCGCGATTTGGTGAGGGTTTCCCCACCTCCCCCCCCGGGTGGGTGGGGACAGATTCACTCGTTACGAGCCACACAGGTGAGCGATTGCTTATTTCTTTCAGACGTCTATTCTACTAACTGAAACGAAGGGAATCAAGCCCATCTTGGGCTCATTTCGTGCAGTTTCCGACCCCCGCTTCAGGGGGGTCAAAATCACAAAAGTCGTGATTGCGCCCAAACGCGGCGTGCGCTCGGTTCGCCCTTTTGGGCAGTTATTCTGGTATGTATTTCCAAGGGAATGAGCCCCCTCCCGGGCAAACACATCCACGTTTCCCACCTTGGGAGATATGGACGCACTGGGGTGAAAATCGCAAATTGCGACCCAATGCGGTAGGCCCATGTTTCACCGTTACACAGCCTTATTCCGATGACATATACCTCCAGGCTCCCGCGTTTTTACCCCCATACATCTAGGTCTTCTCCCTCTACACTCAGATCAATATCCTGAGGTAGATCTCTCTCTAGGTGAAGCTCCCTTCAAGATTTCGCTTATTCCTGTGGTGTACCTTGTCCCTAGTATGTCTATTTTATGTGTATCAAAGGACTAAGAACCGCACTCAATTCCTCCTAGGTAATTCGCATTTTTTGTTTTCAGACCTCCCCCACTAATTGTGGGGTATATACTGTTCCCCATGCCCCAGGGTTCTGTTAAATTATATTCATGTATAGTTTTTTACTGTATGTACATTATTTGTGGTCATGAAATACATGAATGGACGAGTTTTTGAGATTTTATTCTGTGTGTCTGAGTTTCGATCACTTTGGCGCCCAAAATTCCAGGATGTGGTAGTGATCGTGGGAACATTTCTGATCAGGTCCCGGGTCACTGATCCCCAGACTCACTTCCCACTGGGCTCGAAGTACTTGTCCAGGTGGCCTATAATTGTAGGAGTAGGGTGGTATTTATGTAAATAGAGTATATACAAAAATCTGGAATAAATGGATCAGTATTGATGCTGATATTTTCGGCCACCCCTCTGATGAGGTTCACACATCCCAAGAGTGTATCTCAAGAACCGGTGAGGGGACCACCTTTGGGTCTTTTGTCACTCGAAAGTGCCATCATAGGTAAGGTAATTGCACATGTTTTTGGGGTGCAATGTTGTAGATAAAACTCTCAGTGCACGAAACTCATCTGTTTTCAAGCACATCTCTCCCCCTTGTGTGGGGTCACAAATGTCATTATATGTATATAGATAAAGGATCAGAAATAATTTATAACATGTATTATACATGGTACAGATGTCCTCAATACAAATAACAACCGTTAATGCGACTGAAACAACGAAACCCTCTAGGGTGTGTTGAGGGGGAGGATGAAACATAAATATCAAAATAGCATACCGATCGTTAGGCCCTATCACAAACGGTTTCTGGGGTATATACTAGACCTATATACCACCCAGGAATGGGCCCATACAAGCTGGGAAGTTGGGTATAAAAGGCTGGAGAGAGAGAGAGAGATTTAGCAAGAAACATCAATAGTGCAACTTGTACTTACCCCAGACGCGTAAAAATACACGGAATCCGTCAGAAGGAAGTGGGAATACAATCCCCAATGACGCTCGCATGCGTGTGAAGCGATTGAGGCACTCCAGAAGCAGTTCTGGATCCCTATCAGAGGGGGATGTGCGCGAACGCCCCCTGCAGCACAAATAGCATGCAGGGGGCGTTATTCCACTCCAATTAACGCCTGAGACGTGTGAGTACCGTGCTGGACAAGAGGGGACGACGTAGCTGGTGCAGGAGCAAAGGTGACCCCAAAACACATCCGGGTCTGCCACGGTGACAGACCTGAATGCGGTTGGGCAGGGTGGCCGTGAAACCATTGTAAATACATACCAGAACGGATCCCCAAAAGGGCGAAGCAACCGCGCACCGCGTTCGGTCGCAATCGCGATTTTTGCGATTTTGACCCCCCTGGAACAGGGGTCAGAAACCGAATGAAACAAGCCCAACGTGGGCTCGATTTCCTTCGTTTATATTAGTATAATAGACGTCTGAAAGGAATAAACGAACACTTACCTGTAGGAGTCGCTATGAGCGAAATTGTCCCCACCCACCTGGGAGGCGAGGTGGGGAGATCCTCACCAAATCGCGCCGAAAGTGGCGGAATCCCTTCGAATTTGTGAGTATACCAAACGCCCAGAAGGGCTAAGGAATCGCTCACCTAATGCGCCCGCTGTGGGGCGATTTCTACCCCCACCCCCCGGGGTGAGGGTAACTGGACTTGCGCCGGATGACACGAAAGTGGTGTCAAACCCTAGATATACATTACAATGGTAATATATGAAAGGGCTAGGCCCTAGCTTACCTGTGTGGCCTCCCAATTGCGAGGGGAAGGGGCTGCAACCCGGGGCGAGCCCGGGTTCCGCGCGCGTTCCCAAAAAGGAAGTCGCGATCAATCCCATCAATCCGCGCGGTGAGCTGGCAATGCTCGCCCGGCACCTGTACGAAAATCGAGCATATCTCGCTCAATTCTCGTCTGTTTGACGTCGCGTTTAGCAGGATTGCGCGCGTTTTACATTCTGCAGGGCCTAGTATTTATCCTGTATTTAATTTCGAAGATTTTTGTGTACACACTTTTCGAATCAGCCAGTAAAATAATGCTTAGGTAAGCTAATCAAAATATATTGACCAAATGTGGCTAGTGCGGCCACCCAGGGGGTCATCCGGAACAGGGGGATGCCAGGGGAAGCATTTCCCACGCTTGGTCATCCTCCCAGATGTATTTTGATGGGAGGGGAACACCTGGAGAAGCCCAGTGATGGATATTTCCCACAGTTGTGGCACTGGGAGTTTACTGATGGGAAGGCCCAAAACAATGGGTTGAGTCCAGACACTGATCCGAAACAATGGGTATAGCTCAGATGCTGGTCCGAAACAATGGATTATATAGATGGGCTGGGATCTTACATTTATAAATATGGAAAAGGGCAAGAAGACAAATACATTCTGA
>Ga0307517_10005448_pt1 | contig 19167 bp, 18 predicted proteins | sample 23_EM_MG_FD_194515 | JGI IMG/M metagenome (GOLD analysis project Ga0307517, IMG submission 194515) | Populus trichocarpa ectomycorrhiza microbial communities from riparian zone in the Pacific Northwest, United States - 23_EM | ecosystem: Host-associated > Plants > Roots > Unclassified | place... | reverse complement strand
AATCACAGTCGTGATTGCTCCCCGACTAAACACAGGCTTATGTTCTCTGCCTACAACTAGACTCCAGGTTGTAACTTTAACCAATTGCTTTCGTTTCAATTAGCAGTGGAGTTCAAATACAATTACAGGACTCCGCTACCTTGTTCTTTGGTACCTCGTCCGAAATCATTGAGATTGAGCGCCTTGTTCCTCTGGAAACTGAAAATTATTTGTCAAGTACTTCGAAGTCCAGAAGTTCTCCTGAATCCTGATGCAATATTCATTGAATATTCAAGGGTAAGGAATACATCAGGATCAAGTGCTCGAAACTGCTACCGATTTACGAATGGAGAACCAGGAGATGCCGTTGCACAGGGATTAAAGACCCCTGAAAATCCGACAGGCCCCCTCAAATCCAACATGGCATGTGCCACGACCAGGAGATGTCTCTTCAACGTATTTTCCGATGATAGAAGTTTAATTTATAATTAGTTGCCAATCACTGGCAGCATCATGTCTCAAATATGTTTCCGCAGTCGACTCTACTTCTCTTGATTACTTACACGGAGCAAAGACCTCAAACCAAACGTTTGGTATCAATGGCCGCTGACACCAAAGAGCCAACAAAATGTATGTTACTTACCATTTTCGGTGATAACTTGGTCCCAAAAATAGGAATTTCAAGTTGACAAGATGCCAAGCAAGTTGCACTTCACATCTAGCTACCGCCAGCCTTGGGCCGTTCGGAGCCCATAAATACGCCGCTGTTCGATGATGTGATAACTCTTCCTCCTCTCCTGTTGCAATAGAATGGACCTTACTGCGAGAATTAATAACGCGGTGAGTCCGATTGGACGATCCATTGGTACAGTACGGTCCTGATAGGCGCTCTAGGTTGCGGGCTCTTGGGTTGGGAGATGGTTTGCACTCGAGGGATCAGGAGCGAAAAAGGAGCGAAAAGGGTCAAAATTCACGGTTCGACCTTCACATAAAACGTAAGATTTAGTGGTTAACGGCGGTTTTTAGATCGAACTCCGTGCAGGACTGACAACATGGGTCCGTGTTTCCGAGTCTTTCTCAAACGTTTGACCGCAGCTACTTAACAGGCAACCATGGCGTACATTGTAAGTAACGGGAGGTGGTAGTAAGATTTTCTCTGATATTCACCGGATCAGATTTCCGTGAATGCAGATATCCTATCGCAATCTGGAGGACCTTGCGTTTGTACGCAAAGCGACTTATGTGTGTCCGATGCTGCATACAACCTGTGTGTCAGCCAGGTTCGCAACGACCTCATCGTCTCAACTGCCGCCATCTCTTCAATATCAAGTTTTCTTATGGGACTTCTGGCAAACCTTCCGGTAGGCCTTGCACCTGGTCTTGGTGTAAATGCATATGTAAGACCAAGGATTCGAATGAACAAAACCATTAAAAACTTAAATTTCAATTAGTTTTCATACTCTGTTGTTGGATATCATGGCAGTGGGATGATAAGCTATGGCGAAGCCCTGGCTGCGGTGTTTCTGGAGGGGTGAGTACGATATTCATAGCATCCACTGTGAATGCTTATCCTCACCCCCCATGAAGATGGATCTTTCTCTTCCTTTCTCTCCTCGGTCTTCGTCAGTGGATTGTCCGAATCCTACCTCAATCTCTTGTACTAGCTATCGGTGCTGGCATTGGTATTTTTATCGCGTGAGTCCTCTAATATGTCGTAAACTTTTGGTCATCTTTCCGGTGTAGGTTTATTGGACTGGGTGAGAACCTATTGTGGCTTGTTTTGGTGAAACTTATGAATTCCATAACCCAGGTCATAATGGTCTTGGCCTGATTGGTGGCAACACTGTCAACTTCGTGGCCCTTGGAGGGTGCCTGTCCGAAAGTTAGTTTACAAGTTACCCTCTGGGGCTGGGATTGATATCGATGATTGATCTCGTGTTTAGACTATGTTAGCGCAGATCTTCCGTACTATTGTGCTCATGGTGTTCTACGGAGTCCGACAATGTGGCTAGGCATATTCACAGGGGGGTACGTCAAAGTCGCCAGGCACTTGTCCTTATGAAAGCCAATCCATCTGCTTTCCAGGATTTTCACACTTTTGTTAATGATGTACCGCGTGCGGGGCGCCATTCTCATTGGCATAATCTTAACTTCTATCATCTCCTGGCCGCGTTCTACGCCAGTTACCTTCTTCCCCCACACGGCAGCGGGAGACGCGATGTATAATTACTTTAAACAGGTCGTCACATTCCACAAACTGGAGAAAGTTGGAAATGCGATTGAAGTAAGTGACGACTGTAAGTCGATGTCAAGATTTCTCTTAATTGTTGGTTGTCCAAACCATTTTCTGCAGTATAATTATCGGAACCCAAAAGTGTGGTATGCGCTTGTCACCTTCCTTTACGTTGACATTTTGGGTGTGTCTTCCCCTTTTCAACTCATCGAGTTCAAGTTTGACCTATAACTTTCAATAGATACTACAGGGTAGAGTCATTCAACTTGTATTAGAGTTGAACTCATTCGCTTCTTTAGTACCCTTTACACCATGGCTAAATTCGCCGGCTTGCGCGATCCTGTCACCTTTGATTTTGAAGGCTCGTCCATAGCTTATTGTGTGGACGCCTTCTGTATTATCCTGGGTGCCCTATTTGGTTCCAGCCCCGTAACCGCGTATATCGAATCCGCTACGGGTATTAGTGGTATGACAGTTTTACAAGTTATTTTGAGTACAAGGCCTGACATTACTGCAGAGGGTGGCAAGACAGGATTGACCGCCATTACGACCGGAATCATGTTCTTTGTCTCCATCTTTTTCGCCCCCATTTTCTCATCAATTCCACCTTGGGCTACGGGTGGCGCATTAACGATCGTTGGCACTCTGATGGTTTGCAAGTGAGTTTGCTCCCATCCACCAACAGAAAGGAAGTACTCAACTCTTCAGTGTCTTGGAAATCAACTGGACCTATATCGGTGATGCGGTACCTGCTTTCACCACTCTTCTAATGATTCCGCTCACCTTCAAGTGAGTCCTTCTATGCCCGTCACGTTTTCGAACTAATTTCTGAATAGTATGGCTTATGGAGTGATCGCAGGAGTCTTCTGTTACCTGCTTCTCAATGGCATTCCCTTTGTTCTCAGGAAGATATCCGGCGACAGGCTCTTGCCGTCAGACTATGAGCTCAGGGAGGAGTGGATAATGCCTCCGGGGGGGATCGCCCCCGTTTGGGTGTAAGTAAGCATCGTTCTTATTGAGAAGGCACTGATCTTTTTCAAAAGACGAAAGATTTTCGAGTACAAAAATCGACACGACAGCGTTCAGGTCCGGGAGCTTGAAACAGTAGCAGAAGAGATGAAGGAAGCTGAAAACGCAGGAAGTAGCCGAAGCACGTTTCAAACAAGCAAACACCAGAGTTCAGATTAAAATATCTCGATGGCGTTGTCCTTTGGTATTAATATCGATATCCAAGACCCGCTTTGAGTATCGAAGCCTGGAACAAGCCTGGAACATGAATATAATCTTCGATCAGTCCGCTCCCCCTCGAATCCGGGGAATTCAAAGCGATAATTCGTTCAACGTGTGTCTGTCAATGTTAACCTAGAGATTGATATAAGAAAGTCGGAATAACCGAGTCGGAAGTCGGAATTACTCACTTCAATTCCAAATTCCGATGTCATATGTCACATGTCACGATGTCCGACGATTTGAAATTTCCGAGTCTGCTGACCATGTCTGGGCTGTGATCATGAGCATGCCATGCTAGCTTGCCTCTCGAAGTGAATATAACACAGCTTGGAGCTTCTTTAACATCGGCATTGTGTTCAATGTGTCAAACCATTGCCGGAAACATTTCTAACCACCAGTACTACTGACTCTCATGGCCCCTAACTCCAAAGCAAAGAAAAATTCGCTCTCCATTCGTCTCGCGGAGTCCGCTGTCTTTCTTCGCTCGGATTATACCCATTCCCGTAGAAACCATGATTCAACGAGCACCACTTCCTCTCGCGATTCCTTGCTCCGTGGTGTACTTGTCCTGGATATTGCGAAACCTACTCGGATCACAAATATCGAGGCTGAACTGACGGCTCTTGCAGCCATTTATTGTCCTGAAGGTGTGGTACATGTATTTCTTCTGCCCGTCGTCTAATCATCAGCCTTTTCAGGGATTGGGGCGCGTCGTTTAGAGTACATCGATCGCCCTCATGTCTTCCACAGTTCCACAGTATTGTTCCGTTCATCTGCTCCTGGCTCTCAGAATTCTATGAATGGTAACACATCCGATCCATACAGGCGTAGTGCTTCCATCGGTCCGGGGGTTTCATACACCCAGAATGTGGATCAGAATACAGTAGTCTCGAGAGTTGAGATGAGGGACCAAAATAGTGATGGATTTAGCTGGGAAGACATGGATGGAACCCGACATGCAAGTGCCACTACGGAGCGGTCGACGGCGTCACCTTTTCTTTTACCTTCCTATGATGCCGACAACCTCGGACGCATAAGGCGACTCAGCATGGACGGGCATCCGTTGCGTCCTTCAGCGCCCACTTTGCTGTCTCTGCCGACACCGCCGGTACCACCATATTCTCTGCCAGCACCAGATGACGAACATTTATCATACCATGGGAACCTGACTTCTTCCAGTGAGCTCCGGATGCCAAGTTTTACTGAGACGATCCTCGAAGACGAATCCGAGATTCCGAGTAGTAATGACGGACAGATGAATGTCACACCCTCTACGGAAACGAGCCGTTCATCCATCTCCCGCAGAGAATACGTGTCCCTCCAGGATTCTCGACCCACAAACTCGGCCTCTTCATTAGAACCAAGAGGTCGACTACATTCTCGCACAGCTGCGAAGCGGTTCTCGTTATCCGTTGTACCCAGCATTCTGCTTAATGCAGTGGGATCTGTATCTCCTAGGAGGAGCTTTTTCCCCTCTGCGAATGACGATGAGGTCGAAAGTTCAAGAGACCGATCCATTGGAGGAAGCCCTGTTGGTCCCATACGACGAGGAAGACTGGAAAGGGGGAGAACGACTGAGAGGCGAGAGAGTGTACGCATTTCGACTCTCGAAGATGGGGATAGTTCCATTGGTAGGGGAAGAGAAGGTAAAGAGGAGAAGGAAAGGACGGGTGTATTGGCGAAGCTTTTAGGTGAAAGAGAGGAATGGTCGCAAGAATTCAAGCCTGGTAGGTGACTTTAGTGTGCCAAAAAAATTTGAAACTTATTTTGCAAAACAGGGACGTATACATATCCTATAACCTTCAGGATCCCCTCTTCCGCTCCTCCAACCCTACATGTTGACTACGGCTCTATCTCCTGGAAGCTCAAAGCATTTGCACACCGCCCTGGCACCTTTCACTCTAAACTCTCTGCTGAGCGCGATGTCATTGTCGTGGCCTGTCCGATGGATGAAGACACAGAAGAATCAGAGAGTATCATCATTGAACGAAACTGGGACCAACACCTGCAGTATCTAATTTCGATATCCGGTCGAGCTTTCTTTATCGGAGGTAGAGTTCCAATACGTCTGGTCCTCATGCCGATGGATAAAGTAAAAATCCATCGAATAACAGTGCATATCGAAGGTGTGTTCTCTTTTCTCCGTCCTTCCGATGACTGAAAAAAATTGGCATGAAATTGTAGAAAAGGTCGATTACTTTTCACGGTTCCACCGACTAGTTCGTTCCGACCCCCCTGTACAAATCCCCCTTCTGTCCCTTAAATATGAAGGGAATACCCCAACCCCGATTCTGCCTCTCGAGTCGTCAAGCTCAGATGTCCTTCTTTCTTCACCACTCGTTGAGCTGCTTGACCCAGAAGAAAGGGAGGACGCAAGCAAACTGGATGAACTCGCGGCCAACTTCATGGGACCAGGTCCCTGGAGCTTCCATAAAGACCTCAAACTCCCCAATTCATGCAAATTGATGAAATTTACCAATAAGAATTTGCAGGCCCATGTCAGAATAGGTCACATGCTAAAAGTCATTTTGAGAGTCGAAAAGGCGCAGGGACCATCTGAAGAAGATCCAAACAACGCAAAGCCATCCCTTTTCGACATTGTCGTCCAGAGTCCAGTTCTGATTCTTTCCGTGAGGATACTTTTATCTTCTTATAGGTGGCCCTTTCTTTCTAACATTTAAACTTCTTCTACCAATAGTGCCGATGTAACCCAGAATGGGCCTCACTCCCCCGGTATACCGAAGTGTTTGAAGATTCTATGCTACACGATATTACCCCTACTTGTCCCTGCCAAGCGCGACAACATTCTATCTCGGTATCCCCTGCATCCTCCACAGAGTCTTTGGCACTAGCCACTGGTACCGTACCTCCAACATCCCGGCTTGCGGATGTTGATGACTCCCGACAATCACATAGGCCACACTCCGAGTATACTCGATCCATTGTCCGCTCAAGCTCATTGTTTGAGCGGCTGGTTTCCGGACAGGAGAGTGAAACAGGGGAGGCTCCTCCTTCTTACGATTTTCTTAACGATGGTACAAGTGGGCGGAACTCGATTTCTGTAGCGGTCAGAGAGGTTCCACTAAACGTGGCCAGGAGACAGAAGTCTGTAATATTTGGGTAGACGTCGCCAATTCTTTGGTTGGTCCACAATGTAGTGTCATAGGGGTACAATATTTTTTTTTCTAATCACTGGCAGTTACATATTATGTAATCACAAACATTAGTTATATTTCGCGTTGTATTTTGTATAAGGGATGACTAGTTGACTCGCTTCATATTTCCGTTTTATTAAAGTCCAGTACCTGGACCTTTTGTTATCCTCTCACTGGGCAACAAGTCGGTTGATGTTATCCCCTGTTCCATCTACTTAGTCCTCATTTCATAATGAACAGATGCCAGGAACTGAGGAAGTTTTGTGATTTGCAGCCGAGTTTGTGACTTTCGGTTATATTAACTTTTGCTTTCTGATCAAGTTCAATCTTTCTGTGTAAATTAACAGATTATTTAAGTAAACGCGACAAGTAAAGGAAGTGCGCACAATCATGAAGAAGCATTTCCATCAGTGCGCATCAGCGCGCATCAAGTCGCATCAAATCGTGTCTGACTCGGACAAAGTTCAGTCGCCTTGCAGTCTTATTTGCCAATCCCGCATAATTTTACAAATTCCGTGATCTATCTAGAAAGTGAAAACAATAACTGACCATTGGATGAAATGTCCAAGCCAAAGCACAACCTCAGGCTAACAATCTCCAACCTCCAATCTCTTCTTCAATATAGGTTGAGTAACTTGAGTTTCACGAATATTAATGGCACAAACTCACCCACAAATTTTCCCCTAAGTCATATGCCCACAATCGCCTTAAAGGCTTCAAAACACCTTAGGATCACCAGCCGGTCGACAGGATGCTTCATCCCTGTCTTACGACGTTCCGGAGGAATAGGCGCATGGCAATAAGTCACCCTTGTTTCCTCGGTCGGATAGGTACCGTGACGAATGTGAGTTGACAGAGACTCGGTTACGGGGATTTTAAGGAAATTTGGCGACGTTCCAGTCACCTAAGAGGAACAGTCAGAAAGAGCCAACAAATTACTCGCCGCTTCAGTCAAGAGAGGAAGACCGCCCACTTCCCTATACACATTGTTTTGGTTGAATATCGCGACCCCCGCTGCTATAGCCTGCGCTCTGTGTCTTGGAGCGCCTTGTGTGTTTTTCAAAGCCTTGTCTTCCCCACCAAGAAGAAGAATAGTGGTCCGACGTCGGTCACGAATGCAGATACCTGGCTTGGCGTGGCATGGTTCAGCGCATACACAGAGGGTGAGGTCCATTCACTCAACTATTTCACGGCTTTGACCACAGAAGCCCATGACGCGAAGAGCTTCTATTGCAAACGTATCCACTTGGTGTTCGTGAGCCTCTGGGACATTAGCCAGATTGAGTCAATGAACGAATTCGTGTTTGTGTTTGTGCCCCATCTTAGTCTTCTTAGCCTTGCCAATGTCGAACAACTTTTTGGAGAGCTGTGGCAACTCCTGCAATATAAGTAATTCCGAGAGAGGATTTATCGGACCTACCTGATTGCTACCTGAATCCCAAAAAACTCCAATAGATCAACCTCGTTGACACTAATGTTCCACGATTTGAGGTCTTTAGGGGACCAATTACTTGCGGACTTTGGGGAACGACACCCAAATTTTGAGATATTTCGGGTTCCCCCACTGGGCATTTTTAAAGAAAAGGGGTAGGGCGACAATTGGGCATGCCAACGAGGTAATGTTAGAGTGCGAAATGCATGTAGTCGGGTGGAAAACATTTCGTGGAGATTGTAAACTCTTCTATCTTGGTTCTATCTTGGTTCTAGTATCTCGCTTTTTTTTTTTGGGTTATCAAATTAGTATCACATGATCGCGTTCGCACGTGGACTCGGAGGAAATCAATCCAATTCCGGAACTTTCTGAATAGGCCTCCTTATGTAGATGTTTTCACGCTCGCATTTATTATGCAGCCGACGATCTGCTGTACAACTTCAGTCTTCAATGCGTCACTTTTCGTTAAAAGGGCCTGTGTCAGTCAAACGACCCCAGGCAAATCCTGTCAAGACTCATCTTCCCCCAATTGACGGGTTTCATTGTCGTTCCAAAGATTCCAGTCCCGATGGTCTCGGTTAGTTGTTCCTTGACTCGTATCACATCAGCCCCAATCAGGTCGGCCCCCTTGAGTTCTTTGGCTTACATGTAAGTCAAGATAAATCCCCCCTTGAAAGAAACTAACGATTTTGTGTGTCACAGGAATTGCCACCGTCCTCTGTCGATCAAGAGCTGCTAAGCATTGCCGACGCTGATGCCATGCAGCACAATAAGTTGATCCGTTTGGTTGATCTTGCTTTAATCCCTGCTCCAAGTACCCCTTTCGTTCAATTTGCGGCCAAACTTTTTGAAGTTATGTTGGTAAATCTTCCGATAATCTTGGAGACCGGATTGCATTCATGCGGATGAATCTCCCTCTCATTCTTTGCGGCAAACTCAAGCACGTACATCCCGATGTCTGTATTGTCGATTTGTCGAAATCCTTCTCGTTGCCCAGGAGCACAAGATGACTTAGCTTGTGGGACTCGACAAAGCACGAATACAGCTAGTAGCAGGGGCAATTGCGGCCTTTGACCATAATAATTGCAAGAGAAAAAAGGCTGGACTTCCTCCCTTGGCGGAAAAGGCGAGTTATTTCGTGAGTATGCCCACTCTTTTCTGAGACCTTGTCTTAGGTCATACCTGGCATCGTCATGGCCGGCGCGTCACCTTCTTTCTTCACAATTCCAGTCAAGACACTGTTGTATATTCGCAATGGGACCCTCCAAGTGAAACCCGTGTGACCTATTGTTATACGCCTGGTCCAATCGCCGTCACGAAGGGATGAAGCCTTTGGACAATCGTCGTGAAATTCCGAAGTGCTGTGAAGCATTCAAAGTGTTTGTAGGTACCGGTGAAGAGTAATTGCTTTTTTTTCAGTACTGCGATGTTCTATATACGAACACTCTGACGGCTTTTTCTACATTGATATCTACACGCTACGGATTCTTTCGACAGCTCTGCTTGACCTCAAGGCATCATGCTCGGATATGTGACAACTTCACCTACTTGCATCCGATGGACGCCTCTACCACAATCAGGCAGATGAGGTTATGAAGATAACCCCCTGTTCGCTCGAATTTACCCTCGATTCGGCAAATAATAGCTTATTAGGTTCCAGGACTACAAAATGCCAGCGATGACTGTCTGGCAACTGTTTAAAATCGCCAATTCGTGTTACTTTCGGGCGCCCGGGCATCAGGAAGTCTACTGTGGCCAAAAAAGAAGATGGACTACAAGGCATTGTAGTAAGCCATTGATTGTTACGGTGCATTTGACTTTGCATTTAACCCGCCTTTGGTCAGCTTCTCGTTCGAGCAGATAGACCACCGTGGAACTGCCGATCAGTTTTGGAAGCAGGCCAATCCAACCAGTTGCATCTCCGATCCCTCCCATAACATCTCAACAAACTTTTCTTGGTGCTTTCTCGCTAGGAACTGGGCTGTAAAAACCGTTTTTCTCATAAGCGAACTCAGCGAATTGCACTCTGCATCTGAGGAAATCCGATCCGAGAAACCAGAAACAACCCAGAACCTTATCGAATCCATTATTGCGGAAGGCAATTTCATTCCTACTAGTCTTTCATCCTAGCGATCTCAAGTATTCATTTTGCTTAGTACCTGCTCTTGACTTTTAGTCAATGCGGCCCCCTCTTCCACAACCCTCGCTGGATTCCTGTAAATCATCCCACCTCTTGTCGGCTATAATAATATATTACCAGAACATTGAATCCCCCCGAGAAATTGACCCAGAGCCTTACTGTCTCCTCGAATACCGCACTGAAAGAAGCTTCCGTTTCGGCGATTGCAAGGCGATTATCGATCACCCATGACCATTCCACACACACGTTCCTTACCTTCGTGTAACTGCGAGTCGCGAAATACCAACCTTAATTTAGGTCCAATTCACCTTTCATAATTTATTTTGACTCCACCTTATATTTTTACGGTTGCTGACAGTTGTAGAGTACCCCTAGATTGCTTAGAGATTTTTCCACTAAATTCCAAACAATTTGCAACTTCTACAAATTTAAAGTCTTTCAGAATTCCTCTCAAATGTGGTCCACCAATGCTCAGAGTAGTTGTCAACCGTGAGTGGGTCGACTCGAACCAGTTGTCGAAGATTCTTGGCCTCCATGGGTACGACACGATCTAACCACCGAAGATGGTCCTTATCCACCAAAATTCGGCTCAGTGGGTTATTGTCCCGACGGCGAGTGAGGATATGGACTAATGCGGTGTTCAGTTTTTGGGCATCTTTTTCCCTGAATGCGCTGAACACCAACACCCGAAGCGAAGGCCATCCAGATCCAAATGTCGGGATTAGTTGAGCGACTTCCAGGTAGTTGGGATAGTAATAGTGAAGATGAGTGATAGTCGGAAAAATGGCTGCGAATCGAGATGACATGGTGAAATTGTCCGAAACAATCGTAAGGTATTTAAGATTTGGGAATTTAGGTTGTCCTGGAACGTTGAGTTGCGCAGCATCGAAGAGGTGAGTCGGGAAGTTGTCATATGAGCAGTGGAGCCAAAGTGATTCCAGATGCAATGCGGATAGGGTCAGCAGCGTACGTATCGCAACTCCTCCCCCATCGAGCAACCGAAGTGACTTGAGATTATCAAGGGAAAACAGAGGCGTCGATGGCATTCCGGTCGGCCAGAAACCAAAGCCGACGGTGCCTTGCAGAGAAAGATTGACGATTGACGGAAGAGACCCTAATACTTCAACGAATTTCTCCTCTGAAAATCGCAAACTTGGGTCGAGACCATGAAGGTAAAGAGTTGTTAGATTGCGGAGGTTTTCGGGTGGGGGGAAAATGTTCGGTGTATCGATTTCAATGGTTGTCAAACGGTCGTGCGATCCCCGATCAAGAATCGTAGCGAACCGCTCAAAATGCATTTGGATGTCGCTAAAGCTGCTTCCGTACTTTATGCTGAACGATTGTAGAATCGGGGCATAATGGTCCTGAAATATCATCTGCCAGTAGACTGCAGTTGATTGGTGAAAACAAAGCATGGAAAACACGCGAAGCCGATGGATGTGACTAAGAAATTCCTCGATGATGGAGCCGAACCTGGTCAGGGGCTTGAATGTTTTGGGCAAAACCCGATCCGTTCGGTATATATCGATATAAACGTCAAGTGGGCGTTGGAGGGAGCGTTCAAAATAAGGGTGAACCCATGCCTTGGAGCGTTCTGAGTAAATATCGATTCTGGTCCAAAGCGCGGGTGTGCCCAGTGCAACGCCCCTCCAAAATCGACAGACGTGGCTTATGGCGACTTCAAATGGGATTTTGTGGGCAACTCGCCGCTTTGGCTTCGCATATAAGAAAATAAGGGACAACAATTCGGCCGGTAAAGAAGGGGACCAGGTCGTAAAGGGGACGTGGGCGACTACGCCGGAATACCTAGAGGGCCGTCGTTCAGAGTCTCTTCCATCCACATTCATAGCGATAGCGCGCAAAGGTGTCCTGTATGATATTTGTAAATTATCCAGATAATGGATTGAATGACAAACGGGCGTTTGTAATGTCGTTTGTTCTCCGGTTCAACTCTGGGAATTGCACCACTTGATTGACGAAGCGAAATAAGTCCAGCCAGATGGGAAACGAATGAAGTATTCATATCCACTTATTTTTGACTGGAGTTGCGCAGTTGTTGAAGGTGGTGATGAAGTTGAACACAGAAAGTTGGGCGTCCAGGTCTAAGAGTGATTATAATCAACTGCATTATTTGAGTCATTTCAATGTGCTTTGCGGCATCAACTGCGTTTACCGCAGTACTTCAGAAACATTGTTAAAGGGTATAATAATATTATCCGCAACTCATTTTCTTCGTCACAAGTTGATCAAGGTTTTGGGTTCTACTTTAGGTTGAATTATACAATTATGTGGGCACCTTCCTCGACCATGCTTCTTTGCCCTTGACCCATGTACCTAGAGGTACTCCTTGTCTATCAAGCACGACTAAGTCAGCATGTGCCCCTGGTCGGAGTGTTCCTTTCTTGTCCTCAATTCTCAATAACCTATCGTCGCCATCACAGTCAGTACACGTCAATATTTTATCGAAGGAATTCACCTACTTAGCTGGGTTGTAAGTTGCACATTTGATGGCTTCTCCAAGGGAGCATCCAGTGAAGCAAGAAAAATTTCGGACACATTTATCCATAGTAACAACACTGGCAAGAATAAATATCTTAGTGAAAGACTTGGATCACACTACAAAAAGCACACCTTCCAGCGAGAGTAGTAGTTCCTTCAAGGTAAAGCTTCTCACCCTCTTTAACAAATCGCCTACCATCTCGCCACTCATGAATACCATCGGCAAGATTTGGATCAAGGATCTTCATAGCTAATCCGAGTGTGTGTCAAAGTGATCTTCTTAAGGAAAGGAACGGAGCACACCATCTGTGATAAGAATACAGCCGTCTGGATGAGACGAATAAGCCAGCTTGAAAGGCAACTGAATTGCAGTCACCAATAGAAGAATTCACCAACATACCCTGACCGAGTTTGGGTGGCAATGTATACCGTCTACTATAATGCCAAAGAATGGACGTTCAAAGGACATATCCGCAACGCGACCTTTCTCAAGGTGCATCGTTGGTATTTTCACCTTCAAAGATGCACTGCGAGAAATGATAGATGGGGTGATCGGGTCTGGGGGGGTTCTATCGTGATCGAACGCTTCTGATCCTGGCAGGACAGGAGGTGGTTCTTGGGTCTCAGATGGCGTCAACGAGACAGGAGATAAGGGCTGCCAGAGGTTGCACGGAAGATGTACACTAATCGGATTCGACGAATAGGGTGATGCGCCCAATAATCCGATTATGGATGGATCGCGATGATGCAGCTGAGGCATAGCATTGAAGAGGTGAGTAATGAGCCTAGCACCATGTTGGATGGCGGCTGTTGCAACCTCGGTGCTTGCAACGCTGAACAAGTTCGTCATTGAGCATGACTGCAATTGCAGGAGGAAGTAGACGGTACCTATGACCAATGGAAACGGAGATGCCTCTATTTACGAGCTCATCTATTGTCTTCATCACCCCAGGAACTTCGGGGGCAACCGTGATAAGTCGAACGGCAGGGTCAAAGTTTGACATGCACCAACTGTTGCTTTCGACAAGATTTTCTGCACCATACACAGCTTCGAAGGACTTGAATCCATCCATGGCGGGCAAAAGGTAGGCAGGTTCATGAGCCCCTCGTTTTGTTCGATCGATGAAAGGGCCTTCAGCGTGCCAACCCAGGAGTGTAGCTGATTGGTCGGTTGAGACAGGCTTGAGCAGGCTCAGAAGCTTTGGGTAGATCGACCTTTCTTGTGTCTGGAAGGCAACGGATTAACTGCCGCAGTGCAGTGAAGAAAATGGTTGGTACGTACCACTACAGTTGGGAGGAGTCTAATATTCTGTGTGGGTGATGCATTCGACATGGAGGATCAAGACTACATACGAAGTCACTCCGGTTTCGATAATTCTTTGAGCGACCATTCCAAGGCCGCATCGGTAGCTGTCATCATCGTTTTCATATACTGAAAAGTCGAAGCCGTAAGCACCGTTAATTTGAATGTCCACAAAGCCAGGACTGGAAACTCTGATTAAGAATAGAAAGCGATGAACGGACTCTCAACACAATACCTCAGTATATTCCCTTCCAAATCTATGATTTTTCCTGGACGTTCTTTGCGTAAATAAAAGGTTTTCTGATACGAAGTGGTCAGGATTGTCACATGAAATCCGGGGTGGAAAACTTGCCTGCTCATCGAGAATCGTTCCATGTCTTTCGTCAATCCAGAGATCTCGCTCCAACAGACTGCCGTCTTCTTGTGGCAACAAACAGTGTGTAAAGCAGATGAGCCCGTTAGAGGAGATCATAGTAGTTCAGAGAATCCAAAGGCGGTTGATTCTTCTTGAGCCGTAGGAAACAGGAGGGTGACACAAAGGCCAGCAAACCTACATCCCTCCAAATTCTATCCGACCTTGAATGTTGACATGCAGTAATAAGTAAGACGGTGTATTTGGTTGAGCATCAATGGTGATAATTACATAATAACAATTCAACCTTCCTCAGCTCTCCATCCATGATTGATTCCTTGCAATTCCAGTCACCTTGGAAAGATGAGGAATTCACAAATTTGTGGCGCTTAGTAGTTCATGTTCCCCGTTTCGTAGAAATTTGGATACAGAGTTTGCACATCGAACATGTGGAGGAATTGAAATAGTTCCTGGTGCATGTGGGACTCGGTTATGTTCGGTTGCGTTCTTTGATCGCAGATTACTTATCCCAACATTGTACCGTATGAACTGACGAACGGGTGTTATTAGCAAAGTATGCTCTTCCCTTTACATGGTATGGAATTTGGCTTTCCAGCCCATGCGCTGAGGAAACGCGCTGAACCCATTTAAATTTCCAGGTACCGGTCCCACATGAGGTCTGCATAGAAACAGTGAGATTTTTTCCTTTACTATGTCCGGAATGTTCTCTGTGCAAAATGGTACAGTCATGATTATATTACACTCGGATCTAGCGTCAAATGTTAATTTGCACATCATACTGATGCCTCTGCATAGCCTTTCCAGGAATTGATGGGCTTTCCACTTTACTCTGGAGTTGAGGAGGCCCATTCTCTATAACCTTTAGTTTCTGGCGTATTAACGGCTACCCAAAATCCTGCTACACTCTCAGAATGAGCGAAAAACATTCCGGTATAATATGCACACCAGATGAATTTGCGTTCAGCTCTGCCAATCCAGCGGTCCTTCACTGCCTTACCCGAGGTGACACTGTGGGTTTAATGGTGGGCCTCTTTTTTCAGTAACTGCTCCATACTGTATTTACACACACAGATCACAACCCAATCATCCGTTGTGTCGTTGATCGCACTTGTATACGTCTTTTCTGTTATTTTGGTGTGTAAATTTCGATGGGGATCTCATACTTATTTACGATGTCTTTCCCTGTCCAGCTAAACATCGTCCTTCTTTACTTGGACCCAGAGAAGCGAAAGAAGGGCTTGAAGTTGTTCCGCCAACCAATGGATCTATTGATGGTGCGTCCTCATACCTAAAGAACGGGAATTGAAACCTACCTTTCAATTTTGAAGTTTTCGCTGTTCGTTGCAGACACCTTGCAGGCAATCGGGGGTGCGGTAAATGCAAAGTGGGTAGATAGTGGGAAAGTCGAGGCGGGAACATTTTGTGATGCGCAAGGTTGATTGTTTTGATTGTAGATGGTGCATTCCATGTTTATCTCTGTCTGCAGGTATCATTCAAAATGTCGGAGAGACGGCCGTCGCACTTTCTAATCTGGTAAATCCCATTTTCATTCTGAAACTACTGGACTGATTGACTTCCGTTCCTTCAGGCCATTAGTTTCTACACATTTTTCAGCCTATGGATGAGAAAGAATATCTCGTCCATGAGGCTCACTCTTGGTGTGATTGCCTGTATCTGGCTCTTCATCGCAATCATCGTAACTGTCGGCAACGCAACTCATCGCAATCCACCATTCTCATCACCAACTCCGGTAAGAACCCGTCCTTACTTTGAGATTAATTTAATATTGCGGTGTAGTACTGGTGCTGGATAAGCAAGGAATACCTCGTATGGCGCATTGTCGCCGAGTATATGTGGCTCTGGCTTGCACTTCTTTTGTCGTTGCTCGTTTACGTCCCTCTCTTGTGGGTACGAGATATATCCCGTGATAGGTTGCGTCAAGCCTTCGTCTTCTTGGCGTATGTATCATGTTCCGCTTGATCCATGACCACCAAATTGATTCATTGTGCAGTTATCCATTGACATACTGCCTCTGTATTCTTCCACTGAGTATCGCCCGCTGGATTGGTTTTATGCAGGAAAAAAGATACAACCACAACTACATACCCTCGGCTGCCAGCTTTTTCGCCATCTCCATATTCAACCTCAGTGGGTTCTTCAATGTGGTACTACTGCTGAGCACAAGGCCCAACTCTGGTCTTTTCGGTAAATTGGTGTTTGAACCAGTTCGACGGCCACCTTCGACGGAGTCTCTGCCTGATCAATATCAAGCGAACGGAGTGGCTGAGGAGAGAAGAGGAGAACCTGCACAAGATCAGGGAAGGTTACCTTGAATATGTTGTGTTTCTTGATAAAAGGCATCGTCGTTTCTGCGTTTTTGCGTTTCTGGTCTTTTGAATTTCTCAGTTCTAGTCCGCGTTTAAATTGGGTCGCCATTGCTTACTGTAAAGCAGTCGAGATTGACCGTTTGGTCTGAAATCGTCTTCCACATGGGAAATTAAATTTTGTAGGAAAATAGTACATTTGTATGATAGCATTTTTACGTATACTTGAACTCGGATTATCTGGTTGCGGGTCACAATCGGCCTCTGGAAACTTCGCTTGACCCATGATAAAGAGAAAACCCAGAGGATAAATTCCCGACCAAAGAGGGTACTTGAAATGACAATCCAATACGTTCAATACTGTTAACGTTGGCGTGATACACAACCCCAAGACTTTTTTTTCAAGAATGTCCACCCAGGACCACAACCACGATGAAGGCAAATTCGTACTATCCTCCTCGCAATCGAGCAAAGCAGAAAAACTGTTTTGTAACCGACCTCCAACATATGTCTCTTCATCAGCTCATGTCCTCCTCTTGGCACCGAAACCTCCTCTCTTCACCCTGAGCTCTGGCCAAATGCGTTTCTGCACGAAATCATGATCCAACTTTGCTCTTGGGTGTTATTGATTGCTGAGTTTGAATTTTCAAGTCTCTCCCAAGGAGACTTACGATGGCCGACTTGTTCAATTTCTCTCATTCACGCTCGGCTCTTGCTGCCCTTGTCGTGGCCCCCGTCTCCCAAGACATCATCGATGCTGTAAAATCAAGGTTCAACCAAGGTCGCTGCTCGCCCACCAGCACCTATCTCAACGTCTTCCAATCTCCCGACCTCATCACACAAGACCCAGATCGAGCAAAGACATATGCCCGGAAACACTTCACTCTACCCGACTCGCTCATTATTCCATGTTTCTACATCCTGATCGACGAACGTACCGCCCAGGATGGTTCGGTGCTGTACGTCCAGCAAGATTGGCCTGGAGAACCTGATAACTCCGTCCGTACAATGCCAGAACATGCACATCTCCTCACGAACGGCTTCATCTTGGGAGATGATGACTGGGAACGGATTCAGGAGGAATGGCATGACGAAATCTTGACCGACGTTTACAACCCCTCATTCGATCGCAATTCGATTGGAAGGATAACATCAATGGTGCGATTCCCCGCTTCACTGGCAAATCTTGCCAGCTGGCAAGACAGTGACAATGTCAGAACATACGACCTCGAATCGCAGGCGGCCCAGCAACTGGGGCTCAGACCACTGGAAAATGGCGTGTCCCGAACGGTGAAGCAGACTCGCAGGGCGGATGGAACATTTGGAGATAACCTCTTCCTAGAAATCTATCAGAACGATATAATTTCCCCATCGGATGACTTGCGTGTTTGGGGGACATCGGATTACTTCGATTGGCATGTGGAGTCGGCATTGTAAACGTACACAAGATAAACTCCTTGGGTATTTCTCAATGTTGCTAAGTATGCCGGTGCATGCAATATTACTTACACGTATGGATAAATTGGCGGCCAAAGAGAGGGTTATTAGTCCGTTACACATATACCCTGTATCAGTGCTGACGGGTATCGTTGCCTGCAGTGGAGAAGCCGCAGTTCCATAATATCAGATGAACAAGCAGGGGAGTGTGTCTCCCTTATCCTTCTCTCTTTTTTGGGTCCACGCATCCGGCCCATGTCGTGACAGAGATGAAATTGTCTCATGGTCTGTACGCTCAAACTGTCAATGGGAAGCACAAACACACAACACTTTGTTTTTTAGTTCTGCCAGGCTTGTCAAGCCAATGCGTTGAGTTAAATCAAGTGCTGATTAATTATGAATTAAATGACAGTGTTACTTCAAGAATGTCAGTCTTCACAGGAATTCAAAACCATCTTCCCTCAGGCTAATGTTCAACCCCTTCACTTGCTCCCCAACATCCGACTTCCACATGCGATCAAAGCGAGCTTGATTTCCATCTAAGACGAGCAATTCGTAGAGTTTTCCTTTGTTGAGCCGATCGGGTTGCGGCCGCTTATGATCTAGCAACGAATGAATGATACCCTTCTTCCACAGAAGCTCGAAGGCTTCCAGTCGAAGCGTAAGATGGCAGAGGTCTGGGAAATATTTTCTGAGCAGAAGTTTCTTGATAGTGAGAGCTTGGGGTTCATCTGATAAAGTCTCCACGACTAGGTCAGTCACACCAGGCATAGGTTCTGAAAAAAGTTCAAAAAACATCATCAGAATAGTAACAGTATGTATTTCTGGCATGTGAAAATAATGTGATCCCAGTCAGGGGACTGGATGTCAGTGGATGAGCGTTGCACGAGTGCAGGGAGACAACTCGGTATCAGGAAAACCATGTCGTTGGTATGGAATTCTTGAAGACTTGGGGAGCATGAGGGAATCAACAATATCAGTTGTTACAGACTGGTATCGTGTGCACCACAAGCTCAATGTTTTCAACCTTTGATGAGTGATTGGGGAAATTGAGTAGTTTTC
>Ga0307517_10005447_pt1 | contig 19169 bp, 22 predicted proteins | sample 23_EM_MG_FD_194515 | JGI IMG/M metagenome (GOLD analysis project Ga0307517, IMG submission 194515) | Populus trichocarpa ectomycorrhiza microbial communities from riparian zone in the Pacific Northwest, United States - 23_EM | ecosystem: Host-associated > Plants > Roots > Unclassified | place... | reverse complement strand
ACCAGCGCAGAAAGAACAATAATACGCAGTAAAGAAAATCGGAGAGTTGAGTTGAGGAAGATGGATGGGATCATCATTAGTATTACAAGTTTGATTGTCGATTGGGACCTGGATCTGGATATCGAACTTGAAGAAGAGAGAAATGGTGATGGAAGAGAGGATCTGAAGCCCCGCATCTTCCCACTTACCCACGGAAAAATCATCCCCATCGCCCAAAATGATGCTTTCAAGGTCCACATGGGCTGCAAGACACGGAAGTGATTAAAGAAAGGAGAACTGATGCAGTCTCGGTGTACTGTGAATAATGCAGCATTGATGGCGAAGAACTTCAAGAAGCTCCGACACGGTTCTGATAGTTCGTTACGGCCAACTTTTCTGATGGATTAGCCTTCATCGGGCTAACAATCCTTGCGATGCAGGTTTGGGCCAGATGTCGCCTAATACTTCTCATCTTTCGTGATCAATAGACCGGAGCCCAGCGAAGAACGGTCAAAATCTCGGACTATGGTTAGCTCAATGATCAATCATATGTCTATCCAATCGTCAACTAAGTCAAGGTCCAATGTTGGTGATTCTATGGTAATCCATTCAATTACCAGGACGACTGGTGGGATGAAGGACCTACCACCAACAGATTCAAGGAAAGCCGTAATGGCCCTCTCTCGCTGCTTGGCCTCTTCTGCAGTCATAATACTATTTCTTTTGACCCATTCACGTATCCCTTCTGACGATCCGGAAGCAGGGAGACAACCTGCGCACCGCTTCTGCGTTGGCATGAAGTGGCCTACTCACCTTATCAGGATTCCATAGTCTCCCCCACTCCCAGATCCGAGGTATGTGAGCGCGACGGTGTGCCTCGGACACCTCTTCTTCTCTCCGGAAGGGATGCTGGTACTATTAGATGTGATCATGATATTTTCCTCACACATAGTTGTTGCGATATTATGTGGGCCGCAGGTGCTCAGACACAATTTAGGTTTGGTGGAGCATATTCTTCAAACTCAAGCAAATTCGTCGGGGTCCGAGTCCTCCACAACAACCACAGGGAGCCGGCATTGAACTATTTGGCGATGGTGCAGGTAGATTGATATCTAGGAAGTGGTGGGCCAGTGCCGAAGATTTGCAAGAACGGTATACGGCGCTCCACGCGATCCTAGGTCCAACTGCTGCCTGTCTGGGAGGGTTGGTGGTAATAAGGCAGGTGTGGAATGTAAAGTAGACTAAGACATGGGGTAACAGACGAAAGTTTAAAAAAGCTGAGGGACCAGACTAGGACTTGATCACGAAGAAAACCAAGAAGTTGCAGCGCCTATCAACTTTAAAAAACCCAAAATACAACCCCCAGAAATAATGGGAAGTGTAAGGTTGTCATCAAGCGAACCGAGCTCTACATCAAAGGTCAACACCATCGCAAAAAAGGGAGAGGGGGAATAATGGTTACCTAACGCCTCAGCAATCCCACTAACAAGACCAGAGACGACAGAAATGGCTATTAAACCAAACACGCCCCCTGCACCGAGGCTCGTCACCTCTCCGCTCTCTGCTATCCGCCGAACACCGTCGTCCCAAGACCAGGTCATTTCGGAACCACTGGTTCGCAGAGGCGCTATATAACCCCAGAATCCAAAAGCGACTGCAGACCCTGTTAGAGTTGCGGCTATGAAACCGGCCAGGGACTTTCGGGGAGCCAAGGGTAGGCGGAGGAATGGAAGTCGTGCGGGCAGTTTTCGGGTATAAGAGCCATAGAGTCGACCAATGGTAGAAGCTGCTGTGTCTGCCCATGATAAGCTGATAGAAGCGAGCGTGAACTGGTTGAGATACAGCAAAGGGATTGATCTCACATGAGGATGGCTACTGTAGCAACGTCCCGAGGATAAAACGATAACACAAAATTTACGCCAAGAATATACCACACCACTCCGTTGGTTGAGTTCTGAAGAACAAAATTAAGGATCTGAATATTTAGATGGCATGCCATCGACATACCTTTTCGGTTTCTCGCATGAGGAATCCAAGCACACGCTCGTAGGCCCGTTCAAATCGTGGAGAGCGGAAACGAAGAAGTTCGGTTGGTATGATGATACAAAGTGCCAGCCAGAGGGATTTCACGATGGAATCGACATTTGCTTCTGAAACGTAGAGATAAAGTGTAACGAAACCTGCACAATTCGAACATGAGTCATGTCATTTTCGGAGAGAAAGGGCAAGCAAACGTACCAATGGAACTGTGTAATAGCTTCCGTGGTATCTCGAAATCGGTTTTTAGGGATTTAGTCTTCCCGAGGTGAGCGATACCATTCCCGTTCATCTGGTGCTTGTCTGATGATGCTCGTTTGACTACATTTGCAGAGACAACTTTGTGCACCTGGCACCGGTGATCCAGTTCGTCCTCTTCTGGCACAGAAAAATCCGCCTCTATCATCTCCAGGTGACCGAGACCTTCTAATCGTTTGATGACTTTTCTTGTAATGTTTTTGACGCCCTTTGGGTTCTCTGAGGAGAGCGAGGAAATGATGGGAGAAGGGGACCGCTTGGACAGGGAGGACCTGGAATTGGAGGGAGAGCGAGGAGGGCGGGTTTTTCTATGCTGTCGACTTGGATGGTTCTCTACACTGGCCATTGAGTCCGTCGCCGTCGTGCACAGGATCGACGGACGTTGTTGGATACCTTATGTAATATGGCCAAACAAAGCCAATCCTGATCGACATCTCAATGTCCTCCTCGTCTAGAATATCTTCTCAACCGTTCGTTCCTTCCCCTCGCTGGCTCTCAGAATCACCGGGTCAACCACCATCCAGTGGAACCAGCAATTCTCCATGGCGATCGCAGGGAAGTGTGCCAGGCAGATTCGACGGTTTACTGTCACCAATTCCCCCACCACCAGCGAATCTGTATCCTGGTACCCCCGATGCATTCAATGTCGATCCAGGTGTCCCTTTTCTCGCAACAGCGGGCTCGAGTGACATTCCAGACTCTGAAGAGGGATCAGAGGACGAATCCTCTTCACGAAGGAAGTTTGTTGGCGGTTTTGTGTCGGGAATCAGAAACTCAGTGCGCAGGTCCCTCAGAAGGCGCAGGCGAGACTCCTTCACAGAATTTCCCTTCCCTGAAGAGCAGCAGGAGATTCAGGACTCTGGTTATGGTTCCTCATCTGTTACGGCCCCCATTCCAGGCAGCACAGAAGCGCAAACGTCTCATGAACAAGGCCTTCGACAATCCCTACCTGCTCAGCATTACACTACACCATATTACACCAATTTTACACCATTGTATCCCAAGTTCAACGGCTATCGGAATGATATCGACGCTGTGTCCTTGTTTTCTGGAACCGTGTCGGCTGAAACTGCGTCAATCCAATACGGGTCAGACTACCGCAAGATGGAAGCACCCCTCGACACTGAAGATTCTCTCAGTGCCTACATCAAACGCACTAAACAATTCATCCACCGAATCTCAGCGCTTCCCTTCACTTCCAAGCCACGTGTGACATATGACCATTTTCCCGAGCGCCAACTCAGAGACGACCCTCGACGTCGCTCGCTTGTTGAATGGCATCGTCCAGGGTACGGTCCAACGAATTATTCTCCTCCAGACACCAGTAAACCAGCAGTATTTCCCCATGAGGTGCCTTCCCGACCAAATACTGCGCTGTACACACCCCACCGTGTTCCTGCTGTAGAACTCGACCTCCGGGAAGAATTCAACGACGCAGGCCCAGTACCAAGCCTTCCCACAACAAACTTTGCCCCACCTCAATCGCAGCCCGTCCAGATAGTTAACGGCCCACCTGTAACCTTCCAACCCATTCCAACCGAACAGCCCCAAGGAAGACAAACGTTAAGTGAAGGTCCCCTTGATCATTCATGGAATGCAGCCATCAACAACGCCCGCCATTCAACCAGAAAACGACGCATGGCCACACCCTTCCATCGCGCCGCGTCGATCGACGCACAGACTACCCTTGATGGGTGGCAACAGTATCCGCACTATCGGGATGGTTACGTTCCACCAGAACTTGCTGAAACTCATTATGGCTCGCGTTATGGACCCGGAATCCATTCTGCACGACCAGGTCTGGGCCCCTTCGGTTCGGGACCGTCATCAGTCGACCCACGCAAGGGCCAGAAGGTATAATATTCCGGTCAACACTCGAAAATTCTACCTCCACGGCGTTCATCGTCGAATATGGACTAGACTTTGGAGAATCAATTTCTTTGATCATCGCACCGTATCGCCGATACCTTCGGTGGTTTTTTATACAGGACTATCGGTGTTCCAGAGATGAGCACGGGTAATCGATTCGGACATGAGACGGTCTTCGTACTCCGTATCTTTATCATGGATGCAATGCCAATAATCATCTTCTGAGGGTTGGTGAAGTTACAAATATCTGTGCTGAGGTTCGAATCTTTACGTCGGCCATTAATGATTTTCTTCAAAGTCTATATGGCTGAATGTACAGTCTTTTTCGTTGATAGGAATTCGAATGCAGATACGAGTGACATCCAAGTAATTTGTAAGAATTTAACTACATACAATAAGAAAATACAAAGGTAATAGATACAAGACAAATAAGGAATCAGAAACATCATTCCTTCAAATCGACAACAACAGGCTGAAAGCCAGGTCCAGCAAAGAGATTCAGTCTAATCCCGTCTCTGACAGCCAGATGACCAGAGGGATAATTCGCGGCGTTTACAAAAACCGTGGTTCCTCGGTGTTCCTTTTTTTCACAAGCCGGATCATGCGCCTGCGTGTCCTGTTCCTCAGATGTTACGACCGACGTATTTTGCACCACAGGAAGTGGGTCCTGATATGGAGCCGCGTTCGGCATCCATTTATGAATGTAGGCGCCGTGAGCTTCATGTATATGTCCAAAGAGATGGAGCCTCGGCTTGAGAGCGGGGAGGCGAGCACGGAGGGCCTCGCAACCGACAGCAGAACCATTGCGCAATTGATCAAAAATTTGGTATGGTGGGCCATGAGTCAGACTAAGTGAAGTTAGGGATATATTCGTAAACAACCATGTAAACTTACAGAATGTCCGTGTTTGGAAATTTGGCAACAAGAGCTAAGGCGGGGGGTGAACATAGAACTGTTGATAGAGAATATAGCAACTTACCCTCGCCGTCTTCACGTTTATAACCGAATGCCCAATCGCAGAATTTTGGTGACCACTGTACATCATGTTAGCAAAAAGAGGCTTCAGCTACAAAGAATTTCGTCACAGGAGACCCATATACGCTCCACTCCTTACCGCCGTTCACTCTGAACTTGTGGACAGTATCTTGGAGGTATATGACGTTTGCCGCGGTCACTTTAGGACCTTTCAATATGTGCTTGATTGTATCCACGTCCTGTGTCCAGAATTGAATAAAAGCAAGGTCCAAGGAGACAAGGAACGAGATGAACAAACCTGCTTGCCCTTCTTATGAAATCTCAAGTGATTTTCTTCATACCAGTCTTCATGGAGAGTTAAATCATGATTTCCTCCTATTATTCTTTCCACGTGAACAAAATGTTAGGATGGCAAAACACAAAGAATTTAAATGGTACCCACAGCTTGGTTCGATGAGGCAACTCGCATAACCAATTAATAGTCGTTTCAAATTCTGTCGCAGTCCCCAGATTGGTGAGGTCGCCACTATGGAGCAGGACATCGCCATCGGGCATGTCAAAACATCTTGTGTGGGTGTCGCTGATACAAACAAAGCGGGTCCACTTCTCATCTGGATTTCCAGAAGGTTTTGGGGGAAGGCAACTCGGTTTGTATTCCAGATATACGACAGCGTCTGGTGAGCGCAACACGACGTCACGATACCCAAGTTTTGGAGGCATTCAATTTTCGGGAGTAAGATGATGGGAGTCAGGGACAAACGGGGATAGCTACGACCCGCGAGAACAAACGGCTTATATCAGCAATGCTGAATAAACTCTGTGCTATGTATCTGAAATAACGAGGGCCAGGCGACGAAACAAGAAAATTTGAGGCCTTGAGGGATAAATATAATGAACGTTTGAAGTTGACATGTCACAATCCGGATTTAGGCGATTACTGGTTTGGACTGTCACATGGCTCGAAAGGACTTCCACAACAATGTCCTGGATTGAAAAGGAGACTAAGCGTCTTGCACGCAGATCAGCCAACATCGTGAAGAACGCTGTCCAACCACCACCATCGAGAGTCAACTCCCCAGCACTGGCTGACAACAGTCCCATCAAGAATGAAAGGATGATCCCCGAGTCGCTGGAGAACGGGCTACTGATGACAAAGATATCAGAGAAGAAACAGAAAAAAGTTCTCTTCAGAGTAGATCCTGACGATGGGACGATCACGTATAACTCCAGCAAGAATGCTAGGAGAATCGGTACGTTTCAATCATTTGTTCCGGCCAGGTCATTAACTATGACCAAGTACCAATCGAATCAATCAAAGAGATCCGCACAGGACACGATACAAATTACTACCGTATTCAATTCAAACAGCCCGAAATCCTAAAGGACAGATGGATCACTGTTATCTACATTCTCGATGGGACTTACAAGACTTTACATGTCATCGCAGAGAATCACGACTCCTGCAAACTCTGGACTGATGCCCTTTGCAAACTTCTTACCATCAGGCAAGGGCTCGTCTCTGGATTTGTGAACTTTTCGGTTCGGCAAAGTGTCTGGGAAAGGCAATATTTCAAAGGATCAGACAAAAGTGGGGACCAGGTACTGGATTTCGAGGAGATTAAACATCTTTGCCGACGATTAAGTGCGAACCTGACAACATCGGAACTGGAGAAAAGGTTCAAAGTGAGTTTCGTCTGTTACCCCCCGATCATTTAATTTTTCACTGGCTCATAGTTGGCCGACTCGGAGAACAAAGGATACCTCGACTACCCACAATACCAGAAGTTCGTCGGTACTATACAGTTCCGTCCCGAAATAGACGAAATCTACAAGGACCTCTGTAGACTGTATGACGGAAAACTAGACCTAAACGGATTTACAAAATTTATGAAGGAATGCCAGATGGTTTGTCTACGCTTCCGTTCTTCAACCTTGATTGACACCACATCTAGGCCAAACTCTCCGACGCAGAGATAAAGTCTATTTTCGATACATATGCCGAGACTCTGCCAAGTGACCAGGTTTTCACTATTTCACCCGCTCGATTTTCCTCTTTCCTTTTGTCCCCTGAAAATGCCGCTTTCTCGGATCATGGCAAGTCGGTATGGCAGGATATGACCCAGCCGATATCGGATTACTACATTTCATCGTCTCACAATACCTACCTTGTCGGGAATCAACTGGTCGGTGTCAGTACCATTGAGGGTTACATTCGCGCCCTGTTGCTTAGTTGCAGAAGTGTCGAACGTACAGCCTTCATCACGCATTTGCATTGTATTTGGCTGACAACTCATTAGTGGACATTTACGACGGAGATGAAGAACCCATGATTTACCATGGTGGCACCTGGACCTCCAAGGTTTCGCTACGCGATATTTGTCAAGCGATCGCTAAATATGCCTTTCGAACATCACCATATCCAGTGATTATTTCCGCCGAGGTACATTGTGGACTCGAGCAACAGGACAAATTGGTCGATATCATTCTGGACGTTTTCAAAGACTCGATCATCCAAGCACCCGTTGAAGGACGCCCCAAAATCGAAAAATTGCCCAGCCCGGACGACTTGAAGTATAAATTTCTTTTAAAGGTCTTTCTGGATTATAATTGCTGCCGCTAGTCTAACAACCTGTTCCAGGCCAAAAACCTATACGTGGTCGAACGTCTGGCGGCTGTACAGGCCGGCCGTCTATCCGAACAAATCACGACGCCTGTTCTGGAGGCCGAATCATCCTCCTCGAGTTCATCCGACGAGGACGAGGATAACTCCCTTATCAAGGACGGACTCCAGGACATCAAATCCACTTGGAAAAAAATTACTGTGAAACCCACTTCTACAAAACCAGCAAGAAAGAAAATGTCATTTCGGCTAGTGTCCTTGCTCGTGTATACAGTTGGCGTCAAGTGTCACGGCTTTGAGCCCGGTGTGGAATACGCACCTGAACACATATTTTCGCTCTCTGAAAACGCCGCAAACAAGCTCGTGAAAGGCCAGATGAACGATTTGATAAGGCACACCCATTCGCATCTTGTTAGGGTGTACCCTAAAGGGACAAGAGTGACTTCATCTAATTATGAACCTCATCGTTATTGGGCTGGAGGGTGTCAAGTAGTCGCCCTTAACTGGCAAACTGTCGGTAAGTACTTTATCGACTGATCTCTTCGGCCCATTTACTTCAGCCAGATCTTGGTTATGCCATAAATCAAGCTATGTTCCAGAGAAATGGTCGCAGCGGGTATGTGCTCAAGCCAGATGCCCTCCGCAAAACGGAGAACAAGGATCTTATTTCCAAGCGGACGAAGCATTATCTCGATGTCACGGTCAGACATTTCTTACTAGTCGCTTCCAGATAGATGCCTTAACAGAGTCTACCATCTTAGATCATCTCCGCGCAGCAGCTTCCGCGTTTACGTGATTCAGATGGGAAGGAGATAATCGATAAATCATTAGTGGACCCTTTCGTTGAGGTCTCACTTCACGTCCCTGAATGGACCACTTCGCCGTTCCTGCCAGAAACGACAAAAGCGGCTGGCGTTACATATTCTCCTTCCTCGAGTGCCACTGCGAACGCTGTATCTTCTGCCCGTACCCTCTGCGTTCGTACGGCTGTCGTTAAAAATAACGGATTCAACCCAGCGTGGCGTGCATCATTTTCCCTTCCTTTCGATTGCGTAGGGGACATGAAGGAACTCATTTTCATCGAATTTGCGGTTCGCCATCAAAATAGTAGTTTGCTCGGTATGTACTGTATGCCGCTCACATGTATGGGTCAAGGTTCGTTCAAAATTATTAACTGTTGTCAATTTCGTGGGCTGATTGGAATTTTCTCAGGGTACCGTCATGTCCCTTTGCATGACGCCATGCTGTCCCAACTACTCTTTTCAACTCTGTTTATCAAGATCGGGATTAGAGATGTCGATGGGTAGACCACATTCTCATTTATAATTATTTTTTGGGAAGCAACATCAACTAGGAGGAATTTATGTAAACTATCATTATAACTCAAATCACACCTATTGCGAAGATTACTGATAAGTGCCAATGGCTTTAAAAGTATAATTATATATATATATGCATTGAAAACCCCAGAAGAAGTCACCAAGTATCGACCACATCCATCTTCACGAACAATGTCGAGTACAGATACTGCGAGAGTTGTGAGTCGTGCAGTGGAAGATGGCGGTAACCTATAAGATTGTCTTGAAAATGCAACAACTAAGACGTAGGATCGGTGGACACATACCACGCTGAAGAGACCCCAGTGAAGCACAATACAACGCCAGTGGTTCGTCGCCGCTTCTGTCTTCTTGGCTCACGACGAACTTCACAAAGACGAGATCAAACATATCGCCGACGCAGTCGAACGCAATTGAGAGCTTCTCTTCCCAAATTGGGTTGAATCCATTCTTCTTCACTACCGATGTTCGGACAGACCTCGGCCGGGTTGACATGGAAGTTGGACCTGAATTTGCGGATGTTGGAGATAATGATGGTTGTGAGCGATCATCCGTTTCTGGTGAAGACCCCATTACAGGTCGTACTGGCCAGTCGGGCACATAAAGCGTGACTTCGACATATGGGTCCACAATCGCCTTATCTTGTGCTTCCTTCCCAAAGGAATCACGGCGGTGCGGCAGTTGCTGGGCTGAAATAATAGTGACATCCAGCGTATGCGTCGTCCTTTTCAACAAGAGGTCTTTTGCCGAATTCTGCCGTAGAGCCATAGGTTTAAGTACATAACCACATCGACCATTCCGCTGAAACATCGCGTGGTTGAGCATATAGCCCAGATCTAGATCGAGAGAGTCAATCTCCCGGTATTCACTATAAAAATGCTCCACTTACCCGGTGTTTGCAAGTTAAGTGCCACCAATTGCGCACCCGTTGCCCAAAATTTGTGTGGTTCATAATTGGTGGAGCTCACTCTCGTCCCTTTGGGATAGATTCTTACCATATGGGACTTGGTATGCTTGATCATGTCCCACATGTTGAATCGTCTCATCTTGTTTGCTGCATTCTCCGATAGGGAGAACATATGCTCTGGTGAGTATTGTTCCTTCTTGTTGATTCCGCGACATTTAACTCCGATAGTATAGACGAGTAAACCAAGGAGTGCTGAGGAAATCTTTGTCTTGACTCGTGCAGATTTAACGCCGCCAGGAGGGGTTTTCGATGTCGAAGATGACGCGGTAGCGTATGGGGGGGTCGTAATATCCGAAGGCGGAGATTGTGATAGACCAAGGTCCAATATCGCATCAGGTGAAACGGTTGATCCGCTGTACGCTCCACGGACATGTTGGAGAAACACTGATCTCGCCTTCAATAGTTGTTCTGCGAAGTAACTCAGATAAAATGAAAATGTTCAAGGGGAGTCACTACCTTTTATCTGACCTGACTGGCTTCGCCTTTGCTTCATTTTTGCTCCAGCAGATATAGGGATCGGCGCTGAGTGTAATGCACTCGAACCTGGGGGAGAGGTAGAGGCATCTTGCAAAGTTTCCATAAGCGCATCAGAATCAGATGCCGAGGATGAAGGTTCGGTTATGAAACCACCATCGCTTTCCGAAGTTTCCGTCCCTCCTAATTCAGGGTTTTTTGTCTTGAAAACAATTTTTCCTTTCAGGTCTTCCGGACTTGGCAATACATCGAATTTAGGCGAGTCACCAGGTTGTTTCCTCACGAGAATGTCTCCGAATACCTCGATCATGATCTCCGCTATCAGGTCTTGTTGTGGCAAGGAACAGTGGACCTCGGCAGATATGATAATGGGATAAGGGGATGCAATGAATCCATATTTTGCAATGACCTCACAAACCTCACGAAGGGAAACCTTGGAAGTTAGGGTTTTTCCGTGGAAGATCGTGGGTTCATTTTCGCCATCATATATGTCCACTGTAAACGAAAGGTGAACAAAGGAAATGACAATAAAAATATCAAGATACTTGCCTTCAACACTGCGACAGCCGTGCAGTAAGGCACGAATGTATCCTTCAATTGTACTGTCGCCAACGAGCTGGTGCCCAACTAGATAGGTGTTATGAGAGGACGCAATAAAGTATTCAGGAAGAGGGCGAGTCATATCGTGCCAAGTATCCCTGTGCTGATCCAAGAAGGGCGAATTATCTGGCGAAAGAAGAAATGAAATGAAGGCATCGAGGGACATCGAGGCACGGGAATCGTCAGGTGAACCTGTATACTTGTCGAATAAAGCTTTGAGTTCCGTTTGGGGGAGCAGGGACTGGGTTATATGGTCGGCGTGGTGTATACATCGAAGAAAATGCGCTCACCTTCTGCTGCTCTCGCAAGAACTTTTCGAAGATAGCGAAGTCAAAACCATCTTCGTTACCTGCTTTGAGCTTCTGATATAATCTGTTAATCTCCGGTCGACCTTTCAGCAACTTCACGAAACGCCGGAAGTCATTGAAATCAAGATATCCGCGTTTCTCCATATCTGCTTCCTGTGATAATCACAAATTATGAAAGGAAACGACATTACCACAAGCAACGTACCACAAATAACCTCCCCAAGTCTTCCCGGCTTGACTTGATACTCAGTCCTCTGCAAAGCTTCTCGACTTCATCAAAGGTCAATTTCTGATCCCCTCCTTCATCGGCTCCTTTCCAATAATGTTTCTCCCACAAAGTTTCACGCATGTCAGGGTTGCCCAACCCACACATCAGCTCCTGGCGGATCGCATGTTGTTCACGAAGTGTTTTGTCCCACATCCTGAACACGTCCTTTGTTGGTGCGACGAGATGTAGTGTCTTCCATGCACCGTCGATGACATAAATAATGGCCAACCATCGGTCTTCGTAGTCTCTGGAGAGCTGGAATTGTTGGCGGTAATATCGAGCATCGGATCCAGACCGAATCTCTTTGATGTTTTCTATGGGGACTGCAAGAGACGCGAGTTATGACTCGGACTGAAACGAATACATATTTGACACTCACTAATTTTTTGTTGTCTCGATTCCCAAACGATTTGGCCCAAATCAGCGTCAACTCTGAGAACCAGGTTCTTGTTCCTTTTCAACGAGACCTTTGTCATTAATGTCCCGCGTTGTATCAGGTCTGGGACGGCGGCGACGGCGGCGTTCTCCATTTGCTGCGAGATTGCTGTAAGTTCTGAAACAGCCAAAGCATCCGGTGTCTCAGACAAGTGGGAGCATTTGATAGGTGTCTTGGAACTGGGATGACTCGGAATCGAAACACTGCTCGGCGAACGTACAAGTTCATCGATTACGAAAGTTGGAGCAACACAGACAGGCACGTCGTTGAGCGACTTGGATCGTTCGAACTCGGAGTGCGCTTTGAATTTACCCTTTATCGAGGCACCAAAGCCGGTGCTCCTGTTCTTGGCAATCGCTACTGATAGAGCACTGCTGCCGTTGACGAGGTGCTGAACGACGTGACCGTTGGTAGAGGTGATCTTTGTGGCCCTTCGTAAGGACTTGTGTGGGTCAAAAGGTGGATGGGGGTCTGACATGAAGACGGCGCTCACTGAGCGCCAAATACAGCTTACGAGCTCTGTTCTTTAGCGTGGTACTCGCGTGGTCGACATGAGGCTAGATAGTGATCGCGGAATATTTGTTCGGGACCGGTCGACTAATTATAAATGACTTGGTCGAATCTAGAACAATTGGTTCACTAATGTGTTCTACATCCAACATCTACTCCTCCAACTCCATGCAAAGAGTGATATCAAAGCCGTGCACTAGGCGCTCCAGCGCATTCAACAGTCGTCAATATCGTACCCAACCCATCCTCACTTGCTGTTCACATAGCAAGGATACCATTGATATGGGAATCATTAAAAGAACATCGGTATTCTACCCAAGGTCTGGATCGCATTCCATCGCGCTTCTACTTTTTTTTTCCGGGCGGTTCCACGATTCCACAACACCACAACACAACATCCCCGAGGGTCTCGATCGTGTCTCTGGATCCGACAAGCCTATTATTATGGGATCGCAATGTATTTGGGCAAGGCTGTTAGTCCACATTTACGGAGTTTGTATGAGAGCAATGCAGACCGTGAAGTAGCCAATCGGAGTCCTAAGAAATGATTTGTAGAAATAGTGACTTGGAGTAGCTATCGACAGTGTGGAATTGGGAGTGTCAGTGTAAAAAGATCTTGGAAACTGGTGTCGCTTGTAAGGGTGGAGGTTGTCATGGTTGATAAAAGGTGCAATTGTAGCTATGAACGGTGGTTGTAGATGAGGAATGGATTGTCGTCAAGAGGTCTGTGAATCTATTGAACAATCATATAGGTAAAGGTGCAAGGAAGGGGGAAAAAAATGGAAATGTTGACAAGGCATCAACCCAAGACTTCACAACTTTCTCCCGAAGGCCTCGTGTCGCGCTCTCTCGTCCTGAGCCTCCGAATTGTTGGACTGGGTGAGCCCATGGGCCAATCCTCGACGATGCGTAGCTGTCCCGTACCAGTCTGCACACCATACATTCGCTTGGGTGATTGTTTGCGTATAACTGACTGGCTGCCCCAACCGATAACCTGATGGGCGAGAGAGGAACGACGAGATCTGTGGGAACATCCAAAGGCTGTCGGTTAGTCAAAGAGGGCGAGGATCCAGAAGGACCTATCCATAGGAAATTTCCTTGATTAAACATTGTGAACTCCAACTCATATTGTCCCCTTATCTGTTATTTTTCCCCATCTCCCTCGCATATTCAGTGTTCACTCTCCCTGGTGTCAGATTACACGTGATTGCCGAGATTAGGATGGATGCAGACAACAAAGCTTCTATTCAATTTGATGGTGACGCCTAGAATTGCGACGATGTTGGTTCGGAGGTTCGGATACGCAGAGGAAAGTGTCTTTTTTTACAGCGTTAGGCGTGTGGCGGCGTCGTAGGATTTGGTGAGAACGAACTAATCATGCGAGAACAGGATCTACGATTCCAAATGCTTGCCATTATGTGCAAGCGGGACTGCCCTGACTCACTAGGACGAGGTTGTCTGGAGGCCAAGTAACCTGTAGCAATCCTTGTGGGCTCTCTCAGAGCTTGCGTTCGTCATCCTATCCGTTTTGCCAGGACCCTTTGATTCCCAATGTTATTGGGTCAAGTTACAATTAATTCGATGATTACATACCTTTAGTCTTGTACTTCTCCAATCCAATCATCGACCTCTTCCTGACTAAATTTGAGAGGCCGCCACTGGCAGGATCCCGCTGTCAGAAGGTTATGGAGTTGTGTAAGGAGGCATTCTGCTGGTGGACGGCATCACGGTCCGGCTGAGTCGCACACATCAACTAATGGCGAATACTCAAATCTATTCTCTCTGGATCCTCCTTGAGGGTAAACCTCGGCCTCGACATCTTCGCAGCCTTTCCTTCACTACTAACACAGACCCCAACTTGTCCGACCTTGCACTCCGTCTTGGACAAATTTTGGGTCCGCTAGCCAGTATTGATGCCTTCGACTTAGAGTTCCTCGACAGCGACGGTACAGAGCTCTCCAGCGGTACTATGCTTAGAGTCATGGAGCAGAACACATCAGGTACAAATCCACTTGTTGTACGCTATCCTCTGTCAGAAACGACTAGTATGTCTTTTTTACATGCACACGCTTTTCTTGCGCTCAGATTCATTATCGTTCTCCCGTTCTTATAGTCGTTGTCAATCTTCGTTTCTTCGAAACTGTTACATAAATTCGCCTTCCCCACACAACTGGCCTCTGGAATACACTTCTCGCTCATTGCAGGAGGGTGACACCAAAATTTACTTTGTCGATCATGAAACCGAAAGAAATTTGCGACGAGTTCACGTTCAATGACTTGGTGAAAGAGAAGCTGGACTCTGATGGATTGGTCAACTTAAAGTTATTGATAAGAATTCAAGGTCTGTTTGGGTCCTTGTAAGTTGCCAACAGCGTCGCGGCCGTCTCATGTGTTTTCAGGGAAAAAACCATATGGAGACTGGGGAATCAAGGACATGCTGAGAGAAGTTTTACGTGACCGATACACATCGATCGATGCACTTCCTCAGCTCGACATGCGTAACCCTCTTTATTAGTGGCGGCATTGTTTTATGGATTTTTCTGCAGGTCATCTTGGAACTGGCGACGTTCTCAATGAGCAGGAAATTGAGTGCTTCACCAGAAATCTTAAAAAGATAGCATCGGCATTTTCTATGAGGGTTTCCAACGAAGATATGGCACGAAATTTCATTAACCCCTTCATGGTCGAGTCAGTCGCCAAAGTGAAGTCAGATTATCCGTCATTGGTGCTGGCTGTTGAACAGGACTTCGAGGGAAGTTGCGGCTATGGTTTTCTGGACTATCTTATCCTCTATCAAGAACTCGCAATCGTGATCACCCAGGCCAAGATGAAGATATGGAAGGGAATATCGTACAGCTTCATACCGCGGCAGAGGTATCCTAGGTGTCCATTTTGCTCATTGCGGGCTCCTGCTTACAGATTGCTAATGTTAGAAACGAAAGCGCAGGCGCGAGGCAATGACGGGGCCTCTGGTTGTCTATGGCATTGTGTCGACCGCTAAAGAATGGGTATTTCTCCGATGGTCCGGTACACCAGAACAGCCCGATTTGGAAATTTCAAAGGAGTACGATGTCTCATTTCGCGGCGATATGCCAGGGACTAAAGATGTACTTTCTATTATCTTTGAGCACAAGCCAGTGCATTGGCACCAACAACCGAAGTGATGACCTTTTGGCCAACTAGAGCTAGCTCTCGAGACAGCCTTCACCTGAGTTCCATAGTGACACAAAGGCAATCAATGCTGGATGTCATTCGCAGATCACAAGGGATTTCTGATTGCGGTTGCTGAGGGCGGGTAGCTGGTCCTCGTCGTATGTAAGTAGGATCCTTGGTGCAGGCCAGGCATTGACATCGGTATACGGCGGAACATGCGTACGCTTGAGTCGACTCTACCAAATCCAAGTCATCCGTACCCTCCTTGAATTCCGGACGAGCCCAACTCAGTATTCTCTTTTTCTAAGCTGCAACTTGACCTACGTGACTCACTCCTGGCACCGTTCTTCTTCACCTTCTGTCTCTGAATTATGGGAGAATTGCGAGGATATATTCTGAAGCAGGTAGGGTATTGTCTCTGCTTATCTCGCCATCCGAAATGAAAAATCAGGTTCTAGACTGCTTGAGGAAGTCGAGCCATCTTCCTACTCACCGTCGCCTTTGACAAAGCCTGGCCACGACATGCCGGAATTACGCGTGAAGAACTTGCTGACTTTGACACTGCCTTTGCACGACCAGTTTCCCTGTCCGAGCTAACTTGCCAACCAGACTTCTCAGACCCTGACGGTTTCACTTCGACCAGTTCGAAACGCCATTCGGTAACCAGTGATACGGTCGTTCCTCGGGGAACATTCCGTGATACCCTACTCCTGTCCCCCTCCGTACGGCTCCTTGTCGCCCTCCTCAAAGGCTCTTGTCAACTTTTTACGCCCTCCTGCAAGATTGCAGACTACATGGACGGATGCGATGCAAAACCACCTTCTCCAGAGCCTCGAAGCCCGTGGAAAGCTCGCGATGGCAGAAGCACTCGGCTGCACCTAATGACTGGTCACACGAATATATGAATATAAATGAAGGATCGTAATTACTAATATATGTATATAGGAAATGTCTTCTATTGCCTCGATGGAAACACAAGATGAGAATAGGAAAGGGGCCCTTAATCCCTCAGTAGGAAGAAGGGTTCTTTGATGCCAGGTTTTTGGAATTCATCTTTGAAAGAAGCTCGATATATGAAAAGGGGTCTTGAGGTTGGTTTAGAAAATACGAGAAGTTAGGAAAATCCAAGTGCTAATTGATTAATGTAACACGGGTCAAATCAAGAATTGCGGCCAGTGCATATGATCTATACATACAACCGCCAACAATTTTGCATACATCAGTATTTCAGTCGATCTTCTTGTGCAATGTTAAACATAGTGAGCAAATTTTCATTTAGTATAGTATATACACATCTTGGAAGTGATCTCATGAAATAGCCTTGATATGACAGAAACTATCAGAGTTCTTCGAATAACTTTGTGCAACATGTGCGGCAGGCTTCTCAAAGTCCCTCTAATGTATCATCTGTGTCTCAATGCGTCGATCCACCAACGATCATTTGTGCTAATGATGCTTCGCTTTTAAGTCAGCTGCTATAAAAACGGTAAGTGCAAGTGGTAACTTGGCAGCAAATCGTCGCAGAAACACACGTAAGTAGCGCACAGCACTCCAATACATCTCTGCCTCTGACAACGGAAATTTTAGAGCACCAGAATGAAAGCATTCTTTGTAATTCTCAGCTTGGTTTTTTCAGCTAGCTTCATCCAACAAGTGGTGGGGATAGCTTGTGACACTCTGTGCGCAGCATGCTGGAAAAAAGGCTCACCAGGAGTAGATATCAAGTTCAGTTGCAAGACCCACGGGAATCACTACAATGATTGTGGCGGCCAGTGTCCGAGTGGCTACGAAAACATGCATTGTGCTAGTGTTGATGCGTGCTAGTAAGTGTGTCTTTTGTGAAGTGGGAACTAAGATAACGAAACGTGTTCGAATAGCTGTCCAGTTCGCTCACAACCCTGTCTAAAATTTGGTCCATGTGGATATGGAATGTTTACTGAAATAGTAGGCAGTGGTGACACTTGGTGCCAGACACCCTGGGGGAGGCCGTGAAAAAATCACATGATTTCTCAAGGGACCGCAAATCCTATTTCCTTTTTTGTTGAAATTTCCCCGAATTTGGTATATTGCTCTGAACATTCTGGTCACATGATATCCTTGTAGAAACCATTTGTCCTGAATTCAGTATATTTAATCAAGCTCCCGTATGTCCTTGTCGTTTTTGCACCATCATTCAATCACCCTCATCAAGCACCACATTCACAGGTCATCGTGACAGAGCGAAGGCACATCACAAAAATCTCAAGAGTGATGCAAAAAAGGCAATCGCCAAGGAGGACCTGAACTAATTTCTTTCCAGGACGACCCTCAACTCGAAGACTAATTTCGGTAGGGTGGTAGTGTCGACATTTCGATCAGTTACACTTTTGAAGTTTTAGTATATTGTAGACTTGAAAAAATTAAACTACAAAGCCCGAACTCTGCTAATCAACCTGCTAATCACTCCGCTTTGCCCACCTCCTCCAATGACCAAAGTCAGTCGTTGCACCAGGGTTCATCGACATTCTTAGCTCCTTGTCCACTCCATCGCCCCCATAAATCGTCTTCCAGCCGTACGAAGCCTGAAGCAGTGCAGCCCAAGTGTTCGCCTGTGACGGTTCCACGGCATTGAAAATGTCAGGAGATATCCCCGCACACCATATTTCGTAAACGACAGCGTTGTAATCGACCGAAGGTGGATATCTGACCACCGTCAGGGATGAAGTTCTAGCAGCAAGAGCGAAAACGATCTTGATAAGGGGAACAGCGGCGTCGCCTTCCTTCAGAATTTTAAGCTTGTACACATCCATCGCCTCGAAGACTGATGGTTGAGATGTCGCTGTGAAAGCGGCATCGTTCTTGCCTTGCCAAAGAATCAAGCCGAGATTTCTGTAACCCAATCTTGTGCCATGGAAAAGGAAAGGGTTGATGCCATCAATCGCGTACTGCCCGTTGGCACAGAGTATTCCAGCGCCCCGACTGGCTAACAATAACAACGACTCGGCGTCGATTGCTGCATACTCGTGGACTTTTACATAATGATTTAAATGCATTTTGCTATCAGGGAAGTCTTGCTGGAGTTCCTGTAATGAGGGGAAGCGTTTAAATAGACCACCGGAAAGGAAGGAGGCGACGTCGATGATTCGAGATCCAGCCGGTGAGCCATGTTCTCCTGGAGGACCAACAAGGTTGTCACGTGCAACGATAAGGAGAAGCATTACCAAAAATTCGCCACGGTCGCCTTTGTTGATAGAGAATCCTTCCAACACAGTCTTCATAGCCTTCGGGACATTGAACGATGCCTGAGCCATGATGCTATACGCTGCTTCAGAGAGAAGGGGTTCGGAAGCAGACACTGTTATCATGCTCTCGAACGCGGCGTCGATTTTAAGGCAAACA
>Ga0307517_10005446_pt1 | contig 19169 bp, 11 predicted proteins | sample 23_EM_MG_FD_194515 | JGI IMG/M metagenome (GOLD analysis project Ga0307517, IMG submission 194515) | Populus trichocarpa ectomycorrhiza microbial communities from riparian zone in the Pacific Northwest, United States - 23_EM | ecosystem: Host-associated > Plants > Roots > Unclassified | place... | reverse complement strand
CATAGCAAAATAAAGCAATAATTGTAGCAACAATCATGCTTTTTCTATGGTGGAGGTGTTATCCACATTTTTAGACTTGTATGTTTAACTTCCTCTCAGCCTTACTTCCTCTCGGTTCTCTAATTCTCATGTTCTCTAATTCCCCTTACTTCATCTCGGTTCTCTAATTCCCTTGTTCTCTAATTCCCCTTACTTCCTCTCTCTGTGCACAAAGAAGCAGAACAAAGATTCAAGGGGCAAGAGGGCCAGACCCCAAAGACCTGCTCCTCCTTCTCAGTTCTCCTCCCTCGCTCCCCCGGCTACTTGTACTGATAACGCTGGGACTTGAAAAAAAAAAGAGCAAGGGTTGTTCCTCAACACATAATCCCTCGGTCACTGATTCCCCACCCTTTTTACTTTTCCTCTCTCTTTTTGTGCTTCCACCCGGGCATAATCCCTCGGTGACTGATTCCCCCCCTTTACTTTTCCTCTCTCTCTTTGTGCTTCCACCCGGGCATAATCATTTGGTTATGTTATGGAAACATGAGTCTTTTTTTGAGAGGGGAGTGGATAGGGTGGCTTGATCCAGGGACGGGGAAACGGGGTAGGGACTGCTTTTTTATGGGGAAGTTTGGGGATTTTGTTATCTGTGAGTTTTTTTGTTTTTCTTCATTCGGCTAGTGATGTGGGTTCTCTTGGCTGCTCTTATTTGCTGCTGCTTTTTATGGCTTGCTTGATGAATTGTGTTCTTGCATTTATCATGTTTTTCATTATTATTGTAGAGTTTGAGATCAGATGAAGAAGAAAAATGTGACGAGGTAAGATGAAGAAGAAAACTATGTCATGGAAAAAATGTGACAGGTAGCAGATTTATCATGGTTTGTTTGCTTTCTGTGAACAACATGGAAAAAAACATAGAGTTTTGTTCGGAACAGACACAACAAATTAAACAAGATCAAAGGATTTATGCCATAATTCTAACTACAGATCTAAACAAAGAAGATGAAAACATAAAGGAAATAATAGAGAGACATTTGAGGAAAAAAAAAACCTGAAATAAGAGGAATATGGTTCAATTGTTCTAGAGATATGCTTCAATTGTTCCTGCTTCAATTGTTTCCGGAAAGAAATTAGAGAGACAGGGATTTGAGAAGATGTTGTGTTTTATGTAAAGAAAGGAAAGTGTTTTCTTTTTCTTATCAAAAGGAAAACACTTTCCTGCTATGAAAGTTACTTTTTTCTTTTGACCGGAATTAACTTTCCTTTGACTAACTTTCCGTATGGTTGCCAAACATGGAAAAATAAGGAAAATGGTTTCCAGGAATTTGTTTTCCTGGAAACAAACAAGGCAGAAGTCAAATTCTCGATTAATAAAATATTAAAGAATGAAATTCGAAAAGAAAGTTTCAATAAAAAAGGGATCTAAAACAAAACAAATAACAATTAAGAAAATAAAGGACCAAATTTAAAATAAAAATAAAATGAAATAAAATAAAATGTTGAGGGATGAAATAGAAAAACAAATTCAATTAAGAAAAATAGAAAAATAGCAATCAAAAGAATATCATTTGTGTGAGTGGCATGTTACTTTGAGATTTAAAAAAATCTCAATTCTATGATTTAAAATAGAACAAGCAGAAATAAAAAGAACATAGACTAAATCTAAAAAGAAAATTGAGGAGGAGTTGCTTTTAAACTTTGCAGATCCATGCACAAAAATCAAGGAGAAAAGAGAAAAGAAAAAAGAAAAAAAAAGTCATCGGTGCCATACCAGAAGGGCATTGGTCATACGCGTAGTCGAATGATGGAGGAGTTGTTGTGAAGATTCAAATGTCGCCACTTAAACTATCATTTGACCACTGAAAAACATAACACACGTAGTCCGAATAACACGAATGTGAGGCATTCACGTGAACAGCATGCATCATTAGCTTTTTAATATTAAATAATATTTTATATATGCTAAAATGTCAAATTGCTCATGATCAACTCGATAATAATAATTAAAAAAACCATAATGAAAAAAATAAAGAGCTCTTGGATGCAAGCTTAAGATAATTTGAATTCAAGGACAATGTAATCATTTTACTTCGCTAATTAAAACAAAACAAAAAAAAACAAAGCAGCCCTTGTAAGCTAGTTTTATTTTTATTTTATTTTTGTTTTAAAAGGTATTTTAGTTATCTCACTTTATAAAAAAACAAAATTACCTTATTACCTTTATTATCAAAATCTTTTTTATTAAGATGGACAAATTAGTAATTTCACTGTTTCAATCTACAATGCCAATAAATCTAGAGTTACAATAAAACCTCCTTCCCTTTTTTTAATAATAATATTTATACAATAATTTAAATTTTATTATTATTATTGAAGAAAAATCATTATATAAGTAGATAAATAAATGAAACATTTAATAATTTTTTAGGTAACAAAACTTTAATAAATAAATTAAAAAAAAAACACACACACACTCTGGATCCGGTTTGTTTTAAATCCCGGGCCAAGTTGATTTTAATAGGTTAGGTTTTGGCTTTGTCGAGTAGTCGGCATTAATCTTCTGGAGAAACAGAATAGAGAGAGATTAAAATCCAATAAAAAAGCAAATTATCGACCATGACTGGTAATTTCCTTTGATTTTCTTAATGGGTTTTTTTGAATATATTGTTTATGATTAGATATATTGGTTGGTTGATAATCAGTTCCTTCCCAGTAGAGAAGAAGTGTTGCGTTGGGCTGCAGCAATGGGGCATGTTTATATCTATGTGTTAAGAACTGATTGATTGAATGAAATGAATTGGCAGACTATGGACAGGAGCAGGAGATGGAAATCGAAGCATTGGAAGCCATACTTATGGATGAGTTCAAAGGTACTTTCTTTCTTTCTTTCTTTCTTTTTTGGTTTTTCCCAAGGAAACAAACTAATGATATGCAATGACAGAAGTTCATTCTAGCGAGAGTGGCTTAAACACTTCTAATCGTTGCTTCCTAATAACAATATCTCCACAGGTTGGTTGGTTTGTTCTTACTTTACATACATTCTATCAGATTGGATCTCTCTTCAAGTTTTTTTTTTTTTTTTTGTATATTAGCACTGGCTGGAAAATATTAATTTGCTTGTTTTTCTTCATATGTAATTACTTTGCTCTGTGGTCAACAGGATGATGACACGGATGAGTCTACTGACATTCCAGGTTATTCTCTTTATTTTGGTGCGATAAACATGTTTTGATTTTTGCTAGATCAGTAGAATGAATTATCCCAGCATCCTACAGAATTTAAGAAACTTCCATAGCCATCTTGTTAAATTCAACTTCATGTTTGGCTTTTAGGACTGTTTTGGTGGGTGCCCTCCTTTGATCAGACTTGAGTATTTATTTATTAAGTTCTTTCCCATTTCCTTTGCAGTTCAGCTAGGTCTAGTTTTCTCCCACACTGAAAAGTATCCGGATGAACCTCCACTTTTGAACGTGAAGAGGTTAGTATGTACATGTTGCAGACATTCCTATGTGGAGGTGTTCCTTTCATGATCTAGTGTTCTCTATCTCTATTTAAAATTAAAATGTATTACTTAAAAGAAAATTACTTTTTTTTGTCTGTGGAGCTCAACTTTGCTCTCGGTGTGCTTTCCTTGATTTGTTAAATGCTTCTCAAATACCACACAAACATGTAACAGAAAAGGACCGCTGTTTTCCTAGCCACCTTCTTCCGAACTCTGATTGAATTGAAAGATTAAAAAAGAAGAAAGAGACAAATAAGAGAGGGAGGAGGTGAAGACATTAGAGGCACACCTGCCTTGGACCCAGATTATAATGTTTATAGTTTGCCATCAAGGTTCTGAGCAAATAACAAGATTGCATGAGTATTCATGGACATTCATGGAGTCTCCATTGTTCTGTTAAGTTCGAAATCCTGTATAGGAAAGTTTATAATCAATATCAAGACTGACTTGGACCTAGAAAATAAACCTCTGATTCATAAAACCCTTAGAAAATTGACTGAAGTGCCAAAATACAGAAGGAAATTGTGGTTGCAGAATTACCAAAACTTGAAACAATAAGATAATTTGACCATGAATCAGTAAGGTACATTATTGAAAGAGTATTCATGATGCCTCACGTGCACCACTCACAAATCACAAGGAGAAGCTGCATTTACCTATCTGAAAATTGTAAGAAAAATTAGCCTCCCTTTTCCATGGTTGCATCAACTTTTTTACATGTCTGTGCTACATTGTTGCTTCCACTGCTGCACTGTCATCTCCAAAATCTAGTTACAACCTGCAGCTCGTAAAAACGCTGTCAGTGAGAGTGGTACAGCAACCAGCTTACCTGCTTCAAAAGTGACTAGATATACAGTTATTGCTTGCTCCTGGTTTCTTCTTCTGTAGAGTCTCTATATCAACCTTGATATTTCTCTATGATGACAACGCAACGGAAATTCTTTGCAAATTCATTGTGGCTTGTGCATAGATTTTTATTAAAATGCTATGTTCATGAAACCGTAAAATTTTTAAACTTAATTTTCATGAAACAGAAATTCCTTGGTGTTTTGCAAGTATACTGCTTTTCTTTCCTTTTTATCACATTTATTTTCATTATTTTTATTATAAGCACTGACAGGACATCAAGCCGTAGAGGTAGCCAGCCTGCACTAAGTGCTATTTCACAAGTATTCTTTCCACTCATCAAAAAAGCCTGACCTACAAAAATATAATGCTCATAGAAAGGTTGTTGAGTTCTTGTCTGTATGCTAAACGTTCAAATGCACTCAGAAATTGTTTAAACCACCTATCATGCTAAAGTCAGTTGATGGGCTGTGTGGTGCAAGGGCTGGGTGATACTTAAGTAACATGGATCAAAATTACTACTGTCAAGTGATAAAAGTATGAACTATAATCGAACTATTATATAGATGAACCCTGTCTAGAGACATCTGATTGTTGTTCCTCTCTGTTCCAGCATACGAGGTATCCAAGCAGATGATCTTAAAACTTTAAAGGAAAAGCTTGAGCAAGAGGTAATTACTTGAACTCAATATATTTATTTTTTACTGTACCTTTTAAGAATGAAGTCAAGCTAGGTATCATACTTCTGATAGAGCTGTGTCTAACAATTTCTTATGCCTGGAAATGCTGAGGAATGTTAATGCACTCTATTCATGATGTGTTACCTGGGACAATGATGGGTAAATACAACAGAAAAATCCTCAAAAACCACTTAAGAAGAGCAAGAACTGAGATGGAACGGGCCACTGTGAAAGTGTAAATTCTGTAGTGCAGCAAAATATTCAATCCTCTAAATGAGCTGTTTATTTTTGTTTGGTAAAATATGTGTATACTGTAAAGTGAATACACAATTCAGGAAACTGTGAGGTTATGCTAATAATTTGACTTGATAATATGCTTCATAGGCATCTGAAAATCTTGGTATGGCGATGGTCTACACACTAGTTACGTCTGCTAAAGAGTGGCTGTCTGAAAGATACAGTCAAGATGCCAGCAATGAGGACATTGAAAATGAAGAGGCAGCAAAAGATGATGTATGGATTCCTGTGTTCTAATTTTTTTTCTTTTTTGTTGGCAGTATTCTTACTAGATTTAAGTGAAAACATAATTTAGCATTCCAAGATATGTCCACTAGATCTCAAAACCTTATCATATCACTGTGCATTGATAATTTCAGATGTTTGCCGTTGTCCTTATTTTTATTTTCTTAAGAAGCCACTTCATACCTGTTCATCCATTTACAGGTAATTGTACCACATGGAGAACCTGTTACTGTCGAGACATTTCTGGCTTGGAGAGAGAGATTTGAAGCAGAGTTGGCCCTTGAGCGAGCCAAGTAAGTTCTATTATTTGAACCCTATATTTTAGGGTCAAGGTTCCATTCCATTTTTGTTATTGGGATATGTTTCTTATCCTTGAAATCTTATGGTTGTCCACAGCTTGGAAACAAAATCATGCCATTTTTTGTTCTTGTCATTGTTGTTATTGTGTCATGGTGTTTTTTTAACCCTAAATAAAATTTGTTAGTTGGCATAGCTACCCTTTTGTCATAGGGTATGGAGCGAGTAGATAGGGTTGCCTATTATTTTCATGAGGAGTTGAGAGAATTTAATAATTTCTGTGAGACCTACTACCTTTGACATGGTTTGATTGCAAAACTTAAGTTGCAAATTGATGCTGCAAACTGATAGTTGAACAATTTTAGAACTCGATGGGTCTAAAACAAAACATTACTAATTGAGATATGGTTGCTGCTTCTCATTTTGCTTTTCTGTTAATGTTCATTTTGAAAACAATTGGAGAGAGGAAGGTGGGTCAAACCTTGAAGAAGTTGGCATCATTTGCTACTTTTAGGAGGTACCGTTCAAAATATTTTTTGTTGTTCTCATGAGCAAGAGAATTGTGACTTCATGCTAAGCAAAAGATTAATCATACAGTAGACTCATCATGCATTAGTATGGAAAACCCACCTATAGGTTCTATTAGCTTATATAAAGAACAGAAGAGAAAAGAAGAGAAATAAAGGTGCTTGTTCATTGGAGTTTGCCAAGACAAGTTGTGGGACTTCAACGAGAACAGGTTTCATTTCGAATGCACTACAAGAGTGAAGTGGTTAGTTCATCTCATTGAAGAAGCCTTCTTTTATGTTCATACTATTCCCTAGAGGTTTCATGAAATTACAAGCACTGCCCAAAGCTTGAATGTTTGATAGATGACCCCTTCTATGTTTCAGATATGCAACAGAAACTGTGTTTTATACCCAAAATGACCTTTAAAATTACTCTATCTAATGGTAAGAGCATTTTGGTATAAAAGGTGATTTGTGTAATATTTTCTTGAATGGGGAGTATTTACATGTTATTTTATTTTGTCATTTTTCTTAATAGCTTGCTACTTGGTTTAAATCACAAACAATCTAGAATTTCTTATTCCAAGTGATATTCTCCATGTTATGGGCAATATATAGTTGAGTCATTTGTTTCGTAGATGTCTTTTTATGTTTTATATAGTAAGCATGTGATGCTGCTGTGTAAGGAAAAAGTGGATACGCAGTTTCAGATGATTTTCTTCTACATTTCACCTCACAAATAACCATGTGCTGCATTTTATGAAACTCTTTTTCTTAGATTATAATCATATCACTGGAATAATTCTTTGTTCAGTCATTAATTCATGACTAATGGCTGGGACCATTTTTCAGGCTGATGCCTGAGTCTGCTCTCACAGCCCCGAAGGAGAAGAAGCTTACAGGCAGACTGTGGTATGAAAGTGGAAAAGCGGTATGCTACCCCCAACTCGTCCTCCCTCTCATAAAGTGGATTTATAATTCAATTTCCCATGTTAAGATTTGATGGTATTCCCAAAATGTGCACTTAATAGACTGCTCTAAACTGTAGCATCTAAAGTATCTAGCATCTCTGATGATGTATGGTTTCTCGGTGGCTGAGCTGTAGCAGTCATCCTGTTCACTAATATTGCTTTGCTACCTGCGTTAGAGATGATATCCCATTTGCTCAATTTCAACTAATGATAGAATGATGTTTAATCAAGTTTGAAATGGATGATTAAATAACATTATTCTTTTTCCCCCAGTGCTAGCCCTTGGCTGGTGAAATTTTATTTCAGGTCAAGAAATATAAATCAAGATGAACCATCAATGCTCTTGGACGTCATTAATTCATCCTTTCATTGAGCAGGCTATTTCACTTGATTAAAGGCATTTTATTAACATTTGAGATCAACTCTGATTTATATTGCTAGCACTGGGATGGCTATTGATTGTCATTTTTACTGGCCATTCCAAATCACAGACCCAAGTCCATAAGATAAAAGGAATGTAGTTTCTCAAAAATAATTTGAATTCTCTCATGCATCTTTTGCTGGCATATATCAATAGCAAGTTGGGTTCCACTCTAGATGTCTATCATAGAGATGGCTTGATGTTTAGATAGAAATTGCATTCTAATTTCTAACTGAACCTCTTTTATGCTAGAAGGTAAATAACATGTTGAGTCCCTTTTGCAGAAAGGTGCTATAGCAGTCAATGAAGGATCTGACGTGGAAGACGAGGAAGAAATTGATTTTGATGATGATGATTTTGAAGGTGATTCTTTATCTTCTTAGTCTACTATTCATAGTTTTGGCATTTTATAGGCATGGAGATTTTATTTGGTAACTTGAATTTCAATGTCGGAACTTAATCATATGCATCCTGTTGAACTTTGTCCTTTCTTTATATAATGGCAGATGATGAAGAAGATATGCTTGAGCACTATCTGGCGGAGAAATCTGACTCTTCTCACTCTTCAAGGAAAGCTGCTTAAATAAAAGTATTTGGTGTTGTAATATAGGTTATTGAAGGCAAAGTGTGTATGAGCAATAAATTTTTGGGCGTTGTCCTACATGTATTTATCTCCTTTTCCCCTATGTATTTAATGAGTGAGGAAGAGGGATGTGTAGATCAGAGTGATTTCCTTTTGTTCATGTGAGGGGTTACTGGACATGTAATTCAGAATTTAGAACAAGTTGAGAAAAATCTAGCACGTTAATCGAAGTGCTCTATTTGCTAAGTTAATCCATTACCACTACAAGCAGTGTTTGGTTAAGAGGTTGCGTCTGTGTTTTAAACAAAACACAGATGCAAATTGTTTGGTAATTAAAAAAACATCGGTTACTGTTCATGGGTTCCACGGAATGCTATGTTTGAAACGCAAGAAAAAAGAAGCAGCTAGGAGCTACTTTTTGCGCGGCAAAACACTGAACCATGCTTTATTGTTCACATGAATATTAGAAAGAGAAGCTTTTGAATGCAGAGATTTCTATAATGGTTATGCTTTTAAGTCCAAATTAGTTTATGCCATTGTTTTTTTATGAATCTTATAATATTTTTATATTAAATAAGTATGATAATAATGTTTTATTACTATTTTAGAAAAAATTATGATAGCCTTGGAAAAGAGATATATTTCTCGTATAAAATTTATTTAAAAAATTAATTTATTTTGTGTATTATTTATAAAAAAATATTTTTTTAATTTTTAATTTATTTCCAAAAAAATACATAGAGAATAAATAAATAATTTTTAAAATAAAAAGTTATTAATAATTAATTAGTTTTATTATATATAAAAAAATAAATCGATTTTAGATTATATGTGTGGACCTTTTTGAAATTAGATAGTAATTATGAATAGGTTTTTGTGATATTTAGAATTGTGTTTTTTTTAATTAATTATTTTTTATATTTTTTATCATTTTAATGGAACAATAAAAAACTATCGAATGTAGTGGTGCGCGTCAACCACCATATTATATTTATGAATTTGTTGTAAGTCAAGGAAACTGTAGTTCTTGTCAGATGAAATATATACATGATGGAATTGTAAATAATTTAATGGAATAATAAAAAATATTTTATATAAAGTATTGTTTATTTCATGATGTAATACCAGTAGTTAAATGTATAATATTTCAATTAAAAACTATCAATATTAATATATATGTTTTTTAGTTATTTTATAACCTTAATTTGAACAGCATTCTTAACCAAATACATTATATTACTTTTTGTTCAACTTCAGTTTTAACTAAACATATATTTTTCTAAATCAATCTCAACTAAAAGTATTTTTATAAAATAGTTTTTTTAAATCATAATCGATGTTATTACCGGCAGAAAAACGTGAAAATAAAGTCGGGGAAAGCAGCGACGGCGTGTCATCTCCAGCCTTCCAAACCTCTCACAATTCTCAATCTCGAGCTCCGGCACATGAAGTAAGGCTTCACCCCAATAAATGGGAACCTATAATGAAGATGCAGATTCGCTTTGGCTGACAAACAGCAAGGATCTGTTCGTTCTCTACTGTTTGAGATGGAGCTCCCATGGAGGAAGGAGAACATCCTTTTCTTGCGCCATTAGATACATGTAAATGAGAGCATTTTTCCACTTATCGAGCTGGTAAAAATCTACTCCAGCATGACATAAAATTCATGAATTAACTGTGTTCTTTGGTTCTAAATCCATGTTCAAGTTACTAGTTGAAAAGATCAGAATATAAAGCGAAGGCGTGAACATTTTTCTCAAAGAATAGCAACGATGAATGATTTTATTTCTAATAACAGTATTAGAATATTCCACATGACTGCAACATCTGGATTGATTAATGGGTCCAGATTAGAACACACACCCCTTTGGGCTCTGGCGCCCTTCTATTATACCACCACTAGAACTAATTTTTACAATAAATATGTTGTAATAACCCCCCCGCCAATTATCATTTTGTGTCTCAGTTGATATTACACGAGTCGAGATACAGATCTTGGACCTTCCCTGGCATTAAAGATCCGCATGACGTTGCCGATAATATGATCACTTCTTTATGCCAAGGAGTGCCGCCTTCAGAGATCATATAACTTTAGTGAAGCATGTGAATTATATGTTATCCTTGACTTCTATACGCATCCTTGATCAGACATAGCTTGAGCAATGGTTAGAAAAGCAGAGATGACAGCTCCGTGCACCAACGCCCTGAGAAGAACAAAAGATGAAAAGGCAGATAAGGAAAATAATATATCTCTCGTGTTACAGGCTCAAAATAATTTCATGTATCGCATCATTTTGGCCTTTGGTAGTCTGTAGAATCTCCCTACAACGAAACTAACAAAACCAAAACACTGATGCGTCTAAACTAATTTCAGTGAATAGGTTTTTTAAACCTATCACTTGTTACACTAATGAAGTCACTAGACGTGTTCTCAATTCATGAATTTGTGGACTGTAAACAACATCATGAAACCTTCACGGTTTCGACTTTTGAAGAGCGGGAATTCAAAAAATGCTCGTAGTAGATTGAACCAAGTCACCAAACCATCAGCTCTTCTAACTGTAGCGTCCCAAAACTGTCAACTTCTTTGTTAGATTTAGACTCTCAAGGAGAACATCTCAATAACTAGTTTCTGATACATAGCACACCATGTGATAACATCATATAGTAAGAAACAAAAATCAAAAACTCCTTGCATAATAATATAAATCGTGAAACATGAGCGCTCTCAAGTTGCTCTACATAAGAATTTTCAGACACTCATTCCCCCAACTGCTTGCTATGGGTCGCTTGGATCACACATAAAAGACAAAATTTTAGACATGATAATGCCAGTAGGAAGACACTTACTCAGGACTCTCCTTTTGGTAGCCAAAATCGTTTGCTGCTTTCAGGGCTCTTTGGTAGATCTGTTTCATTGCTTCCTACCATTAGGAGGAGTAATAGGAAAATCCACATAAAATATGTCAATAAAAAGAAAATCCAACCAAACTAAAATGTATAATGTTCATCAAGTATATTTTCATCAGTCATCAGAAAGTAGAATATAGGAATGAAGTACAACTAACAACCCACAAGGAGCAGATCCACCTACTGAACCCCAACACAGACCTAAACACTAGTCATTATGCGGTACTGTAGCGAGAAGGATCCCATATGAACACTTCAGGCCACTTCAAACATTATAATCTAATTTGCAGTCTGGACCAGAAATAATATTTTACAACTTTGAGTTGATTACTTTGGAGTCATTTTAGAAGGAAATCTGAAGGAGGTGGTTCTTGCAAGCAGATGACATAATAGCTTCTCAGTTTGAGCACAAAGCTCCAATCTCCAACATTGAAAAAACAAAAATACCCATTACAGCTAGAAAATATTCAAAACAACATGAAAAAATATAAAAGCAAAATAGCCTTACCTGCAATTTAGATTCAAAGTCCTCAGGTGACCAGTTCAGCAAATTGCACTCATGGTTTAACTCAAGCTCCCCAGCAACAACCTGCACCCAGGTGTATTACTGATTTAGCACATATAAATGGGCTGAATAAAATTGTGAAGACTCAAACCCATCTTGCATAAACAACAATGATAAATTGACCAGTCTTATCAATACACCTTCAACTTTCTAACATCGATTGCAAGTGCAACACAGCTTTGAGACCATATTTGGCCAAAGCTACTCTTGACGAAACTAGTCAACCCTATTTCAACAAATAACAAAACCTGGCTCACGGCAACCTTTTGTGGGACAAAAGTCCAAAGAGGTCCTACATCAAGCCCTGATCTTTAAAGAAGTTGAAACTATAACGATTATTCAAGTTTCAATGATTTTTGACTCCTAAGCCCCTGGACTTCTACAATCTTCTGAATAGTAGCAGTACCTACCACATACAAAAAAATAAAGGAAACAAGCCCACTTCATAATCATGATAAGATGCATTTCTTTTCTAAAGGTATGCTTGGTATTCATCCCCATAGCATGGGCGGAGTCATAATATGTCAAACAAAATTCATGACATTGTTCAACGTGTATTGAATATTTATCGTGCACAAGTTAACTGGAATAACTTACCCCTCCAGCACCAGCTGCTATAGCAGGAGCAATGAGAACATTGGCTTTTTTGAAAACATCAACAGCTTCAGGAGTACAGGGCATGTTTGAACCTAAGAAACAGAGAATATTGCAGAGTCCCTATCAATTGATGTGAAAGTTGAAAGTCATGAAGGAGGAAATATTAATGCCTAAAGGGATTACGCTGGCAACTCCTACCTTCAACGAGGATACGACAGCCTGAATTAACCAGACTCATGGCATCAGATTGATCGATTTCATTCTGGTAACCACAAGGAAATGCAACATCACACCTTTCACTCCAAGGTTTTGCTTCGTCATAGTACTTAGAACGAGCATAAGTCTTTGAGTAGTCTCTGTAGATTCCACATTTATAATAACACCATAAAATGTCAACAAATCAACTAAGCAACAAGATTAATGGTGACTAAGGAAAACACACCTCAAACTTCTCTGCTGCGCTTTGATATCTCTGAGAAAAGATATTTTCACATAATCAAATCCATCCTCATCCACCAAATATCCCTTTGAATCTGTCCAATATTTTGATACATGTTACAAGAGTAGCTACTCAAATAATCCTCTGCAGCAAAACCTCAACCGCATTATAGCCATTAACCCCTAAATATCAGAAACACTGAAAGTGGAAGAACCAAATAAACAAAATTGTGACAAGAAATAGAAAGCTTTTTCTGTATTTTTATGGTTTTTTGATAAGAGACAAGATAAAAGACCTACAAAACCTTGAAGGCATCACTCCTCTTGCAAGTCTTCTAAAGAAGTTGGAAGAAACACTTTTGAAAGATGCAGTTATGGTCTTATAGAATTGTGAATTGTGATGATCAACATAGCTTGTTCTTGTTGAGGTATTTTGACTTGGGGACTAATTTGACATGCTAGAGCCCATCACTCAATTTGATAGTTTAAAATATTCACCGACAACTAAACGTACCTGATACTGTGATCGGAAGGGCGCCATAAGCAATAAGCTTCTCTAGAACATGCATTGTAATCTTTCCAGAACCACTTACAGCACATCTGAACAGGAAATTCAGAAATAAATAAATGCTAAAAATTTGCAAAAGCAGCTCAGCATCAACTAAATGCTTTATTCAGTATATTAAGCAGCTAATAAACCTAATACAGGTGAGAAATATTCAGATATTTGCAAGAATCAAACGCAATCATGTCTCAAACACAATACATCTCACTGCATTATAGCGAATGTAAGAATATATTCCTATTGGCCTATACTCCATTAACTTGAGGGATATTGACATCAACAGTAATAAGTTTTCAGAGTAAGGGAGGAACCTTAGTCCTTTGATTTCTTTATTCATGTCAGCAAGCATAAGCTGCACAAAGAAAACCTGCAAAAGCATGATGAATTTGTTAGATATTAAGATACTTAAACAAGAGTAATACAGTGAGTTCATTAAACTCACTAAGAAGACAATTATAAAGTAAACCAGAGAATAAATAATTTCACACACAGGAAACAATCTCAAACTATGGCAAAACAGAGAATAAAGACTGTTCACACATGGAAGCACACAGCTATAAATCACAAAACTTAAAAACATGTGCACGTGTAGTATCTAAGAGTTTGATAGGAGAATCATTACCAACCCATAGCCAGTAGCTTCAGTTCGAAGGCTAGAGCCAGACCAAAATATCCTTGGCCCTGTAAAACTTCCCTGCATGAGTTAGGCATGAATATGAAGGAAAAGATAAGTCTCTTTCCATGATGAATACTGACAAAACAATAAATTTGAAGCACTTATAATGTAAAATGGAAGGTGTTAGAGAACAATATAAATCATATCTTGAGACTTTACCTAATTCCTTAAGCTTTTGAGTTGAGATGGTTCTTTGATATAGTATTGGAGTCTTGATGACCAAACGGTCATGAGTTCGAATCTCACCACATCCCTTCTCTTTTCTAATTAAAAATTAATTAATAGCACAAGATAGTGCAGACCCGTGCAAGTTTCAAGCCCAAAAAGCTTTCACTTGAGGGGGTGTATTAGAAAATAATATAAATTATATCTTGGTCACCTAATAGCTTAAAATTTTGAGTTGGGATGGTTCTTTGACAGAAAATACATTAAGGTAAGCCTCACACCCCCAAAAAAAAATGTGGAAAACTTGTGTACAGGGAAGCTGTAGGAAAAAGGCATCTCACATAATAAAGTTTCAGTATAGTTAGATTATCTAGAACAAGCAACCTTCAGTTCAAGACTGTAAGGCTCACTTTTATCCCAAGAAGAGGCGGTATTATCAATTTGATTTTAAAAGGAGAAAAGACGCTAGTCTAAAAGTAGAAAATGAAGGACTAAGATTTTGAATCAGTTATAATAGATATGGACATGATATAAGATTCTAACAAGAACAATTCTCAGTCCTAGTTCATTGTGAACTAGAGTTCCTAAACAGAGCTATGGGTTAGAGAAATCATTTTTTCCCTATGCACTTATATCTAGTCCTGGTTCAATGAAGTTCTAGAAGGAAAATTTTTTCAATTGAAAGCTCTAGTCTCTCGCGTCTATTTTTTTCTTTTTCCCTCAATCTTCTCAACCTTCTTCACAAGCAAACATGACAATCAAGGGAGAAAAGACATGCACACATTCTGACAATCACAACATTTTAAGTATTCATTAATCTTTAAGAGCATCCAATTCAATAACAACAACCAGAGAGTGAGAATGCAACAATCTTCAAAATTTATCTCTCAATGATGCAGTTCTTTACAAGGTAGGATAGTTTTCCTTGCCTTTGCATCTTCAATCAGCCAATGCTATGGAGGCCCTAGCTGATTGGAATGCTCTTTTATTTGTTTCTTGGGTTTCTTTTTCCTTTTCTGGGGGATGCTTTTGTATTCCAGTATTGTTCATTCACTTCTATTTCTTTCTATAAAATAATCTGCTTTATAAAAAAGGGGATAAGCAAGCACTAGAGAAGGAAAAGTAAAGGTACCTGAAAATGACCTGCTAAGCGTCTATATTGTCCAAGTAGATACCCCATTTCTCTCGTACCAACACCCATCTCCTCTGATGGAAGGTCCTAAAAAGTTACAAGATGAAATCAGACCAGTAGAACCATGAGTGAGCAATTAGACATTAGAACAGTTAGAGCAATAAAGTCTTCTTCTACTTGCCTTGTCCGGACCTAGATATCTATAGATCTCATTCATGAAACTTTGGCAGAAGCGCATAATCTGTCAGTGAAGGTTTCATAAGAAACATATTAAAAACTTTCAGAATTTCCGAGAATTACAAATGAAAAAGATTATAAAGTCACTTCCAATGCCACCTCATTGTCAGTTTTTCCTTTTGGATCAAAATCACTTCCACCAGCAGCCCCTCCTAGTCTGTATGGCGATAAGGCATTCTTTAATGTCTGCAGCAAAGTAGAGAGCATGACATAATGTAGCATCTGCATGAGTTTTGCCCTCTTATTATATAGGACAAGTTAGATCAATCCATTTCAGTTTCTAGTGTTCTAAAAAAATATTTTCTGCTTCATGCCCATCAGTTTAGAAGGCAGAAATGTAAAATGCTTGGCAAAGTTTCATCATGAATTTGGGACACAGAACTGCGGAAGATAGTCCACTGAAGACAATAGATACAATGAGTACCTGTCCAAAACCAAGAAACTTGGCAATGCTTAAGTTCATTGATGGGTGGAAACGAATACCACCCCTACATGGACCCAATGCCTGGTTAAAATGCACCCGAAAACCTCGATTGACATGTGTCTCACCCCTGTCATCCACCCAAGGCACTCGAAAAACAAGCATGCGTTCAGGTTCTAATAAGCGTTCCATGATGTTGACGTAACTGAAACAAAGTAAAGTCACTTCATGAGGATACCAGATAACTTTGACTTGAACTCCTTTTCACTTTTGAAGGCTAAAAAAACAAGAAAGAAAATTAGAAATGCTTTGCTATATGGTAACTTACTGAGAATTTTTTGCAATAACTCTGTCTAAAGCATGAACAGCTTCCTGCACTGATTGTATGAACTCAACCTCATGAGGGTCCCTTTTAAGTGCAGCTTCAACAATAGATCCAGCTGTTTTTGACATAAGAGCTTCATTTACGGAACATTGTCATGAAATGGACAAAAGGTATATTTCAGCAAGAAAGATTACGAAAAAGAAAAACCTTATGATAGAATAATGCAGTCACAAGAATGGTTCAATATATATATATATGCATCCAACAAAACCACTTGTTAAAATCTTAAAATCCACCTTTGAGAGAAGAAAATCATGGATAAGCAACCAACCTTTTACATAAATGGTTTTATCGACCACAATCTTATCCTTGGAGGCCATCTGCAGACGAAGAGCCTCTTTGTGAAGCAAACTATTGTTATGCTCTTCCAGTGCACTCATCTGCATGTTTCTACTGCCTTCATTCCCATATGGATTTCTTCGATGCTTCCTCCCATACTCTCTACAAACAGAGCAAAATATCCTTGCAGTTCCTTCTTTCACATCCACGTATGCCCACTTGTAGGTATCTGCCCATTCCTCTCTCCATCTTTTGACCACCTTTTTCTTCCTTTTTACTGGTTGTGTCTTTGGCACATCTTGTTCTTCGTTTGAAAATTGAGAAGAAGCCATCATATTCTTGACTTCATCATTGTCCTCAGCAGAATGTTCTCTTGGCCGACCACCCATAATAGGAGTGTTAGCAAATGAATGGTCATCATCTCCATGACCAATTTCCAAATCGATCTCCTCTCCAAGCTCTCTGACCACCAAATGATGCCTCTGTGCTTGCTGAATCAAGTTAATATCATCCATCGTGGAATTCATCCTTATCCCCTCAGCTGGTAGCAACATGCAGCATCACAATCTAACCCACGCAGTACTCCTCTATTTTCAGTTACCAATTACCTGTTTAATTCTCAGTAACTGTCATCAAAGATTAAATGAGCTTCCAAAAGATGATGAAAAGGGCAAGATAAAGGACAAAAACAAAAGAACTAAGATTTGATTCTCATAAATCTCATTAGGTGACTTCAGAATACATGAACCCCAACCAATTGCAATTTGATAGAGCCTAAAACTTGCATGCCTCAGTTACATTCAGTAAAAAACTCGAGACTTTCTTCTAATGTCAAATTTTTCAGCCAATATAAAAACATCAAACTAGGAACAACACCATCTATTACATCTTAAAAGAATAGCTGAAACAAAGTGACATAAACCTCGTATCTAATCCAATATCAGAAATGCAATTAACGTTGTCATGTCACGATGACACAAATCCATTTTACACAAGCATGTTGTGTCGCAACAATGAAAAGATCTTTGAACCACCCACTAACTTCCATTAGCAAAATTCAGCGTTACCATATAATCAATTACTTCCCAATTTAAAGAACAAAAATACCACAACCAAAAATTGAACTTGGCTTGCTAAAAAAATCAGGCAAGTTTGATTGACCTTTCAATCCTGTTTACTTGTCCACCGCTAACTACTGCTATAAAACAAGCAAAAAGGGTACCCATAAACACACTCAAAAACAGAAATTTAACCATTACCATCCTTGATTAGTCAACCAATAAACCATCAAAACTACTCAGACACACAAGTTGTAAGGCCAAATTGAACGTGGCTAGAACTTATAAAGCCATAAAGTTGAATTTTTTACCAAACCCATAAGTTAATTTTTGATTTTGAGCAAAACCCAGAAGCCTAAATAGAAAAGAGAAAAGAAAGCACCTGGAGAACAAACGGAATGGCAAGGCAAAGTTGCAGTATAAAAGGAGTTTGGTTCTCTCCTTTTGGGCTCTAAAAATTTCAGCTTTTCTTGGGTCACAGTCACAGCAGTGATTAGTGAAGGTGCTGAATGTTAAGAAAGTGAGATCGAGCTGCTTATTGTAAGCGAAGACAAGAATCTGTCTGTCTCTTTCAGACTCTTGTTGATCAGTCTCTCTGTTTAAGACATAATATAGCTAATTAAAAAAAAAAACATTTTTCCCCTTTTCGGTTTGGGGTATTTCTTTTTCCATAAAAACTGATAACCGCAAAGTTAATTACCTAGGCGTGTTTTGAATTGATAGTTAAATTATTTTTTAAAATATTTTTTATTTTAAAATATATTAAAATAATATTTGTTTTATTATTTTTTAAATAAATTTAAAATTAATACATTAAAATCATTCAAAATATAAAAAAATAAATTTTTATCAAAAAAATAATTTAAATATTTTAAAAACACAAATTGATTCGTATATTCAAACAAAGATCAAGCAAAAAAAGTTTAACTTAGATATTTTGTTGTATCAATAAAATTATATAAAAAAAAAGTTTGTTTTTTTTAACTTGGCAATATATAATTTTTTCTAAGGTCATTCCATATATTTTTTAGACATAAATAATAATTTTTTTTTCTTTTGATGTTTTTATAATGATAAAAATAATATTTATAAATTGTAGAGTTCATAATTTTAGATTCTACGTATGTCTTTAGTAATATCTTATTAACACCAATAAAGAATCTCTAAGAAATTCAAACAATTCTTGCTATACATGTCTTTGCTCTATTCCCTAAGTTAGTTGTCCACTTTCAGGTCAGAGAATAATCATTAAGAAGAAGTCCAAAACATGTCACTAAGATTTATTGTCGATAATGTAAAGGATGTGGGCAGTTGGTCATATAAATCATGACGATTATAGGTAAAAAAAAAAAAAATCATACTTTTAAGTCATTGATGACCAATTAGGTGAATAATAGTACATATAAATGAAGATTTTTTAATAAATATTTC
>Ga0307517_10005445_pt1 | contig 19170 bp, 24 predicted proteins | sample 23_EM_MG_FD_194515 | JGI IMG/M metagenome (GOLD analysis project Ga0307517, IMG submission 194515) | Populus trichocarpa ectomycorrhiza microbial communities from riparian zone in the Pacific Northwest, United States - 23_EM | ecosystem: Host-associated > Plants > Roots > Unclassified | place... | reverse complement strand
CTAACACCATCCAAATGTTAAAAGATAATCTTCATTTTCTATGATTACATTTTCGATTTAAACTTTGATATATGAAAGGTAGTTTTACATCGTGCAAATCCTGCCGTGGACGTCCGGCCAACGCTACTCGTTGATTGTGGATGTCTTCTACCTTACATATACCGGTTCAACGTCGTTGACTTCTTTCAGGAGTTCCACAATGCTAATAAACATCCATTATCTCAGTGCTCCTCAAATGAATATAAAAACGGGTGCCAAGATCCGAGGTGATTGAAGTCGACGTCATCGAAATTCCCTGATAAAATTTCTCCTCCAGGACATTTTATTGCGTCGAATTTGGTGGTATTCCAGGAAAACGCGAAATGTGGTGTATTCCTCCTTCGGGTAGTCACTGGCAGGATTGTAGTTGTGGTGGAAGGAGTCTGGAGAGCATACCCTGTTCTCCTTATTTGGAAACTGTTCTGTTTATCAAGTTGTTTATCGCGCACTGTTATTTTATGTAGTGCAGAATCTATTGTACAGCTTGGTCAATCATCATTGTCCCAGTTTCCAGCTTGTTGAGGAACTTTTGGTCCTCCAGCCGGTTTGCTCATAATGATGCTATCCACACTGAGGACGGAATTCGCGGCTTCAGTAGCCAGTTTGATAGCCCAATACTTGGCAGCGAACGAGTCGTAAATTTTATGAAGATCAGCTTGAAGTGTTCCGTCCGATTCAGCCTGCGACCAAAAAAGGGTCAACCCAAACACAAAAGAGAGGAGTTGAGAAAGTACCTCTACATCAACGCCCCAGGTCTCACCACCCGATTGCTCGTGCTTTGCCCAAAGCCGACTCAGCACTTCAATGCCCTCCGCACCACCCAACGCGTTCTCAGCCAACATTCTGGGCACTACTTCCAATGCAGTCGCGAATTTTTTGATGGCATGTTGACTGAGTCCCTTCATTCCACTACCATACGCATCTATTCGCTTTGCGAGCTCCATCTCTGAGGCCCCGGCTCCCGGAACCATGCGTGGGTCCTTTATCAAACTTTTTATCACGTTCACACCATCATCAATCGCTCGCTCGAGGTCGTCTAAATGGTTAGACGTGGCGCCCCTCAATACGACTGTCGCTGTGCGTGTCTTTTCCCCAGGGATAGTTGAATCAAAGCCTGGCTCTCCTGGTGAAAGTTGACGTAGAACCGTCACGCGATCGCCACCGATTTCGATCGTTTCAAAGACATCGACAAGTCCAGCTTCTTCAGGTGTGGGTGCACCAACCCTTGCAAGAGGTGTGGCATTCACAACACGGCAGACCCGACGCAGTTCGAATTTGGATAGTACCTTGAGGACGGCGATATTGAAGCGGGTGAGATAATGCATGGCAAGTTCACCGACGGAAGACCCTGCGATGATGATTTTGATACCAGAGTCGGCAATTTCTTTCATGATCTGAGCGGTGGTGAGCGACTCGCTCTGAGATTGCAATTATATTGACAGATACCTTTTCAAGTTGTTTCTCTTCACCTGTTGTGAAATTCAACATCTCATCTGCATTTCGAATGAGAACCGTCCCTTTCGTCTCCGTTTGTGAAATGTCCAAAGGACATGTAAAGACTGCGACTTTGCCCCTTGTAATCTTTTTTATAATACCTAAGCAAAGCCAGAGTCAGTACGGAACTCTTCCAACTTAATTTTTTCTCACCTTCAGGCTCTCTTCCGAATACCATTCCTTGAACAACTCTGCTGGCGGCAAGACTCCCACCCATTATTTTCACCACACGCACGTTGTCAACATTGAAATTTTTGAGGTTCGAAGGCATGATGGAGAGTGCGGCTTCAGCAACGAGGGATGCGAGTTTATCTTCGGAGCCATATTGCTTGGCAGCTATAGCAGGTTTTAATGCCGATGCGAGGGAATCCTGTGTGAAAGGGGTCGGGAGGCTATATGTCGAGAGCTCTGTCGTTCTTAGCTAAGTTCGAACGAAACAGGACGTAGACCGTGAACGTACTTTCGAGTTCTGCCAGGGCTTTTGCGGATGCAAGCTCATATCCCTTGATAACCTCACTTGGTACAAGACCCATAATAAGGAGGTGTTCTGCTTGCTTCAACAACTCGCCACCTAGGATCAAAACCATGTTTGTCGCATCGCCCATCTAATCGAGCTCAACATGAGGATTTTTTTCTGGAGGTGATTAAAAAGGATGGTATACTTCAGATTCTTGGGCTTGCGATGCCATAACGAGCAGCTTTGCAGCTGGATGGACGACCTCGATTTCCTGAATTATCGTAGCTGCATCTGATGTCACGAATAATCGGCCAAGATGATTAATGATCAATTTGTTGCGACCTATCGAATATCCGTAAGGAGTTTATTCGATTGCCAATTTTTTAAATACGTGCCATTAGGACCAAAACTCGTTCGTACGAGATCGGTAAGCTCTTTGACTGCTTGGATATTCCGTAAAACTGCCTCATCCAACCCTTGTAGATGCTAAAACATGATTCAGTAAAAAGGATTCGTAATTAAGATAGATGCTTGCCTTGTATCCATCCTTAAAGAGCTGGAGGTTATTGGCTTTCGGGACTTTGAGACTCATAGTTGGAAATCAAGACGGCTCGCGCTCTGTGTGATCATGTGTGGTTGTGACGTTCGTGACTGGCTCGCCAAACTATAATGACTGTCAATTTAGACGACATCACCAAGGTATGTGCCGATTGTCCTTGAAACAAGCTATGGCGCTGAAACAATACCACAGACTTCATTCTGCCTCCCCTTCAAAAAGCCTCCAAGTATGTCCCCTCCTCTGATTCCTCTCACTCTTCACTCACCCAGGCCCACTGATGTCTGCAATTCTCCGTTCCCATCGACCAATCACCCCTCGCGCGACCTCTCTTTCCCCTTAGGAAACAAGTTGAGGTTTGGGGCGTATCGAGTCGCATGGGAGACATGTTTAGCTAGGATCCAGGTGGGTCTTGATCTCCGTTTCGACTTCCTGAGTTTACTAACTTCCCCATGAGTAGGAAATAATAACTAATCTACAAAAACCCACTGTAGATGCCGTTTTGAACGCTGTCATAGCACCTGATTTAGTTCAAAGCCCACGTACGGGTATCTTGCCAGGTCTTCCGCACCCTGAGCTGCCCGTTATTGCGGTTATCAGTACGTGACTCCGCCATTTACGCTGCCTTTCTTTTTGATAACCGCGTTGTCTTCACAGATCCAACACTCGGCCCTTCCCTCATACACAAAATCATCACGGAACTAGAAACAAAAACCGTGGATGTCGATGCAATGGACACGGACATGGGTGGTCCTTCTCCCACGTCTTCATCACAACCTCCTTCTCCTTCCTGCTTAGTTCTCCACTTCCGAGCAGTGGATTTTTCGACACTCACTGCGGGGATGAAGGCTCTCGTTACCGGATTCGTGGATAAGGGGAAATATTTACAATGTGGTATGAGACCGATTTACCTGTTTGGACTTTTTGAGATAATGTGCGTGTAGGAGAGAGGAGAGCAGCGACGGCTACGTCGTTGGCGGGATATGATATGAGATATTTGGAGGCTTGGTATAGGTCTCTAACCGCTTCGAAAGGGAAAGGTCAGATCTGGAGCAACTCTGTTTTTCGCTTTCAGAAGGGTTTTAATTTTTCTTGGGATAGGTGGAGACTTGCTCAGCAAGCTGGTTGTGATACTACACGACTTTGAACAGTTCGACGCGTTAGTTATGCAGGATGTCTTTTACATTTGTCGGTAAGTAAAATTCTTTGTGGCTAATTATGTCTCTAATCGACTTTACAGCCAAGCATACCTTGCCCTTCCACTCACTTTCATTCTATCCCTCTCTTCGCCCCTTCCAAACTTCCTCAATACAGTGTACTCTTCGACGACGCTTTCCCTGTTGAGAGTACGGACAATCAAAGCTTCTGGTGGGGAGAGAGTTTTGAGTGAAGTTTTGAGGAAGGTAAGTGTTAGATCTCATTTTGGTGCGGGGTTCTGAATGCTTATTTTGTCTTTTTTTTTTTTTTTGCGATTAGACATTCTTCGATGTGGAATTTGATCCCGTCATCGTTATTGGCCCAAGCGTTCTCGAGTTCCTGCGAGATTTCTTCACGAGGCATCACTCCTCCATTGATGTAATCCTTACCATTCTCCAGGTGAGCCCTGTGCTATGCTTTCAAACATTCTCAGCCTCAATCTTGAATTTGCGGGTAGCTCGCACATCTCAAGCATTTCACATCCGATCCTCTGACCGCTCTCGCGCACACGACACCCTCATCCCAAATTCTCACTCAACCCGAGGCTGCGACCTTCGTCGAATCACTCCAAACACGTTTGGAGTTTGGATCTCTCAAAGTCGCAAAAAATGGCAAGTCTCAGTCGGTAGCTGGGATAATCGAAAACGTCAATAAGGCGCGGGAGGGTTTTTATGCCAGGGTGAGGGATGTACGTGTTGGATTTGGGATTATGTGGATAATTCAGGCGGAGTTGAGGAGTTTGGGATATAAGGGCTTGGAATGGGGATTTGATGGTGATGGTGATGGCGATGGTGGAGGTGGAGGTGTGGATGTTATGCTCGATCTGCTGCGTGGGCGGCTTGGGAGGGATGTGAGGCAGTTGGGGATGATTGTCAAGTGAGTTTTTTATTTATTTGTTGTATAGGATCGATTTAAATTGTGTGTTTTTTGTGGCAGGAAGCTTAAAGCTGGAGAATTGGAGAGTGTCCTTGATCGATTGAACGAGCATTTTTTTGGGTTGCCTGCACATGTGAGGGTGAGGGAGGACGAGCAGGAGGCGAGGACGAATTTGATTTTGTTGAGGGCCAAGGTTTCACAGGATGGGGAAAGTCATGTGGATGTGGCGGAGGAGATGGGTGAGTGGCTTAAGGAGTATTTAAGGTGAGGGTGCTTTTGCTGCTTGTCTTGGGGGTAAGGAAGTAATGTGTTTGCGTAGTGATAAATTACGCCCACTCGAAGATCTCGAGTTGTGGGATGTGTGGTATACGAGAAATACTCCTCCGCCTTCCGAAGTAGGTATCATTCATGGAGATGTGAAGGATTTGGCTGATAAATCTCCCTTTCTGATGTAGTTGCTCAATCCGTCTGTGAGAGCGTGTATAGTCGCGGGTCTTTTGAGGCCTTACGAATATACCAAAGAGGTTTCTGCAGGCGCATTTGCCGAACCCGCATCTGGATCGGGGGATGGTAAGAAGAAGGGAAAAGGCAAAGCGCTATGGGAGCTACCTGATACTGGCATCCTGTTCAGAAGATATTTGGACAGTGGGAGGATGATCAACGTGTTTGATTGGTTTGAATCGTTTAAGGGCGTTTTGGAGGTTCAGAGGAGGTCTGGAGGGAGGGATAATGGCGACGATGTTGTGGAGAGGGAGAAGTTGCGGTCGCCCCGGAAGAAGGGGAAGGAGAAGGAGAAGAAATCCAAAGGCAAGGGGAAGGAAAAGGAGAGAGTGGAAGAGGAGGAGGAAGATGAGTGGAACCTCGAGGTGCAGGCACGATTTATTCGTGCGTTGCATGAGTTGGATTATTTGGGATTCGTCAAGCACACAGGGAGAAAGAGAGATCATGTTCTGAGGACGTTGTTTGATGTTGGAGATGATGAGGAAGGGGACGACTAACAACATTCTTGGACGATGAATGCATTGTGCGGGAGTTACATAATTGTATTGGGCACCAAATTACAGTCGGTTGAGGAGTACTTGAAGAAGCTATGGTACTATCTGCAGTTTTGAAAGATGGGTCCAACCACCATTCGACAAGCAACATACTCGAGACGAACGAAAGAAAAAGTAACGTTGGGCCACTAAAATAATCTGACACACTTTAATGCTTGAACTTTCCAGACTCAAAGGTACCAGTGGAAAGTTTTGTTTACAAGAACTCTGAATCGACGTCCTCAGTTGCAAACGCATTTCCGTGGAAAATAGTCATGTTTTGGGAGGAACATGCCAGGGATCTAGTGGGTCTAAAGTATCTGGAAACTCATTGGCAACTGTTACCCGGTTTGAACAAAAAAAGAAATCTGCAAAAAAAAAAGAGGATTAGCGTCTGGTGGTGTCATAAAAACATGGAGGAAAGTCAGAATTGCAGAAAATGTCATCAATGGATATAAAATCCTGAGACTGTTGAGCTTGAATATGATATTGTATTCATCCTGAATTGAAATTGAAGAAAATGCTTACAGCTGAAGTCGTCGATGGATGGCAAGTCGGTTGAAGAGGAAAATGCATGGGAACTCTCATGTATCTCCGCTTGAAGATCTCGGCAGTCTCACGGCGTCCTCCAAGTCAACCTAAAGTTCGATGTACACCGCGCCTACACCGACCCCCTCGAGGCAAGGCAAAGGGAAGAAAGAGAAGAGGCACTCTCAAACAACACAGCAGAATGAACGGCTGAAGATAGTCGTTCGAAGATTACCACCTAATCTACCGGAGGATATCTTCTGGCAGAGTGTGGAATCTTGGGTCACCGAAGAGACAACGACCTGGAAAATATTCTACCCAGGCAAGCTGCGTAAGAAGTAAGGTTATTTTTTATAGAATCTATGGTTCACGTTTGATGATGAAGTTGCGTTATTTAGATTGAATAAGGAGAACATTCCCTCCCGCGCTTATATTGCATTCAAGAGTGAAGAGCAGCTCGCCTTGTTCGGCCGTCTGTACGATGGACACGTTTTCAGAGATAAGAATGGTAGGAACACTTCTTTGCTCAAAAGATAACCTTGTGATGAATGTGGATTACTCAGGCGTAGAGACCCTGGCTGTTGTGGAATTTGCGCCGCATCCGAAAATTCCTTCGGACAAGAAGAAAGCAGATGTTCGAAGTGGGACAATCGAGAAAGGTGCCATCTCTTATGATACGCTTTTTCATATCCCTCAAGATGCTCTACTTGCATAGACGAGGATTACATCTCCTTTATCGAGTCCCTGAAGGCGGCCGAGAACGTCGAACCGGTTTCCATCGAATCTCTAAGTATGTAACACTTATTATCAACCCTGGACACCCATTAATATCTTTCACAGTTGCTTCTACCCAACCTGTCCCTCCTCCCAAAACCACGCCCTTGCTTGAAGCCTTGAAAGCTGAAAAGAGTGCTGCTAAAGATAAAGAAGCAATTCTTCGCAATCACGCACATTACAAGCAAGGGGATGCCGCTGCTCGAAAAGAAGATAAGAAAAAAGCTACCGCCTCTGTCCCTACACCAAAAGTGGCTGCAGACGCCCAACCGTTGCCATCGAAGAAAAAGAAAGTTTTCGCCCAAGAACAAAGCCAGGTCTCAGATGTACAATTCTCCGGGATCGCGGTTAATAAATCTACACCTCGCAACGTGCCTCCACCTACTCCTATTCCAAAGCCAGTCACGCAAAATTCCTCTTCCATTGGTTCGTCTCATATTGCAAGACCGCCAAGGCCACCAAAGTCGCGTCAGGGACCACCAAATAAAGCTCTGGCGACATCTGGTTCTGTACCTGCTCCCAACAAGAGCGATGCTAGTGCCTCGACTTCAACTAATAACCCACCAGTACCAGCCTCTCAAGCAGAACCCGCACGTCGTCCACGTCCTGTTATTGCGTCTCGTCAATTTGAAGCTGCACTCAATATTGCGGGACTGGCCACTTCCGCGTCTGATAGAAGGAAGCGGGAGAAAGAAAAGGTCAAAGATGCCGTGTCAACCGCTACGGTTGATGACAATAATGCGACGAGTTCGCGGCTATCGAAAAGGGAACTGCAGATCACTACGTCAACTGCTCAGGCTTCGGGTAGTTCTGGTTTGGATACTGAAGCCCAGTCACCTCTCCCTTCTCCTAACAAAGATAGGTCGAAAAGAGGTGGTCGCCCTGGTGGTCCTGGACGTGCCGGTACGCAATCTTCGAGTGTTGCGAACCTTACTCCCATCAAGATACCGAGTATCTTACAACGGAGTGATACTGTAGCTAGTTCTTCGGCCGTCGTCGTTCCCAGGTCTTCCAATGCAGACCTATCTCCAACTAAAAGCGACTTGCCATCCGGGGGAACTGCCAGTCCTCCAAGAGGCCGAGGTCGACGGGGTAGAGGGGTTGGTGGACGTGGAGTTGGGCGTGGGGGTGGAAGGGGTGGACAAGCTACTACTGTACCCCGAGAGAGTGGTTAGGCTCCAGTCCTCGAACCTACCTCGCAAATCATTACGGACAGCTCCATTCCACGCTTGTGCCGCGCACCTAGGCGTTACTACTCTCTGCTGCAAGGCAGTCGGTTGACTCCCTGCCACTTCGTTCTGCTGAATGGTTCAAGTATCCTCCCGTCGAACCACACTTGGTGTACTTGACCAACGGACATTATGAATTCCGCCGCGAGTTTCCTCATGACTACATAACCATCATGTGTATGGCAATATGAAATGATTCCGAAAGCATGTATGCAGTAAATACCATGTCCAATATGAATTTTCGAGTACATTGCCGCTCATTACGTAAGCGGTCCCCTTTTCGACCTGACACCCACCTTTCTATCCAATCTATTTTTTCACTCTTCCGACATGGCAAAAAAACGTTCAAAGAAGGTTAAGGCAAAACCTGTTACGCCTGCAAAAGAAGACCAAGAAATGCATGTCGACGAAGCAGGACCCTCGACGCCCACCATACCCCCCGAGTCGATATCAGAAATGGCTGAACCAGATAATCAAGCGGAAAAGGAACTCAACCTCGAAAGCAATCTGGTGGACAGCAGGGTTGAAAGAGTGCTTGTTGAGGAGTCTGTTGAGGAGAGTATGACTGGCGTTGAAGAGGATGTTCGGAGCAAGTCAACCGGTGGACAACCTGAGGAGAGCCAAACCCTGGAAACAAAGAAGATGACAATGGAAGAGAGGAAAATCAAGTTTAACGAGCTGCGAAAGAAGATGGTGGGTGTATATCATATGGCAGTCTATCTTAGCTCATTTTCATTCTTTTTATTGCCCCAGGCTGAATCATCAAGGTCCAACCGTGCATCCCTTGTAGAAGAAGCCGCGAAGGCAAAGATGACAGCACGAGACGTCGCTCGTCTGGAAAGGCAACGCAAACTTGCTGAGATTCTGCGGACAAAGGCTGACGCAGAAGATCGCGGTGAAGATGTGGAGAGGCAGAAAAATTGGGAGTACACAATTGAGGAGAATGATGAATGGGAGAAAAAGTTGGCAAGGAAGCGTCGGAGAGCTGACTTTGAGTTCCATGGTGATTATTTTTTACTTTTGCTTACCTCGTATAAATGGATTGACATACATACTTCTTTCCCTAGATGATGCCCACGCCGCTCGTCGGAAATATAAGAAAGAGTTGGATTTCGTCAAGCCCGATCTCGAAGCTTACAATAAGCAAAAGGCTCTTGCCATGTCTCAGGGTAGCGGACCCCTCTCGACGTTCAATGCCACAGGCGTATCCGATGTCACTGTCACAAGTCAAGAACAGAGGCTAGCAGCAGAAGACCTATACAGAGATGCGAACACTCTTATATATGGAGACAACAAACCTTCGGAGGACGCTATAGACCGAGTAGTCAGCAAAATCAACAAGGAGTAAGTGGCTTCCTTAGCACCACAGACACAGTCGATTGACTTCTTTCTCTAGAATTGACAAGAAGTCTAGGTTTTCTAGAAAGCGCCCCAACAAGGACGAAGGCGACATCACGTACATCAACGAGCACAACCGGGTCTTCAACCAAAAGGTGCATTATAATTCATTATCCTGGTCTAGTGAATTATCTCACGTTCTGTTAGATTGCGAGGTATTACGACAAGTATACGGCAGAAATTCGAGCCAGCTTCGAACGTGGAACAGCTTTGTAGCAGCATTCTAGTTTTCAGAACACTATTTGGTATATATATCATGTTCTATTTACGAAGTTCTATGCAACGGCGGGTTCCGTAAGTCTTACTTGGTTTGCTTTCCTGGTCAGGCTTTTTTACCATTCCTGACTTAACTCGGGTCTGATTACCTGCATTCACGATGATAACACTCGGGGCTGCATATTCAATCTTCAGGTTGCACCATGATGACAAAACTGTCCCCCAGTGGCGAGCAGGCGTTGGATAACTACATCGTTTGTTCTTCTTATTCTGTGTCTTGGATTTGCTTACCTGTCTTCAGAAAACAATTGGAGAGACAGCCAACGTGCCAGGCTTCGTCTTTGGCGTTACGAATCTGGAAGGCGAAATCTACTTCCAGGGAGCGGGCAGCAATATCGTAAATGATCCGACCAGTGGCCCCGTCACCCCAAATAGTGTGTTTTGGATATGTAGTCAGACCAAGATGATTGTTGCGGTACGCCGTCCTCATTGTCGTCGCTTGTTACCATAAATCTTGTCATTCTTAGCTGGCTGCGCTGAAATTGATTGAGCAAGGCAAAATCACATTTGAGACCTTAGTGGAAGACTATATCCCAGAGATGAAAAATCCAGTCATCGTCGAAGACTCATCGACGGGAAATACTGCTTTTCGTCCTGCAACGAAAGCTGTCACTGTTCAACATTTGATGAATTTTTCCAGTGGTCTGTTCTATCCCTCGATTCATCAGGATCTGCCCGGACTGCGTGAAGGTTACTCATCAAAGGATATGCAACAAGACCCTGATCCCATGTCTAGGTTCTTTCAAATTATCAAAGTATGTGGATGTTGATATCGAGGTAATTCGTCTGATAGGGAGAGTTTCCTGCCGTGCCATTGAAATTTGAACCTGGGACGAGTTGTACGCAGTTTCATTTGAGTACGCATACACTGCTTGAAGATTATGCCCTGTAGTCGTTTATGGATGGAGTTCCGATGTTCTAGGGTTTCTTATCGAGAAAGTGTCTGGCCAATCATTGGAGCAGTTTTGGTGAGATATTTCTTCTCTCGAAAGTACAAATGTACTCAGGGACCAAAAGTCAGAAGCATATCTTCGAACCTCTCAGCATACGGGCGTCTTTCTACCTTATGCCAGACTTGCGACAGAAACTTGTTAACCTGACGTTTCGGGAAGGGGATCGCAAGTTGTCTCCATGGGCCGACCAAGTAAAGATCATCGAACAAGATGAGAAGAAACGTAGGAACTCCCATAATTCCTATCACCAAGTTCTAAATACCAATTTTCTTCGACAGTCCGACTCCACCTAGGAGGTGTTGGTATCTATGCATCGATGAGAGACTACCTTAAACTCCTCCGTCACCTCCTCCAGGTTAACGGTGAGCCGTGAATTCATTGTACCATCCAAACTTACTACATTTGTCAGCAGCTGGTATTGAGGTTGCGAACCCAATCTTGAAGGAAGAGAGTGTCCGCAGTATTTTCACACCTGCTCTTTCAGAACAGGGATCAGAGTTACTATCGAAAATTTACATGATTGATGGCACTCAATGGTCCACTGCCCTTGCTTTAACTACAAAGGACATTCCCAAAGGGCGCAAGAAGGGGTCTGCATTCTGTACACAAACATCTTACCTTCCATGTTCGATCTGACTTATCTATGACAGGGGGTGGTTGGGCAGGAACAAATCATTTTATGGATCCTACAACTGGCATTGCTGTTGTATTCGGTACCCAGATCGTGCCTAGTCCACTCTGTGATGCTGAAGTTTATGGAGTATTTGATCGACTCGAGAAACTGACGTACGCCGGATTGCAAGACAGCTATCTGTAATTATCTGCTTATCCAATACATGATAAATTTTGTTATTTGCAGTATCGACATTTGATTATCCGAGTCGATAAGGACCGTATTTGATGGCGGAGTGGTGCACCAAGGTTACATTCAAATTACCCAGGTTCTTTATGTGATAATATTGTTGGTGTTTTTTTTTTGGCTTTTACTTGAATGTCACTCGGTCCCGAATAGATTTTTTATTCGAGAAAATATATCACGGCAACCCTTGGAACGACTCTGAAAGCGAAAGTATCTTCGAACCCCTCTGTGTGTCTACCTTCCAACACCAGATTTACTTGTTAATGGAGGATCGCAAGTTGTCTCCGGCCTGGCTCCAATTCCTATCAGAAAGGGGATTTCTATACAACGATGAGAAACGTCTTCCAGCTTAACTGTAAGGAATGGTTTTTCACTGTACCGGACTAAGTATAATACTTATGCTGGGTTCTGATGAGTATCCTCTCTTGCATTGCGAAGTTCAGACAAAGCAAGATCTAGAGATATAGGTATCACGAAGATCACAGCTGGCGTCACAAGGGCAAATTCTGTGTCAGCCTGACTTCCCCATCACCAAGCTTCCCAACAGCAAAAACATCACACGCTTGGACGACCTGCAGACATTCCAATCTATTCTCTCTATCTCAACCGTGTGATGACAAGGATTTGTCGCCGACCAATCGACTAGGCCCTGGAGAACTTTTAGGTGGAAAATTCCACCTAATGTATAAATCAAAATCAGAGAGATCAGATTCTTTCTCCTCGTTGGTGATCCTTCCAGAGTCGGCATCGGGAACAGGAACCTTCAAGTTGGCCGTATCCGACTGTAACCCGAGAAAATGCACAGCAGTGGGATAAATCTGCATATAATGGCTACATTTTCGAAGAATCGAATTCAGAGGCTATATTCTCTGATGATGTTGCGGAGGATCGTGCTCATGTTCTCCCCCAGCGACGGTTAAACCCTATGGAAGCAATAGTCCTTTTTCGAGCCTGTTCCAAAGCAATTGTCTCTAGAGGTATGTTTTGAACCCGGCAATAATTATGTCCCATTTTCATAAATTACCATAAAATTTAACTAAAATCTGAAAAAAAGCTTCTGATAAAAATAAATAAGGGAAAAGTTGCAGAAAAGTTATCCGCGCTGCTTTTTTGGAAAAGTGACACGCTGGTAACCCAGAACCTGCTGCCAGTTAAGAAATCCAGAGGTGACATGCGACTAAAAATAGATGTTGTCTCGGTTTGCTACTGGTTTCAAGACCCGAGTCAGACACACACATTACGAAAATGGCAAGACTCTCACTCAGCGGCAAACTGGCATTGGATAACTTCATCGTTTGTGCTAGGTTTACTTGACTTGTGTTGTTCAAGTTGCTTACGTGTCCATTTTCTCCAGAAAGCAAGCGGGGAGACAGCCAACGTACCAGGCTTTGTCTTTGGTATCACAAATCTCGAAGGCGAAATTTACTTCGAGGGAGCTGGCAACAATGTCGTAAACGATCCGACCAGTGGCCCCTTGACTCCAGATAGTGTCTTTTGGATATGTAGCCAGACTAAGTTGATCGTTGCGGTATGTCATCCTCGTCAGTAAGCATAGTGAAAGGAAATATTCATTCTTGTCATTCCAGTTGGCAGCCCTGAAGTTAATTGAGCAAGGCAAGATCACATTCGATACCGCAGTGGAGGAATATATCCCAGAAATGAAAAATCCAGTCATCGTCGAGAGAACGTCAACGCAAAATACCGCTTTTCGTCCTGCAACAAAATCCGTTACTGTTCAACATTTGATGAATTTCACCAGTGGCTTGTTCCACCCCGTAGTTCCGCAGGATCTGTTTGGCCTGGGCGAAGGTTACTCTTCAAAGGGTATGCACCAGGTTGATGACCCCATAGCTGGTTTCTTTCAAGTCATCAAGGTTTGTGATTGCCACTGATTGAGGAGCTGGTTTGTTTAAGCTAATCCATCTGATAAGGGAGAATTACCTGCCGTGCCATTGAGATTTGAACCTGGCACGAATTGTACGCCATCCTTCTCTTCCAATTCTCTTCACTAAATGAGACTCACTTTGATCTCCGTGACTGTAGTCATCTATGGATGGAGTTCCGATGTTCTCGGTTTTCTTGTTGAGAAGGTGTCAGGCCAACCGTTAGAACAGTTTTGGTAAGATATTGTCCACGTATCGGAAATGTGGCCTGTACTCAGGGGTCGAGAGTCAGGAACATATCTTCGAACCTCTCGGCATACAGGCGTCTTTCTACATCACGCAAGATTTCCAAAGGAGAATCGTTAACATGGCGTTTCGGGAAGAGGATCGCAAGTTGTCTCCATGGGCTGACCAAGTAGAAATCATCGAACGAGATGAAAAAAAACGTAGGAACTTTTCTCCCTTAATTCCTATCACCGAGTTCTCAATTCTTCCCCATCAGTTCGAGTCCTCTTGGGAGGAGTTGGTCTTTATACATCGATGAGAGACTATCTTACGATTCTACGTCATGTTCTCCAACTTAACGGTAAGTCTGGATCTGGGTTGTTCCCTCCCAAACTCACCACAATGCATGTGGTCCTTAGCTGGAATTAAAATTGCCAACCCGATCTTGAAGGTAGAAAGTGTCCGCAGTATTTTCATTCCTGCCCTTTCAAAGCAGGGATCGAAGTCACTTTCAAAGTCGATTATGCTAGATGGGATACAATGGTCGACTGCACTTGCTCTAACCACAAGAGACTGGCCCAATCGACGCAAGAAGGGGTCTGCATTTTGTACGCCTAATATCCAACCCTCGTTTGCTCAATCTGATTTGTCGCAGGGTATGGCTGGGCAGGAACCCAGTCCTTCATGGATCCTACTACAGGCATTGCTGTTGTATTCGGCACACAGGTCATACCTCGTTCATTCTATGATGCTGAAGCCTTTGAATTGTGGGAGCGCCTGGAAGAACTTGCATACGCAGGGTTGGACCACCGGTTGGGAAAGCTTTGAGCATGCCTCAAATTGTGATATTCCGGTTCATACGCACGGTCTTACCTTGATGCAAATGCAAGTCATAATCACAATCTCCACTGTTTGACCTCGTCCCCTCATGTTCGAGGCATTCCGAAAGTAGATGATTGCCTTTCGGATAATGTATGAAAACTGCTCCAGGACCAATATCATAGGCCTCGTTGTCTGCCTCGTGCATGACAGTGGTGATCTCCTTTGGAATAATCACAGCACTGCAGTGTGAAGAACCGAGTGCATGTGAGAAACGCCGGATGCACGATGGTAAACGTTTCCGCGGTTCGGAAACTAATAAAAAACCAGAACGTTTGTTATACCATCTTGTATTCCACCTCCATCGCTCTTTAAACTGGGATATTCCAAGTTCCTGGCATTACAAATTCCACAACCACTATAAACCCGAGAGAGAATGTCGGAAGGTCCCTTTTCGCTTGAATCGCGCAGTGTAGAAAAAAGTACACTTTCGGGACTAGAACAGAACCCCTACACGGTACTCTGCATTGCAAGCGCACGCGTATACCATACGAAGCTTTCCGACAAAGACAACAAATGGACCTACTCTCAATGGAAGGGCAAATTGTTCTTCTGTCGAGACGTCGACAACACTATTTTGGCTTCGAATGGTCGAGTAACCGAGGTGGAAAAGCATTGGTTTAGGCTGGAGGACGAGGAGACAGGACGGACGGTGTGGGTGTTCAAGTTCCCAGAGAACTTTGAGTATGCTGTAGACCGTCCCTTCTTCCACATTTTTGAGGGCAGGGTACGTTCATACGATTTCCCCTGATATCTCAATGAATGACCAGAGTACAGACGAGGCAATACGGGTTTCTCTTTCACGATGATGACGAAGCTGCGATCTTTGGAAATAAAGTCATCAGTCAAATATACAACGGTCGTGGGTACTCAAGACAAAAACTCACTTTATTGCAAATCTTGGCAAATCTCCTGCGCCCGCGATCAGAGTTGTCGAGGAAGAGGAGTACCAAAAAATCAAGTCCAAGTCAGGGACACGCACGATCCAAATCGCTGTTACCACCGATTTCGCGAACAATGATCTCGTCTCCAGCACCGAACTCGTTTAAGCATGTCACTCACATCGGAGTCGGAGAAGATGGAGTATTTGAGGCCTCGAGCGAGCTCGACCATTCCTGGAAGGCAATGCTGGCAAATCTTCAAGGATATGGAGTGAGTGAGGATGTAGTTGTCAGACATAGTGAATTTGTCGAAGGATTCTGGAGAGGCGTCGAAGCTGCCAGAGATGTCGAAGTTGAGCAGACCGATGGTGAATAGTTTGTTTTCCTTTTTTTGCTTTTCTTTACTAATCCTTTTATCCCAGTAAGCATCCAGAAGGAGATGCCAAGGAAAATGATGTCCATTTCTGCCTTGTGAATAGGGAACTCTATCGATAATTATGGTGGAAAAATACTTTATCTTGTGCTCATTGCACGTCTATTTGTTTGGTTTGGATTCGTAAATCAAAATCGAGTGAGATCCCGTCCAAAGATCCCTGGGTTGTATTAAGTTGGGTGCTTCAAACGAAATCGTGATACATACAGCTTAAGAACCAATACGCTGGAACGAGAATTCTAGCCACACCAGTCAGATGGGATTTTTTATGCAAATCGACCATGGTCACCTATTTTTCCAGCTCAGAGTCATGGTGAAATAAGCTGACCGCCATAGCAGCCAAGCAACTCTCCCTGTCTCTTTTTGCATAAAACCTTCTTCTCCGTTCGTCGGCCTATCATAGACAGCTTTCCTGGAACCAGTAAGAATGCAAAGGAAAGGATGGAATTATATAGGCCATACCAATCGCCGATGTATGCCAAACTACCCGCATTATGAAACTCGAAGCTTTTGACATGCTCTTTGTCCCTCACAAGTCGATTGACCTTTTCGGCAAGGTACTTGGCTTGTTGATTAGCAACTGCAAAATGATGAGAATCATGAGAAGGCAGAATGACATGTCAGCTACCTTGAGCCGTAGCTGGCAGTCTCGTCTCCTCGATTACTGCTGCATCACCAAGAGCCCACACATCAGGATTGACATTTCCATCTTCCATTACGATATTTAGCTGATTATCCACAATCAGGCTAGTAATCATGAGACTCGAAATTTACCGTCTGAACAGAACTCGGTTACCTGGACGTTTTTGGGTCCTTTTTCGCTCCAGTAATAGTTTTGATGAGAGGATTGGGAGCGAGACCAGTGCTCCAAACGAGTAGACCGAATGGAACTATGAAGGGGATCGTGTCTATCGGTGTCACTATTGTCTGAAAAAGGTACCTTCGCCTTGCTCTGTTGTGAACAACCTCCCCTGCATAGCGATGAGCGGACTGTGGGATGGAAAAATAAACAGGGTGCCTACATTCTCGACTCGTTCGACATGGTGACTTGTGAGGATACTGACTCCTTCACGAGAAAGAGTCTTCTCCGTGTACCTGTGCGTATCTCAAAAAAGAACGAAAATTGTAATGGGTTGCATTACTTCACCAATGACTTGTCAAACGTCGCAAGAATATTTGGAGCAACATCATAAAGAGTAATTCTTGCCAGTTTTTCAAGGGCTGGGTAATGTATTCTAACCTCCTTATGAAGGAGATCATGAAGTTCGGCAGAAAATTCGACGCCAGTTGGTCCTCCGCCTAGGCACACACATGAGTTATGAAGACGAAAAAGAGGGTACGTTGGTTGACATGCCGACGATACAAAAGTGTAACAGATTTCTTCGTTGTATGTCCGTCAAGACTGGCTGGTTCGCTTGCTCAAAACCTATCCCAAAATTGAATCGTTAGTCTGAATCCTTGACAAACTATATGCGCTCACATTCGAGGATTCTGCTGCGTATTTTCCTAGCATCCTTGACGTCCTTCAGAAAGTGAGCATGTTCTTTGACACCAGGCACGTCGAAAGCTGTATGGGGAGTCAGAAAACGGCAGGATATAATAAAATCCTGCTCTTGCTTTGTGCGTATGCACCGACAGCAATTATAAGCTTGTCGTATTTTATCGAGAAGGGTGTACCAGAGGACGTAGGAGCAGTTGTGGTCTTGGAATCAGTATCTTCGGTTGATTCAGCTTCGATAGGCCGAGTAGCAGGCATCTACAGCTCCTTGAGTATCTAACAAGGAACATATACATATATCGACAGTACTTGCACATGTGAGCAGTTTCTGAGAGAAATCTAGTTTAAATGACATTATTTCACCGCAAATTGTAAGGAATCTGGACCCCACCTATACTGTCACACCAAGCTTGATAGAATGTCTTGCATGTAATAATTAGAAAACATTCTCATGAAGATTGCTCAGAACAAACCACTTGAGGCGTGTATCGTCTGACCGACTCCACCGCACATCTGAATTCCAAAGTTCCAACAGCTGTGCCTGCTAGCAAAGGCGTGAAGTTGAAATATGTGTTGGGTGAAAGTATGGTAACATCTGAAAAAACGTGCATCACAAAATGACGTTTGAAGATTAAAAATTAAGTACATACCCCAACGTTTCTTGTCAATACGGCGGAGGACGTTGTAACCTCCCCAGCCCGACCCAAGAATTACAACACGTTGCCTGTACCTCACAGAAGAGATGGAGAAATAACGGGCAGTGATTCTACCTGATGTTCTTGTGAAAAGCGGCCGGGTCAGTGGCATGGTCGAGGGAGAGCTTAGAGCTAAATATAGATATCATCCAATGCCCATAACAAAGTTATGTAAGACTCGTTTGCTGTACGACAAGAACCCAGTATACCCTCATTATTTGCACCTTCCTTGCTCTCAAGAACCCTGGAAAATTCTGTCCTCCAACGCCTCTTGACTATCTATCCCCATCACTTCACAAGGAGGATATTCAAGGTCACCGAGGTAGCAGGTGTGACATTGGGAACCAAGGACCCTTCTCAGGTGCGCGACGAGGGAAGTATGAGAATTTAAGTATGTGGGCTGAACGTTGGACCCTTGAAACTGAAATTCGAAAGATGGAGTTAAGGGTGGTGAGTGTGAGGGTTGGATGCTATGCCTGGCCAAAGAAACATGGATTTAGATTCTGGTACTGAGGAGGAAAGCGATGGAGGCGAAGTTAAGCTTGTTGGTGTGTTTCTCCATGGCGGCGGGTACTGCTCAAGAAGTGTAAGGTTATTCTCGTTGGTGATACTCGGGCGGGAATCTTCTTGCTCTAGGTCAGGATAATCGATCCTTGATAAATTTTGTAGGTCCGTTTCAGCCAAGTCACTCAACCTGCCCTGACTGTCCTCCGATTGATAGCACCTCTCAAAATTGAACTGTTCAAAATGGCGGCTCCCGCCATCCAAATCTGCTCGTCGTAGCCGACACACGAAACTCTTGAAACAATAAATTTGCAAAATCGTAATACGGAAGGTGACCTGAGATACTTGTGGGTGTGTTAAGTTCATGCCCAGTTTTCAAACAGTTGCGGACCTACTCCAGAGGTTGTTCGAGTTGTCATAAGACAATATTGTCGACACTTTCACCAACGGACATGGCGATCACCGAGGTGTCGACCAAGTTGTTGAGTAAATTCGAAGATAA
>Ga0307517_10005444_pt1 | contig 19175 bp, 33 predicted proteins | sample 23_EM_MG_FD_194515 | JGI IMG/M metagenome (GOLD analysis project Ga0307517, IMG submission 194515) | Populus trichocarpa ectomycorrhiza microbial communities from riparian zone in the Pacific Northwest, United States - 23_EM | ecosystem: Host-associated > Plants > Roots > Unclassified | place... | reverse complement strand
ACCGTCCAATGGAAACTGAGTACAAGTTGGATCGACGTCCCTCCTTATCCTCACCGCTCCCCTTGCGACCGGCCTTCGTTTCTTTCACCTTCAGGTCCAGTTCCTATCTTTTCGCACCCCCCCCCCACCCATACCTATTCATTTGTTTAACATCGATGTTTATCCTTGTCGTTAATGAGATAAGCCAGCCTGAGATAACGTAGTATGTACTTCATGTGCACATCATTGGCCATCATAGAGTGTGGCCGACGCAAACGCACGAATGTCTGGCATTCAAGGTTCCTGCCAACTACAGTCGGCACTTCTCGGAGGCCATGGTAACGAGCAATACCGCAACCAACCCGAAGATCACAACTGGGCGAGAGGCACCATAACCGACACCGTTCCCAACCCTGAAGAGTCTCCACCGGAGGATGGCTTCATATATCCCGCAATGTGTCTTAGTTAAACCACCACACATGTGCCACCCTCGATGGCCTCGACGGCGGCGTAGTCCCATTTTCCTGGCCGAGTCCTCGACGTAGATCGACCCGGAGAAAAAGGCGATGACATGACACGGTCGCAATACCTGATCACCGTTGTTTGCTGTTTCACCAAGCACCGTTCTCAAGGCCATTCCATTCCATGCGTCATTGTGGTGAGCAAGAGCTCCAGACGTGGGATGAACGGACTGCTGTGAGATTTTTTTTTGAAGATGCAGGTCAGGCTCCTGCGGACACAGTTGGAGCTTGTGACGGTGTTACCAGTGTGACAGACAGAAGCACGCTAGATCCGAGGTGTGCGGGCGCCTCACGTTACGCGTCCTCTGACCATACTCAAACCCCCAATCGCAATGGCATGCTACAAGTTAATGACCGCAAACACACATTTTGACGTCGTATTGAATTGTAGGAATCTTCTCTTCGTATCGTGCCTGCCCAGGGTCCCAAGACGACAAACTCCGAGGCAACGAACCACCTCGGGCTACATGACACTTTACGGCATGGACCTCGCAGCATGGTCAACGAGCTCAAGTCCCATAGTACGATCAAGGATCGCCTTGAAAATGTAAGCAACCTTATCTTGCTCGATTCCGTGAGCTGACACCGCTAAGTGGGAAGAGACGCAAGATAGCATGAAGCTCACGCTTATGCGTAACCTATACGGTGTTTCATTGCCGTTACAAATCATGATGGAGAGAAATATCGTTGCAAAGGCATGCCAGTCGCATCCGTTGTGCGCACTCACTGACTTGTCTATTCGCAGAATGCCCACATGCCCGCCCTACCCCAGAGCAACATCCACTTGGACATACTGATGGGAAGGGACGAGTCTCTCGATGTTTCCGATTTCTTTGGGGGTGAGTGATTCATGATTCGCTAGATTTCACCTCATGTTTACGACTCTCCACGAAGGCATGGAGAGTAAACCATCGATGGACATCCACGGTGATATGGAGAAGAAGCTACGGATGTGACAGGATGTCACAAAACCACCATCCACTCAGCCAGTGAGTGTGGTTTGCGGAGGACTGCAGGAAGTCGGGGTTGTATATGTTTCGGGAGAGAGTAATCGGTCATTCGAAACGGATCTCTCCAGTAGTATGTGAGCCACTGAATCCGATCGCGTGAACGATCTTCAAAATGGTCTCTTCCAAGAGACGCAAGACCCCAGTCACGGGAACTGGCACGAAAACCCGGCCGTCATCGACGAAAACCAGATCTGTGATTCGAAGGTTTCACGTGTTGCTCAAGTCGAGGAGGAAATTAGAGGAACAACTGGGCAGCGGACGAGAGCTAGATGCAATAGACGGGGAGATAAGTAGACTTGGTGGGTTGGACGCATACCAGACAATGTCGAAACAAGGACAAAGTGCAGAGAGAGGAGGGGGCACGGAAACCGTCCTCACTGAGTGGCTGAAAGACATTGTGAAAGATGATCCGTTGGGAGATGGCCAAAAGTTGAGGTGCGTGTCGACCGTACAGTTGCCTTCTGCTTGTGTTGACGGCAGAGCCTAGGTTGCTGGAAGTGGGGGCCCTGAAGCCAGACAATTATCGGGGGTGTTGCTCCTGGATAGAGAACACGCCTATCGATCTCAACGCCCAAGACCCCGGCATCAGACAACAGGACTTTCTACAGATGGAGGAGGACGAGAACGCTTGCAAGTGGGACGTCCTGAGTCTCAGCCTCGTTCTCAACTTCGTCCCTGATCCGAGGGAGAGAGGTACGGGGTCTTGCTCGGAAGAATTTCACTCATGTCTGATATTTCCAGGGAGGATGCTGCGATTGGCCCACTTGTTCCTTGACGCTTCACGTACGCGCTCCGGCCTCTTGTTCGTGACGGTCGGTATCGTTCGCGCCCCGCTAGGGAATTGGTGGTTGACGTTGATCACCTGGTATAGCTTCCCCTGCCGTGTTTGCAGAATTCGCGTTACCTCACGCTCAACCATTTTGAGGGTCTGATGAAATATGTGGGATTCGAGAAGATAAAGGAACGGTGGAGAGTCGGTGGAAAAATGGGGTGCTGGCTATTCCGCAAAGTAAATCCCGCCAGTTTGGGGGAGTCGGCCTATGAACGTAAATCTGTCCTGCGGTCGGGCAAGATGAGGAACAATTTTGCAATCCTCCTCTGAGCCGCCGTTCGGATGTCAGTACTGTAGTTCCCTCGTCTCCGACTGCATTTGGTGTTCGGGAACGGCACACCCTCTCCTCTCACGCGTTGTTGACCCTTGTTGCCAACAACGCCTGTTGTCTACAGGTCATCTACTCCAAGTCTTGGTCATGTTTCGACCTACTCTAAGGGCTTTGAAACCAATAAGGCCCGTCGGGAGACGTTCTGCATCTTCAAACGCCCGCAGTGGCGTTTCTCCCGTCCTCCCTACATCAACTGTCGTCGTCGGTCTAGTTGGCGTCGTTTCTGCAGCATACGCATATGGGCTGGGTCTCGGGAAGGGGAGGACGACAACGTCTACTCACGTCACTTCCTCATCCAAGCCGAAATACGGTGGCCCAGAGCAAGTCGAGCAAGCCATAAAAGAACTCCAGGCGGCTCTTCCCGGTCAAGTTCACGTAGACCCTCTAACGGTCGAGGCCTATGGTTTCTCCCCTCACACTTATCTCCCAAGCTCACCGCATGCGGTATATGTGGCTGCTACATCCACCGAAGACGTCGTCAAAATTGTCAACATCTCTCGAAAGTATAAGGTTCCGATCATTCCCTTCGGAGTCGGGAATAGCCTGGAGGGGCAGTTCGCCGGTGTAAGTCCTTGGTCTCTTATTTAGCCACATGTAAACTGGGTCCGAAACCCGGTGAATAGCACCCAGCAGGAAGCATATGCATTGATTTATCCGGCATGGATAGAATCCTCGCCATTCATGGTAAATAGTTGCTGTCGAGCCACTTTTGTAACACTGACCGTACCTCCAGAGGGAGATGGAGACCTGGTCTGTCAGGCTGGGGCACGCTGGGATGAAATCAACCGGACCCTCGAGGAGAAGGGCATTCCACTTTTCTTCCCGGTGTGTGACAGCATTTAAACAGTCCTGCAGTTACAATATTGACCACTAATCGCTGGTGAATACAGCTGGATCCCGGGCCGGGCTCCGTATGGGTGTTTTATCACTGTTGCGGACTGTTCTTGAATCCTGCCTCTAGACAATCGGCGGAATGATGGGCACCGGGTGCAGCGGCAGTAAGTTTCAAACTTCAACCACCTCATTTCGCCTCCAGTCAACGTTCAACACAGCAAATGCCGTTAGGTACGGAACTGCCAGGGCTGAATGGTTCCTGAATGCTGTAAGCTTCGGTCCCTCCCCTCAGATAACAGGTTTCTAGAGTATTATCGTACAGACGGTTGTACTCCCATCTGGTGAAGTAATTCAGACGCGAAGGCGAGCAAGAAAGTCATCCGCAGGTTTCGACACCACAAAGTTGTTCATCGGTGCCGAGGGGACACTCGGCATCGTCACCGAAGGTAGGCTGGCCTCTACTTCCTGGGTAAATATCGCCACCGATAGCTTTCAAAGCAACGCTCCGTTTGGCACCTATTGTACCAAACAAAGTTGCAATGGCACAGTTCCCCGATGTCGAACGAGCTGTCGATGCTGTCCAGGAAATCCTGAGAACGCCCTACGGGATAAACATCCGTTAGTGTGACTCTTTTCTAGATGTCGCTTTCGCTGATCGCAAGCCCAGAATGTGTCGAGTTGTTGGATGATAACAGTGAGTACAGCACCTCTCACATTTTTCCTTGCTGAGAAAACCACAGTGATGCATGCGATCAACAAGGCGGGAACAACACAGAAACCATACCCCACACAAGATTCCCTATTCTTTAAGATACAGGGTGCGCCAGAGGTGATCTCAAAAGCAGCGGAAGCAGTGGAGAAAATCGTGAAGAAACACGCTAGCAGTCGGTTTGAATTCGCTTCAACCGAGGAACACGCGAAAGAAATGTGGGAGAACCGAAAAATGGCTCTGTTCTCGTCGCTGCAGCTCGAGCCGGGACTGCGATGCTGGACTACAGACGTTTGGTTCGTTCATGTGCTGCAGGTGCAACTGAGATCTGTACTGACCGTAAGCCAGCGTCCCGGTGTCCCGACTCCCAGAGTTGGTGTACGAAACCAAGAAGGATCTTTCTGAGCATGAGATAAAGTCGACAATCGTTGGGCACGTCGGGGATGGTCGAGTGATCCGCTTGAGGTACTGCCAGCGACTGACGTCGTTTGATAGGAAATTTCCACGCATTGCTCTTGTTCAAGGGAGATGACGAATTGCCGAAGGTGAAGGCTGCCGTCCATCGGATTGTAGATCGAGCGATCGCGATGGATGGAACGTGTAAGTTTATGTGTTGTTGATAAACAAGCGACACATCGCTTATGCTTTCGCTCCTCTCAGGTACGGGCGAGCACGGGGTAGGAATTGGAAAGAAGGAATTCCTGGCGCATGAGCTTGGGGTAGGAACCGTGCAGCTGATGAGGACGATAAAACAAGCCATCGACCCGGACAACCTATTTAATCCCGGCAAGGCGAGTTTGCCATCTGGAACTGCCCATTGATCTCACCCTGACCACCGAATCACACAGCTGTACGTCGATGTGGACGACGCCAAGGTGGCCGTACACGATTAACTCGGACTGTCTGTAGTTCTACCACCTGTATCTTTCATTCTCCTTGCTGGGCAGCGTGTGAATTGGGCAGATGTTGCCATATGAGGTAGTAGGCGGCGGACTGCTTACGTGCTCCCGCCCTCCTTCTGGCCTTCAACGCCGCCGTTGCCTCCCCGCCGTCAGCGACGACGACCGACGACAGTCCGTCCTCGACACGGCTGGACCACTCGATTGTCGAACGATCGCCTCTTGCACGCGACTCGTCGTAGAATCATCCTCCTCCTCCCGCACCCTCTCTTTGTCCTCCATCCTGCCGCGTCGACGATGCAGGGGAAATTCGACCCGGTCAGAGATGCTGTTTTAAACTCTCCAGACACCCAGTCCCCGCCCCAATCTTTATCCCGCATCGAGCTCCCTAATACCTCGCCAACTCCTCAGACAAGCGCGTCGGCATTCGCATCCTTCGACCGGCGGACCGTCAGTCCTATCAACAGAAGAGCTACAGATCTGGCGACCCTTCTGAACGACCCATCTCCGTCGGAATCTCCTCTTTTCACCCCCACCGCATCGCGTCCCCCTCGTTCGTTGTCAGATCTGCTCCAGCCCTCCGAAAAGCTGTCCGACGTCCGACCAATTCACCGCCCGCATCCTCGCACGACAACCGCAAGTACCAGGGATGACACACACCGGACACAGCAAACTCCATCGATATCTAATGGTCAATTCACCTTCAGCGTCCCGCAAGACTTCCCGACACGTCCCCAGTTCTCGAATCCACCTCCATCAACCGCATCACCCACCCGTTCCCCCATATTTTCCATCCCTTCTAGACCCTCTACGTCTTCGTCAGTGACTCCAGCAACCCCCAGCCATTCAACTGCAAAGCCCTCCCCGACAGTTTCTGTTAGGTCCCTGAGCATTGTCGAGGACCCACCCCTACCTTCTCCGGCAGCGACCATGCCTCCTCCTCCCGTGCCCCACAAACCGACGACCGTCTCGTACAAACCCAGTCCATCTTCACGACTTGTGCCCCTTACTCAACAAGAAATACAGTTCTACAACGATCCGGAGAAGAGTAGGAGAGGTTGGTTCAGTTTATCAAAGAAGCGGAAACGCTTGCTTGCAGACCAAGGCGACAAGAGGTCTAGGGATGCTGACGCAATTATGCAGCATTGTGTGTGTTTTTCTTGATTCTTCTCAGCTCGCTGAACCTCACCCCCGCCTTAGATGATGCCCGCCCGGAGGTAGAAAGGGTTATGCGTCAAGAGTCCCCAATAATTGGCCTCAAAAATTTCAACAATTGGATCAAATCCGTCCTATTCGCCAACTTTTGTCACCCCGCACTGGCATCGAGCCCGTTTGCACAACGTTCCCGTCCTGGCCTCACAAAGGCACCTGTTACGAGGGGAAAGGTGCTGGATATGGGATGTGGGAAAGGAGGCGACCTCAACAAGTGGGCAAAAGCACGTGTAAGCGAATACATCGGACTGGGTGAGTCGCATCGTCATTGGTACAAACTCGCCAAAGTGACGTGTCGGACGTGCCTTTTAATAGACATTGCCTCCATATCTGTCGACCAGGCTCGACAACGTTACGAGAGCTTCAGAGGACCTCGCTTTGACGCAACTTTTGCCGCATGCGACTGTTACAGCGTCTCACTATCGACTGCTTTGGATCCCAATAAACTCTCCACACCCTTCGATGTCGTGTCTATGCAATTCTGTATGCATTACGCGTTTGAGACGGAAGAGAGAGCGCGATGTATGCTGGACAACGTTAGCAGGTGGTTGAGATCGGGCGGTGTTTTTGTGGGTACGATACCAAACTCGGGGCAGCTCCTGTGCGATTATTTGATAATCCAAAGCCAATTAAGTTTCCTGACGAGCACGATTATCGGCACAGATCTAGGTTACGGAACTCCCCTAACCATTCATTTGGCAACAACATCTACAATATCCGCACCGACACTCCTGTTCCCAGTGACAACGAACTACCCCGTTTCGGTTTCCGTTACGTGTTCTGGCTCAAGGATGCCGTAGAGAACGTGCCCGAGTTTCTCGTGCTTTGGGAAGACTTCGTTCGGTAACGTTCTTCCCCTCCCCCCTTTTGTTTAGCTTTGGTCTACCGGGACTGATAACCTTCCTAGGTTGGCGGCTGAGTACCAGCTGGTGCTCAAATACCGCAAAGAGTTCCACGACATGTTCACGGAGTTCAGCGAGCATTCTGAATTTGGACCTCTCATGACCAGGATGCAAGTCGTTGATGCACAGGGAGACAGTAAAATGGATGAAGAGCAGTGGGAGGCCGCGAGTGAGTTCAGCGTGGTGTTTAATACACGTTTAGCTGACACCATGTCCAGACATTTACATTGGGTTCATCTTCGAAAAACGATAATCATCAGCCTATTAGCTTCTGTGTTCTGCTCATTTCGCTTTGCTTTTTGTCCCTGCTGTCTTCTGCATTCCCTTTTGTATATCTTTATTACTCTTCGCATTATCGGACGCCAGCCCCCCCTCCTCAGGGCGTTATGACATTCTGCACCTATGTGTATGTAGGAGTTCTTAGACAATTTCTTCAGGTTGTATGGATAGAACCCGTCGCCAGGAAAACTGTGTCGCCCTGTACACGCGAAGTGAAATGCAGCCATTCCATTACGATGGAGGTACAAGTATGAAAACTGGGCATATAGGCGAGACCTGCATAGATAAAGACAACGAGAAGTCAAATATACACAAAACAGAGCAGCACAGCGATCAACCTCAAAAATGTGACATCTACTCTTGACCAAAACCAACGGTCTCCCTGTAGAACGGATAAGCAGATATATCGAGACATTGAGCGACATTGTACGCACTCCACTGCAAGAGTCAACTTGTTTTCCAATGTCGCATAGTCCTTGTACGGCGGGAGGTCGATCCTATTGAAACACGTGTGGCTCTTTGGAAGCTGCGAGGGATCGCCGGACTTCTCGATGGTGAATCGGCGAGGGCCGTCAGAACCCTGCAAATCCTTGAACCCGTTGACAGGGATTCTGGAGGTTCCAGTGGCGAACTGCAGCAGACGGGATTTGCGCTCGGCTGGCCAGCTCCGGACGCACTGCCAGAACCATTGGATGACCTCGTCGGTCATTTCATATCCGCGATAGTCCGTGAACTTGCTCCAGTCGTCACTGGCAGATATTACTCGTCAGCGTGAAGCGTATAAAGGGGGGGTAGGCGACGCACACATCAATTTCGGACATGCCACCGATCAAAAGTTCAAGTTCTCGTTCGTCAAACACGTTGACGAGGTCCTGAGGAATAAGTTCGCTAAAGCCAGCCATGAACGCCTCAAATTGTTCGTTGACACGTTTGGAGATGCGGTATTCAACAATTGCGTCCACGTAGTCTTTCTTGTTCTCTTGCGTCACTGGTATATCCGCTCCTCCAGGCTTCAGCTCGATGGTAACCATCTCACCAAAACGTTCTTCGGTGGTGGTGAACGTTTCATCGATGACGTCTGTGATATCATTGTCCCTGTAATAGAGGTTAGGCGAAAAGCACAAGATACCACCGTTAGAAATCACGCACAACATCCATGTCAAGCCACGGTACAGTTCAGCATCTACACTCTCCAGGTCTGCGATCACAACCTTCTTCTTCAAGATCATCTTGTAGAACGCGACAATGAAGTATGCATCCAAAAACCGACGATGGAAGATGCCTAAGCCAAGACACCTTCCGATGAACTTGAAGTAGTTCAAGTGTTCAGGGTTGACACCAGAAGCAGGGTTGATCTGGAGGGTATAGTTGTCGTGGGCGGAATATTCGAATAAACAGTAGAAGGGGTTAAACATCTCGTGGGACAGCAGGAAGAAAAATTCTCTACGACTGGAGTTAGCATACGATCCACTATGGACGAAGACGTAGACCCACCTTGACAAACCACCATAATCCAAACCATCTTCTCCATCGAACTTAATCATCAATCGTTTCTTGAGGTCGTTAGGAGTTTGCCTCATGATCTCCGCGTAGCTGTCCTCGAAAATGTGGTTACGCCTGACTTTGATCTGACAATTACCAGGCTGGGTACGCATAGCGGGCTGACTCCTGAAGTAGATGAGTTTCCTCCTAAAGTCGCGCTTGTACTGCGGCACGTTAGCATCAAGCGATGAGGGCATGCGAGGATCGTCCCATGTTGTTGTCTTGGTGTTGTGATCGACGAAGTAGACACGCGCAGTCGAGGTGAGACGCATCTCCCAACCGGATGGTAAGGGTCCGAGTTGTGCCATTGTTTGCGGCTGTAAGGATGTGTTTTGCCCATTTGGTCCCATGACACGGATCACTGTCTGGCGCCGGGGGTCCACCCAAGTTGTGGTCCTAGTATTATGGTCAACGTAGTAGGCCCTGCCTTCGGGAGTATATCGCTCTTCCCACCCAGCCGGTAGCGGTCCAGCTCCAGCGGTAGTGGTGTTGGTGCTTGCCGCGAGGGCGCCAGCGGCGGTGTTGGCGGTCGTAGTTGTGTTCCTAGCGACCTGAGGGGGATTTGAGGTTTCCAACATGTCATCAGCAAGGACGCGACGGTTGTGATTGTCGCGAGCAGCATTTGTTTCTCCGTTTTGAGTACTGTTGTTGACTGCTTGGTTTGTCGAGGGCCTATTCCACGTCGTACTCCTCGTATTATGATCGACGTAGTACGTCCTGCCGAGAGGATCGATCCTACGCTCCCAGCCTGGGGGTAGGGGCCCGAATTGGTCTTCGTGAGGATTGAAGTTTCGTTGAGGTCCCGCCGTCTGCGAGGGGTTTGTGGGTCCGTGATTTTGCTGAACCAGATTAGTGGTTTGGCCGGGGTTTGATCCTGACAGCGGTCTCGGCTGGGGGTTCGACTGATGAGGCTGAGGCTGAGGCTGAGGCTGCGGCTGCGGCTGCACGTCATGCAAGTCGGGGTTCGGCACATGAGGGATGTTAGGTGACGGCATCTGCATAGTCGGGGTTGTTACGATGTTGGAACTGGCCTGGGCACTGGTTTGGCGTGACAAGGAGGGGTTCCCGCCGCTACCACCGCCATTGGGGTTGTTGACGGATATGGAAGAGTCATTGAGGTTCATACGTGAGAACGTCTCGGTAACCCCGGAGACTTGGGAGGGCCCAGGATTACTAATCGGCTGACTGACGTTGGTTGAAAGGTAAATTATGAGCTTGCCGTGAACGACGAGATTGTCGTTGGACTTCTTGAGATCCAGTGTGAGCATCTCTGTATTGTGACCGTTGAGTCAGGAGTGTCTGCATCGGCGCGTTGGAAGTATGCTGCAGGACGTACCATGACCGCCCAGTTCCAAATCTATAACATCTGCGACTCTAATGTTCACAACGCCGAGGAACCCTTGATCACGCTTCTTGAATTTGCGCTGGTCAAAAATCTGAACGGCGATGATGGATGATTCCTTGACATTGCTAGTTTACCAAGGGAAAGATGGTGAGAACGGATGGGTTTGAAGGGGATTGGGGAGACTTACATATCAAAGCTCTCGTTCCAATAGGGATTCAAAGTCTTCCTGATGACGCTGGTCGTGTGGGTCTGCTCTGCATCCACCGTGATGACTGCGAAGGGGTCCGGGAGACGAAAGACCTCGCGCTTGGACAGGCCATCCGCGGCAACGACTATGGAGGGAGATGTAAGGAGCACAGCCTTGAGGGCGAAAGCGGATGATTGGAGGCACCTGTGATCCTGAGCGGCTTCCTGGGGAGGGTGGAAGCGGGGTAAGGGAGAGCGCCGGGCACAGACAGCAGGGAGACGACACTTACAACGCATTCTGGGAGGACGACATGGGGCAACGATGGGACGAACTAGGCTGGGGGTGAGAACGACGGGGACTTTACACGACAGGGCCGGCCAGACCTCCCGGACAACTCCGGCCGAGTCCTGGCCATCTATTATGTATTCTATTATTATTTTTCCTGCGCAGTAAATATTGTATTTATATCCGTCCGTATCACAGGCCAACTACCACAAACGAGCCGTCCTTGGCCACAACATCCACAGCCACTCGCTTTCTACCAGGAAACCCTAGGTTCAACGTGTCCGGCTGTCGATGTTTGAGACCAGCAGCCGACCGCAGCGGCCGTAGCCCTCCAACCGCAGGCACTTCAAGGGTGTGAGGGAGTCGAAAAGATGGTTCCGTGGTGACTGCGAGGCGGTCTTCGGGGTTCGCAGAGACGCGAGCCCATGAGAGTCGCCTTCGTCGTTTGAAAGCATGCGTCAGATCATACTCCGGAGTCTTGTAACGGGCCGACCCGTCTTCCGCGGAAAAGTCCTGAACAACGATCCTCGGGACGACCAGGGACCGAATGCTCTCTTGTGGGTTCAGGACTAGGGGCTGTCCGGTGGCGAAACAGGGGCGACGGTGTGGGCCGAAAGGGGCATCGAAACCGACGAGAGTTGCTTCTAGAATGGCTGATGACTCTTCAGCGGCTGAGGAAAGCGAAGATCCTGTGGATCCCTCTCCGATTGGTGCTTGCAGACGCGAACGGGGCGCGGTTCGAGCCGTGCGATAACCGGGATAAAGCACAAGACTGGTGAACAGGTATAACACAGCGAGCGAGCAGGCGCACAACCCTCGAGCGAGGAAAACGAGAGGCCGTCGCCAGATACAGGCCAGATCCCAGATGGCCATAGGGTCGATGTCAGGGGCTCCGAAGAGAGCGCAGGAAGACGAATGTGTGAACGTTGTGGAGACAGGAGTGCTCGCACGTACCTCCATCACCTCGATCGATCGATTTCAACGGTGCACGACGAACGGGTTAAGGGGTGAAGATTTTCTATATTGTCTACGACGCCGCAATCGAGGTCAAGGGGGCAGGAATACGATAAGCATCGACTCGCGGAAGGCAGTAGATCAAGACAGATAGAAATGTCCGAACGAGAAACGGGGTCCCAGACAAACTGCACTCCATGCAATCGACCTTAGCGGTACGTTCCCCAATAAAAACAGTGAAAGAACAAGAGAAGAAACGATAATAGGGTGAACGGGGAAAGGTTGTTGCCGGACAGGATAACGGGAACGAGAAACGGCGGGGAATAGAGATGGAGTGAGATGACACGCATATATGGAAACAGATGCAGGGAAATGATGGGATGAAATTGGATTACAACAGTCGTCTACGTCAAGTGAAGTCCAGGAAAATGAACAGTTTGTCAGCGTAGTTGCTTAGCAAAGCTGATCACCAGAACGAAGGACGGCTAGCGGGTGCTATATACAATCGTCCCTCTAGGAAAGGACGCGCGAACGAATGAACACTCTGAGCGTGCAAGGGAGCGCGGGACAGTTAGATGCAAACGAGTGACATGAGATCCATGGTGGAAGTCGCTTGGCGGACTTCCGGGTCATTGGTCAGAGGGGGTGGTGAAACAACATCGGAGTTTTGGGAACACAATTATCGGGGTTGGAGCTTCTATCGTCAATGCCAACGTAGAGGGTGAATTGAGAGAGAGAGGGGGGGGTTGAAAGGTGGCTTGTTCTCCTCGGATTGTCGCTGGAAACATACACGAAGAGAGTAGCCACACGAGTGTCACCGTCTAACGATCCAGGTGCATCGGACCGTAGGTCTCGGCTCTGATCAACGGCACACGCCCAATTTTCTTGCCCTTGAACATCATGCTGGGTCCGGAAGTTCGGTTTGGGGGTGGACAGGGACTGTCCCCAACATCAGTCTCCTCATCTTCGCTATGCGCGGTGGTATTCCCGTCCTCGGTCAGGGTCGCTAAGCCGGTGTTGCCGCCGCGACGGGTGCGTGCCGCCGTCGCTGCAGCGAATAACGGGTGTTTAGTGGTTCCGTTAGAGGGGGCGGTGTTGCGCTTCTGTTGTGCGGCCAATGTCATTTTTACGCACCCGGAGAGGCTATCCCCATACGCGTAACTTTTTGTCCGCCCGAACTTGGCCTTGCGGAACTGGTCTAAGTCCTCTCGTCTCGAGGTTGCATGGTTTGGATCGTCCATCTGGACGTAACCGTGAGGGGGATCACAACGATGAGCGTTGTCCTTGAAATAACCGGAGTAACCGCCCTGCAAGATATAGACTTCAGGGTAGTGGACCCTGGGGTACACGTGTTTGTTCATAGCCCTGTCTTTGGAGCGCAGATGTTTGGCACTAGTTGGTGTTAGAATGGAGGGATTTGGGACGCGGGAGTGGACACACAATGTAGGGGCGCGCTTTACGCTAAATTCACAGTGGAAAATGAGAACAGTCTTTCCAGAGACATCTCCGCTGATAGATGGTTTGGGTTTGAGCGCATTGACACCCAGAAGAAATTCTTCGACAGCAGCGGTCGTATTGATGTTGAGGGCGCCGGGGATGTGCCCACCGTTGTACTCATAATCAAACCTACAGTCAATGATGTGGTATGACGTGAGTTTGCTATCAAACACTCCATCTAGGAGGTTGTTTAACTGGTAAAGAAATTAAGCGCGAATTACGAAACGGGAGAGGAGCAATAGTTCGCACAGTCTGCTGGTTGATTCTCATCAGACCATCTTCCTTAACGCGGTGACAGGGTAAGATCTTTCCATGGGCTTCGTTGTCACCAAACACTGGAGCGAGCCATCTGGATCGAGGGCTGGGCTCGCTAAGGTTGCGTGGACTTTCTGCCTGCCTGGAGGGTGTGAGATGGGGAACGGGATCGGGGCGAAGGTTATCAGAGCCATCACATCGCCTCAGTGTCTTGTTCTGTTGGCGTTTGATGTATGCCTGAGCCGGCGAGGCTTCGACGGAATCAAAGCTCTCCTCGTCAACGGGAGAGGAGGGTATATCAAGGGTATTGGGAGGGAGCATGGCGGAAAAAGCGCGTCGACTAGGGAAGAGAGAATCTGTCTTCCCCAAGTTCGGGTACGCAGACTTGGTTTGAGAGACAACGCTAACAGGTCCAATTGCAGAGAGAACTGGGCGTCTCGGGCGCTTGCTGGAGGGAATGCCTAGGCTATCGAGTCCTGGCTTGGTGTTCCTGCTCGGAACACCGGCGCTGACGATGCGTTCGAACTTGCGCATCGATGGTGAAGATGGTGGGGGTGAAGACAGCCTCTCGATGCGGGAACGGGTGACGGATTCTGGGGAGTGAGAGCGTCGCTTACCGACAAACTCTGGGACCGGTGGAGAGGTGGTTGGGTTTGAACGAGGAGGGGATTGGGCGTCGTAGAACAAGGCATTGAAATTGGTGATAGTCGGAGTAGCAGAAATTGGAGGAGGCGCATCCCAATCCTTTACAGAGATGCTGATCTCTTGGGGGTTGGTATTGTAGGACGTATCAACGTCCATGGGGTCGCTATGATCCTGTGTCGAAGAGTCAAACCGGTACTACTTGATACGAAAGAAGGTAAAACAGACCATCTGGGAGGATTCAGTGACATCAAGGGTTTGTTCCGGACGGGAGGGAGCCATCCACTCGAAGGGAAGAGCGGCTCGCTGGAGTTTCTTTCCGGAGGTGGTACCCGTTCCAGAGCTGATGGAGGAGGGTGGCTGAAGGTTCTCGTTGCTGACATCGCGTCCAAAGAGACGAGCTGAACTCGTAAACGCGCGAGGTCTTGCGGCGAACTTTAAAGGGGCAACACGGGATGGTGGGGCGGGGGAGATATCCATTGGGACGGGTGACGCGATGTGGTTGTCGCGTTCCTCACTTGTGGTAGGGTTTAGGGACATATTGGAGGCGAAGGAGAGCTCAAGGTCATCAGAGATGTCATCAAAGCCTTCAATGGGGACGGTGTTCGAGGGTTTTCTCGTGGGGAGACTTGGAACCTGGAGGAAGCGGCTTGCTGTATGGGTTGGGAAGAGGGAAGGCATCGCACTAGGTAGGAGGTGGAAGGGCTGGTCTCTCTTCGGCTGTCTGATGGGTCTTTGTTGAACTGCAGGGACGTATCGCATGGCGAGGAGGGGGGGAATGTACACAGGAGGGAGGGATGAAGGTACAGGTTGAAGAATGAACCAGGGATCAACGTGACATCCGGAGAACGGCTATGAGTGAAAACACGTACCGATAATTACAGGGTGGCCCCGGAGAAAGGGAAAACGTGATGTGTGCGCTCGCCCTGGAGGTTGATCAGTATCTGTCGGATCAGATTATGGCCCAGAGGGGAGAAACAATGGGTGGGGTCGCAGGTCACGTTGATTGTTTTGCCAAATGGAGAGGGGCCGTTGGCCGCATCATGGCTTGTTCGGGTTAGGGAGGGGAGGCGACAGGCTGGCACCGCCCATGCTTTGGCCGCACCCTGGGCTTGTTCGAATTGAAATGCTTACCGGTGGTGGCCGAAAGAATGTGGTTGCGGAGGAGGCCGTTCCTGGAGGGCGAAAGGGCAAGTCAGGGTCAGTGCGGGTCGCAACGGCGGGATTTGGCGAGGAGAGAAGAGGCTGGCGGTGACACGGTGCTCGCGATTGGCAGGACGGGAGAGAGGGAGAGGAGGGACAAACAACCAAATGTGTTGTAGTGTGGGTCCATGGGTCGAGGGGGGGCAAGGCGACGAAACTCACAGAAAACGAGATTTGTTTGCGCGCAAAAAAGAAATAAGAAATCCGGCGGGTGACGCAGCGCGAAGAAGAAGAGAGGGGGGCTGTTTCCAGACGAATGCTACGACTTTGGGGAACAAGTTGAAAGCAAGTTCAAGTTGAAACCTCGCCAGCGCGCCACCACACGTGCTTGGTTCGGTTTGCACGTGACCTATGTGACCCACATCTCTCCGATAACATTCCACTCCTTCGCCACCGACGCCACCGGCCCGTCGCCGACCACAAGCACCCGGAGTCCCCCCACGGTACAGAACCCCCTTTTGAATGCGATGTATTCCACCCTGAACTCCCGAGAAACCACCTCCCCTCCCTCCATCTCCATCTCCAAGGGGAACGCACTCGCACCTGTCGGAGACGCTCCTCTCTTCTTCGCAACCTCCTCAGACAACGTGAACGGCGACGGCAGGACTATTCCTTCGTTCTCACCCCCTCCCTCGTTCTCTGCCTCGTCCTTGTACATCACCCGGGGTGAAGCGACCAACAACCTCTGAGCCAAACTTTCCGAGAACGAAAAGTTGCCTCGAGGCGGTGTCCCAGTTGGAGATGGCGTACTTTGACCAGAACTCAGCGTGATTGAATCCTGTCGCGGCCCCCGAGTTTCCTCTCGCGATCGATGCGGTCCAACAACTGTCGTTCGTATCGGCAACAGGTGTTGGATGACAAACGACGGTGTTTTACTCGTCTCTCGCAGTGCCGGTCCCGATACCGTCAACCGACAAGTCAGCTGGAACGGCTTATCGATCGTTATCTCCTCGTAGGGGAAGTCAGTCACCACCAAATCCGCTGATATGCTTGGCACTGCCGGCAGTGTCGTCGCCGACATGGGTGGCGACATAGGCATCGTCCCAGTGCGGCCCACTCTCGGGGTAAATGGCACAGGTGACTGCACTCTCCCCGCCGGTGGTGGTGTCTGTGGTCGATACTGAGGTTGCGGTGACCGAGACCTCGGTGGCGTGTTGCTCCCTCCCAGTGATCCGCTCTTCTGCATGTGTAATGGTAGAGCCGATGCCGGAGTAGTCGGAGCAATAAGTGGTATTCTTCGAGATAGCATCTAGGATACAATCAATTCATTTCCACCCATCAACTTGATGCATACACGTACCGATGTCAGCAATCTTCCTGGTTCCCCGAATGATGATCTCCATGCGATGTCTAGCCGGCCAAGGGATATCACACTTCCAGGAGCGTGTGTGATGGGCAAATCAGGCAACACCTTTGGCGACAGTATGTAAATATACTGCCGCATATCCTGTGGCTGCATCAAAGCGTTGTCGCCCAAGAATAGTCCATCCTGTGAATCGCCTGCAGCCGTGTTTATATCCTCGACATTCCATCCGTCAGCACACTCGAACCCGATCCTCTGGAACCACAACGCATCCTGAGTCAGGTTTTGGATATGGACCTCCAGGAAAACCCTCTCTCTCTCACTTCTGGATAAGAGCGCTGAGGGCGATCTCGGCAGATGTACTTTTGTCTTGACTGACAGGGGATTTGTCACCTTTAAACCGACCCATTAAAACACCACCGCGATCCTCTCCGCCGGTTGACTTACAGCAAATTTGTAGAACTTCCTAAACAGTTGCATCGACGGATCTTTCTCGTTTTCCTCTGCCCGAACTGGGCGACGCGCCCCAGGCGGTAGTCTATACTGAACCGTACACGCCAGCACGTGTTGGCCCAGTTCTTTGATTTCGTGGTGAACGATTGTTTCCAGGGTGTCTCCTCCCTTTAGAACTCCGTCGGAACCGGCGGAAAATTCCGCAAGCAATACTTTAGTGGTAGCAGTTTGGATCTCCACGGTTAACTGAACGCCGGAGATGTCTACCCCTGCTTCGTTGTTCACAGCAAGGCAACTCGAAAACGTCTCGCCCAGTTGAATAGCGCCGAAGGAAGACGGAAGCGTCAACATATCCGAAGCATTTGTGAGATCTCTGAGGCTTTTCGGATGAATAGGTAGAGGACCCTTCCCCTGTAACGAGACGACGGAGGCGGTCGACCGTGCAGAAAATGACGGAGAACTCGAGTAGAACGGTTCCCAAGCGCTAGCAAGTGCGGGTCGCTGTGTTACCAAGCGGCTGGCCTGGTCAACCGACTGAGATGTGAATACCTGCGCGATCTACTCACAGAGACCCGCATGACTTTTAGGGCGAGCAAATGTTGACCCGCTCCCTCCATGGTGGGTGGGTAGGTCTGAATGGGAGCGAAGGGTTCTTTGCTTATCTTCGATCACTCGCTTCCTCTCTGCAGTCATGTCTCGCTATGACCCGGACAAATGGATCCAACAACTCATGCAATGCCAACACCTTTCTGAACCCGACATTAAACTACTCTGCAATAAAGTCCGAAATATTCTTATGGAAGAATCGAACATTCAACCCGTGTCGAGTCCGGTAACCATCTGTGGGGACATCCATGGTCAATTCTGGGATCTGCTCCAGCTGCTGCGGGAAGGAGGAAACGTTCCGGATACAAGCTATATTTTTATGGGACGTGCGTGTCTCTTTGAATCCCGTTGACTGTCCGGAAAGGATAATGTTATCTCGCCACTCTAGGGTGACTTTGTTGACAGAGGACATTACAGCCTAGAAACCGTATCGCTATTGTTCGCCCTCAAGGCAAGGTTCGCAAAAAGTCGGTTCCGGGCGTCCCTCCACTCATTGGATGTTTAGATACCCGGACAGGGTCACCCTCTTAAGAGGCAACCACGAGAGTAGGCAGATTACACAGGTATATGGGTTCTATGGTTCGTTCGGATCCCCAACGCAAAAAATCTCCTTGTCACGACGTACCATTAGATGAATGTCAGCAAAAATACGGAAGCCCAGCGGTATGGAAGGCCTGTTGTGGCGTGTTTGATTACCTGAACCTGGCAGCGGTGGGTGGACCTGAACACGCGAGCCTACCATTGCTGAACCCCAATACACAAGATCATCGACGGAGAAACCCTCTGTGTGCACGGGGGGCTCTCTCCCGATATACGAACGCTAGACCAAATCCGCCTTCTTTCCCGAGCGCAAGAGATTCCCCACGAAGGAGGTTTCTGTGGTAAGTTCCTCTTTTAGCGCGTAGTATCTGACCCTGACGCTTTCGAAGATCTCATGTGGTCAGACCCGGATGAGGTTGAAAACTGGGCCGTAAGCCCCCGTGGTGCAGGCTGGCTTTTTGGCGGGCGCGTCACTCAAGAGTTCAATCACTTCAATTCCCTCAAACTTATCGCTCGGGCGCACCAACTCGTACAAGAAGGGTATAAATTCATGTTTGATAAGCAGCTTGTGACAGTCTGGTCCGCGCCGAATTACTGCTACCGATGTGGAAACTTGGCCTCGATTTTGAAGATCTGTGAGGACGGCAGTCACGACTTCAAGGTATACGATGCTGCACCCGAGAATGAGCGGGATAAAGGCATGCAGCGAACGAAACGGACGGTGAGAACCAAACGTGGCCTCGAAAGCCCATGTACTAAATCCGTGGTTTCACTGTTTTAGGGGAACATGCAATACTTTGTGTAACTCCATACTTCTTATTAGTTTCTACCTATAGCTAGTCGTGGAACCAAGTA
>Ga0307517_10005443_pt1 | contig 19175 bp, 9 predicted proteins | sample 23_EM_MG_FD_194515 | JGI IMG/M metagenome (GOLD analysis project Ga0307517, IMG submission 194515) | Populus trichocarpa ectomycorrhiza microbial communities from riparian zone in the Pacific Northwest, United States - 23_EM | ecosystem: Host-associated > Plants > Roots > Unclassified | place... | reverse complement strand
TTTTTCTTTTTTTACATTTTTGGGCTCGGTGTAGTTCTAGACGGTTAATTTTTTTTTTATAAGATTTACACCGATTTTGGTATCTAATAGTAATGCTGTGTTTTGTTATGTCGTTTTTAAGCTTCTGTTGTTTAAGGTGTAATATTCCATGTGGCACTGTATTTTATCTGGCCTGATTCAAATGATTCGGGATTTGCTTACGACAGAAATCTCTTTTTTTTACTGTAGACGTTACTGTTTCCCCCAAATATGGTGGCTCCGAGATGATTAATCTGGGGTTGTGATGAACAGGAAGATTTGGGGATGATGCTTCCTACCAGTGCAAGCGTCATCCCAATTATATAAAGCAGCCTTATTTAACTTAGCTTGTGACAATGGCTCCATGGTTAATTTAACAAAGATTTAATTATTTATAGAAATGAAAATAATTGACTTTATTATTTCATTTTTTAAATTTAATATGAATCAAGATCAATATATGAAGATTTCAAAGCCTTTGTTTTTGCGGAGGGCATGAGTATCGGATGAACATGGGAGATGTAACTGGAGAGTAACATCTGAATCCAACAGTTGCAACTGCTCTTTCTTTTGGCAAGATGTATGTAAAATATATACAGGGTTTCAAAAATAATCTTTAATATCCTAAGGGAAATGGAGGCCTCGAGAGCTCCAAATGAATTTAGCTATGCTATTTACCCTTGTGTTTCCTCATTCTCGTTCCTGAAGGCTTACAATCGAACAAAATGGCGGAATTGTATCTTTGGGTTGATTTCTGGCTATTTATTTTCAGACAGGAAATCCGCATCCTTCGGATGGGATTAAACAGATTTATGGCTCTAATGAATTATGTATTGAAAAATTGGAGGTGAACTTCAATGGAACAGCATCTCCCCACTCATTACCCACTGGACAAAGCGGTCTGGGAATCCACCCGCGATGTCATCAGAAGATCCAGTTTGACTTCTTCCCTGAACCAAAGGAAGTATCAGATTAACATTCTGACCAACGCAAATCAGGAATGCAAGTGATGAACGATCAAACAGCAAAACATTACTCAAATACAAATAACAGAAAGCTGATAACTGTCGGCCGAATAATGCGAGAAACTTGAGCACATAGCATAACAATATAAAGAGCAAGTTCTCAGGTCAAGACCATAGTTGACGCAGTGTCAGACTCGAAAGAAATGCATAAAATTGGATGCCAACTTGAGCCAGCCATAATCATTCTACCTTGTGTTAGATTCTCCCTTGGAGAGATAGAATAGGCATAAACAAAAAGTGAATTTGATGCTTAAACATATGAGAGATGATCAAGTAGTTTTAACCAATTTACTAACACATGATGTCAATTGAGTAAAAAGTTGATAAATAACATAGTTGCTATAGAGGGTCATACACCAGAAACTTGTACTCTTTAAACAAACTGCAAATGCAAACACCAGAAGAAAAAAAAATACTAACCTTCAAGCTAGATCCGGACTCACTAGCAGATATGGTTGTTTCTATTTTCACATCGTTCCCAAGATTCTCAGATGATAGGCCAGCACTAGACCTGCAGCCATTAAAATAATTGTCGAGTACTTGCCTTCGGTTCCTGAGCTGAAGCACTTAATTGGAAGTATAAAAACTACCTATCACACAGATCTTCTTCACATGAATTCCCAGATGTAGAAAGCCAGTCCATATCAAGGAAATTTGAGCAGCTGCAAGCATCCCCATGTTCGTCATAACAAATATGATTACTTTCAAAACATTGGTATTCCTCCACATCTTTGAAAAGCTTCCTGCAAGGCATTGAGGGAGTGTACCTAAAAAGACCCCCAACATTAATCAGCCACGTAAGCACATAAAATGCAACAACCGCATGATATAAAAGGGTTAAGGAATGCATCCAAGCATTTCCATTTCCTAATTACATGCTGAAATTGAGGGACGATAGCAGCCAGATTTTGTAGCCACAGCATTTATAAATAAACCTCACTTATCCATTCCCAAGCCTTAACCTAATGGCTACAATTGCAGAGGAATGACAACTTATCTCCTAATGGCTAAAGAAATATAACCTGCTGAAAAGAGAATCTATTTGGCATTTCAATTAGTCATCAACTATGCACCTCTATGAGGAGTGAATACAAATCGGATAAACCATGGGCTTACCAAATAGGGAGATAAAATCATTAAACATAACAAGCTGTGACAAGCATTGAACAATTTAAGCAGACCTGGAATATGATATGTCACTTTCACAAGTTGATATCTCCGGATTTGAGTCTGAAAGACCATTATTAACTCCTCCCTCCTTTTCAGACAGAGGCTTACTGTATCCAATATTGGCAGCTACAGGTGACTCATTTTCACACCGAAGATTGCCATCTGACAGTGACCTTTTAATGAATGACCTACAGATGACAAAAATATTAGCATAAAGGTTTCCTTACAAATGAAACTTTAGTTTCATCATATTATATGTTCTAAACATTATATGGTCAAAGTAAATCTCAGATTAACTTATGCTCACACACAAGCATGTTTAAACACACATAATTAATTTGAGAAAAGCGCTTCCAATATCCAAGTTGTATGCATCATTTGAATAATTACAGAAGAATTGCATTTACTGGATGTGTTAAAGCTAATGATTTATTTGCAATACAACAATGATAACAGAAACATGCATTTTTTTTAAAGCAAGGTCCTTGACCAACATAACTTCCTGTGATACACAGTTTTCCTATTCACAAAAAGGTCCCAAAATAGTTCTTATTCAAAAAAAGTCCCTAGATATGAAGTGTAAAACTTGTCAAAAGCAGAAACTGAAATTATAACCACGATTCTCCTTCCAGTCATTGAGAATCATAGTCCCACACTGATCCTTTTTTAGCTCTGGTACATGTTTTTGCATTGTCACCGATTACCTATTTTCATACCCTTAGAACAATATAATGTTACCACCAACCATACCCAAACAAAGTGGTTACCTAAACAAGTGCGCCTTTCCAAATTCAGCTATAGTTATGGCACTGAGGGAATGAGGTAAGCATACAAAAATTATTGAGATATGGCATGTTATGAGGGCATATTACCTAGCATTCTCAACTAAATCAGGACCACGCCTTCCAACATCACAATGCTGGTCCGAATCCAATTCCCACAGTGCTGGCTTTCCCTGCTGTGGCTGGAAATGACCCAAGAACCTGACCAAAAAGTAAAGGCAAATATCACATCAAATGCATAATCCACCTACCATCAAAACATACATTTTAAAATCCCTGATCTGGGAAGTTCTTTCCAGAGAAAAGTAATGATGGCATTGAAGCGCAGAGCCTCTTATACTTACACATTAATAGCATCTTGTTTCTCAGCATCCATGTAGGCATTACTGTAATAACGTTGTAGAGTTCTAAAGAATTCCTGGGACTGAGTTGCTGCTTTCCACTGACCTCTTCTCTCAGAAAATATCTATTTAACATCATCATTGCAACACAGTGATGCATTGGCAGTGCTAAACTTAAAATAGATAGTTTTATGCAGAGTTCCAAAAGTAGAATTTTCAAAACAAAGTGGACAAATGGAATGAATATGAGTATTTCAGAAACAAGGGTGTTTTGCTTTTTAAGTAATGAACTAACAATTTCAACAATAAGTACATCCATTGCTCTTTTAACTCCTGAGAATCCTTACTTTCTTCCCATGCAGGCAAGGATACCCAACGTGATCAACTTAGTTCCTTGGCATCACAATCAAAGAGGCGATGACATGCAAAATTTATTTTCTTAATAAAACACAAACATGACAGAGCCAACTTGCTCAAATAGTTTAGTTTACACACACTGGAAGATTGAACAAAACTACAATACAAGTTTGGTATAATGTTTTGCATTATCCGCACCATCCTAAAACACATGCATCCAAGATTAAAAGCATCAACAAGCTTGCAAATGTTTCTTTCTGATTTCCAAAATCCTACAAATCAAGTCAGCTCATTGAGCAGCAGACCCATCTACTGCAATTTTCAAGGTGACCAAAGAAAAATAATCACACCCCTATGAACTACATAATCTTAAGTGAGAAAATCCTTGATTTTTATTTTTTTTTACTTTTTCAACTAAAAAAAATTCCAAGGAAAACAGCTAACTGTGCCCGAAAATGTATTTGATCCACAAAATTATGTTCAATCATATTTAATCATTAAACTGTAGGCCTCCCCAAACCCACAAGGATTACCTTGTTGTGAGCAGCGGACCCACCATACTGCAGTGCAAGTGTGTCGCCCATCGTCTCATAAATCCTCATTAAATCTTCAGCTAAAGGATTATCTAGATCAATACTTGGGGATTCCATATATCCTAGTGCATGCAACTGATGCCCTAGAGCCACCAATCCATAGGCATATTGTGCTACATTTGTGCGATCTAAACAGTCTATGCAATTGGTCCTTAAAACACCACTTTGGAACATTGGAACGTTGATACTCTGATTTTGATTTGCATCACATTCAGCTTTGGCAATTTCTGAATCCAACTTGCTGACATTGTCACTAGAAGGATTTTCAAGAGAATAGTCACCATCACGTTCCCTGCACCAAATTTGCATTGCCAGCATTGTAAGTCACTTACAAGAATTAGACAGAAACAAAGGAAAAAACCCTGGCAGTGTACCCTAAAATTGTTAGTTACTAGAAAAGTATCATTATCCATAATATTGCATTTTCTGTTTTTCCCACCTTTTTTTTATTGATTACAATGTATAAATGCAAAAGGACACATTACACAAACTGCGCATATGCAAGTTTTGAGTTTTGAATCAATATATTTCCTTAAATCATTTGAAATTCTACAAAGCAAAAAATCCACTTCAGTTTGAATTTACTATAAATTTAAAGGGGCCCGGATAGCAATTGTGTGATTATTGCGTGAAATCTAGCAAGACAACGGATTCTCAGAGCAAACATTTTCCTGAGTGGATAAGACAAGAAAAATACCATGTAAAAAGAGTTGGAAGCCTTTTCATTAACTTACTCAAAGCAGGACCCATTTAACAATCCCTTGGAACTTGAACTTGGCATGACTTGACAATAAAAGATCCCAGTTAGATTCAATGCATAGCTTGCAACTCTTCCTAGAAGTGCCAAGACATTTGTAGCCCTGTTGAAAGCAAACAAATGCTATTAACTTCAGTCATCACAAAATTAATGCGAGAGAAAAGTATGGGGTGGGCAAGCAAAGTACTTTCTAGAGTGTTTATGCAAATCCCAGTGCAGAAACTTTAGGCGATTCTCCTCGGGTAAACTTTTATTGATAAATCTGATGGCATTTGCAAACTCAGCACGAAGTATGGTTTCCCGAGGCTTCTTTTCACGCGACTGCCAATCATCAACATAATTGTTAGAAACATATAACAACCACGCCTCAATCCCAAAAAAAAATGCCGAAAACTAATGACAGCAATAATAATAAAAAAACCACATCATGAATCCATTTTCATACACAAGAAGCTTAAAACTTAAAAGATCACATGAGCACAGGCATCTGGAGCAATCAGTCTCTTGGTAGTCGCAGCAACCTACCTTTATTAAATTCAAAATAATTATCGGACTTCCATATCTCTTCACAAGATTTTCAAAATGAAGTTTTGTTGCCTCAAAATTTTGGTCCTTCCTTGACACTGCAAAATAATAATAAATAAATAACTTGTGAAAGTTACCACTCAGAATAACACGGTTCACAGTATCGAAGTCATACACATAATGTCAGGTTTGATATTCAATCGTGAAGTTTCTTGAGACCAGAAAAGCGGGATTGAACCCCGATTCTGAACAACAGAACTTATTTGCACTGGCTGTTCTTCAGGAACATCTTCAAACATTATCTGTTCTGTCTCAACATCATTAGCAACTCTACCCTTCTCATTCACGCCTCGTTTTAAATATCTAGACAGATCAGAAAATAGGAAAATCAAATAAAATTCATTGTAAGTTCAGCAGTGATCAGTGGGATAAAATCTGGATAGTAGTGTTTCTATAACACATCAGTGGACTATATGAAGAGGTTAATATACAGATTGGATCCGATCAATATTAGAGAGTTTATCATGTTCACTGGCAAATGATCAAAGCAGCCAAGCAGGGTTGGTTAACTCCAGCTGGCATGCTGTTCAAAAGTTTTGAAGACCATCCATACCTTGTGCCAGCATAATGCCGTGATCGTCTAGCAATGAGAGCCAGCTTAAACTCCCTGCCAGGTACTGAAAGTTTGACCTGGATACCAACAAAGGAAAACTAAAAAAGATCAGATTGAAGCAGATCATACAAATTTGCATAAATAAAGATTGAAAGGCGAATAAGGCCAGATAAATATGGATAGAGTTGATATTCCATTCAACCTGGTTCAACTTACAAAAGGACCATGTTCTTAATTCAATTAATTTTCCTTGCAAAAGACCTAGGTAGAGGAACTTCAACTCCTAACTCTAAATGGGATGTAATAATAAACTTGATAGCTTTGAAAAGAACCACAAAAGGTAGTGAGTTAAGAAATTAGAGAAGAAGAAAGCAACACATAACATATACCATCGTAAATGTGATGACCATTTTCTATCATGGACTGTTCTTTTTTATAGCATGAACGTCTTTAAGCACTCATGTATAGTTGGTTACTTGAAATAAAATGCACCTGTTTAAAGAAGCCATACACTAATGCCACTGTCCATAGAGTATTCTTGAGGTTATTTCGAATTCCTCGAGTTAAGAATTCATTCCAAACAAACATTGATTCATAGTGACCTTGTCCCGTCTCATTACAAGATAAATTCTTCTGAAGACTGTGCATAACATGGTAGGAGTAGCTGAAAAAGAAGTCCCTTGTAAGATCCACCGTGCACAGGAGCTTCTTATATCTATTTCATCAAGACAAAAAATAAAAATTGAAAGGACAAGTCAGTATGTTTTTACTGATGTTAAAGAAAAGGAATGCTATGAATTGTTAGTCTAATCAATATAAACAAGAAACTGAAGTAAAAAAAAAAAGAAAAGTGAATTTTCCCCCACAAACCCTGATGATACCTTGCCTCATTCAACAGATTTTATTAACATCACAACAGCAATGAAGTTTGCCCCTGTACATATGCAGGAAATGAACTGGCAATAGCCACTAGGCAAAAATATCAGCTACAAAGGATGCAACAGCAATATTTTATATGCATACCTCAGAATAAGATGCCCTACTTGTCTCATCTCAAAAACAAAAATTAAACAAGGAAAGAAGAAAGATAAACTATAGCTACATTTACTACCAGAAGAAATTGAATAAGTTTGAATCACAGAAGCCCGCATCTTTATGAATCACAGAAGCCCGCATCATTAATTAACACTGAAGGGTGTAATGACAAAAATAGTCAAGAAATTACCTCCACAGTGTTGAACCAGTCTACTTCTAATAGGCAACACGCAACTCAAACTAATTGTTCCAAACAATTAAATGAAAGAAAATAAAAATACCGAACATTGATTTAAAAATTAAACCAGCGCAACCATAAAAAAGTCATCATCTAATTACAAATCAACAATGCTAATTCTGATACTAGTATCTTAGGTCTCCTTAACAGAACCAAGTACATATTACATTTACATGCAGAATGGACAAAAGACCTGTTCTCGTTCTTAGAATTAGTCATATTGGACTGCACAGTAGAATTTGGAATAGGAATCATCTCGCTCTTGGTTATAGAATAAACTGTATGGCCACAAATTGCACCGATCTTCCTTCTTTTTGTTATCAGCAGCATGTAATGGGGTCCCAAAAATTTAATAAACCCTATGTTAAAGAAAAGAGCACCATGAGTTCAATAATGAAATATATCAAAAGCTCATATAGAAGACCTTGCAGATACAACATACCAACAATTCCGTAACAAATAGTGACAAATTTAAGTCCACCCGTTGACTTATTGCCTTCATGTATTCGCCTTAGCAGGTCAACGCATTCACTTTCTGAATATGTTGTAGAATCTTCAAGAACAACGAGTTCAGATGGCTCTAACCGATCAATCTTTAACACCCTGCAAAGGGTTCTGTTCTTGTCTCTTCCGATCATATAAAAATTCTGCCAAATATTAGATGTTGGATCAGAAGTAGTTGTAATGATGATTCGATAAATTGGCATGAATAATCATTGCTTATAAGAAGAAAATGAAAATGTTTTGATAAATAAATTCATATTAACAACAGCACTTTACTATTGCTGTAAAATAAATTGTGGGATAAATGAAAGAAGCAACAAAAAGTTCCATCAAACAAAAGTAGAGATTTTTCAAATAGGCAAAGCACATCATCAGTACATTAAATTCCAGCAAGACAGCAAGAAAGAAAGTTCTATGCAACTTGTTTCCTGCTTCATAAGCATCAGGATATAACTCATGCAGAAAGTCTGGATGGGCATAGTTTTCCAAAATGGTAGTGACTTCAATGTTCAGAGGACCCATATTACCCAAAACAAATTGAAATAACCCCAATACTTCAAATTATAGGGACACAGATAAGAGGAGGGCAACAACTTCAACATATAGTACCAAACATGACAAGGATTACTCCCTTTATACAACATATAAAAACACAAGAAACATAAGGTCTGGTAAAATTTGAGAAACTAATGGCCCATGTCTGTAATACTCTATTTATAAGATTCACTGAAAAAAAAATTGGATTATGCTTGACCACCTTATTGGAATAATATTAATACAATAAAGTTATATCCATTGACTGCATGCCAAAAAAAAAAAAGATAGACAAATCTGTAAAATTCAAAGATTTCTTATGCCTAAAAAATGTGACACTGAGCAAGTAAACATGGGAAAGCAATCATAAAGGTGAGCGAATGAAGGAAAAAAATTCATACAAAAGCGTAATTAAAATTTTGATCTCAATTTATGCTGAAGAGTAGGAAAAGCAAACAGCGTCGTGTAAATTTCTTTTCTGTTACCAACCTAAATCCTACAATTAGATTGCAATAACATCAAAGATTTTTGCAATAACTGGCACCCAAACTTGTCATTATGAAGTATTTTCAAGGGACAAACTTGGCGACAAATCAATGAGCTGCTATTGTATAAAATCGAATGGCAGCTGAGCAAAATACATATAGTCTTATTCATTACTTCGGGAAGAAAGAGTAAGGCAGCAAAACAGGTATGACAAAAGCAAAATTTGGACATTTACATCTCCCCACTTTTTGCTTAGCCCAAGAATTCCAATGGAATAGTTCGCTGGAAGCCCAGTCACAAATTCCACATCCCTACTTTTTTAACAAAATCATTCTATGACATAAACTTAGCACGCTTTAAGTTTTCAAAATGAACTAAGCAAGAAAAAACCAAAATCAAACCCAACCAATTGCTAACTACAATCTCAGAAGCAATGAGTGCTTTATTTGAAACACTCCCTTCAAATCCGAGTTTCCAATCTGGTCAAGACCACCCCCTAATCAAGTCAAAATCCTAAATCTAACACCACGTGAATCATATCCAATGTAAAACAATCACCCCATCAACATTAAACCACCAGAAGCATCAAAATTTTAAATTCCTCACTTCACGGAGGCAATCACAGCAGAATTGAAATGAACACACAGACGTAAAATAATCATTATCCCGGAAATCACAAACAAGAACTATTAAAACAACAAATCAAAGACATCAAAACCCAAAAAAAAAAACAATCAAACACGAAAACATAAAGATAAAGATTGAAGAAAATGAGCACGTATATTATGTATATATACCGAGCGAGTCTCATAGAGTCTGAATTTCTGCAAGTAACAATAATTGGAGGCACCACCAATCAAGTTTGTTTCCATTTGGGATCCCACCTAGCTGAACCTCCTGGAGTTGGGTCAACTCCACGGTAACAAAAACTCCTTTACTTCTCAAAATCTACACTGAAAGCACACATCTTTAACTATTTATCTATCTGGGTTTTTATTATTTATTTAAGAAAACACGCAGAATGAGAATTCAAAAACAAAACAAACAAGAAGCAAGCAGACCAAATAAGTGAAAGTTTCAATCTTTTTTTGTGGTGACGATTACAGTTTTTGATCGAGAGAAAGCAAACCAGATAATGAGCTAATAATACACAGGACGTTTTGGAGCAGATCGAAGAGAGATGGTAGACGCAGAGAATACGAGAGAGAGAGAGAGAGAGAGAGAGAGAGAGAGAGAGAGAGAGAGAGGCTACAGATCAGAGAGAGAGAGAGAGATTGAAATGAAACGCAAAAGGAGAAAATTGTTTTATTTATTTATTTGTCTTTAATTTTTACACACTGTTTGCTTTGTGGTTGTGGTTGTCAGGAATTAGGAGATTGTATGAGTGGTGACTGACTGTCCGAATTAATCATGTTTTACTTGTTCTAATTTTCTTACCGTTACCACGCTTTACTCTCTCTTTTTTTAAGAAAAAAATATATATTATATTCTCTCTTCAACCAGCAAGGCAATTTTGAGCTCGCATAAAAATAGTTTTAATGCTAAAAAGCTTTGTAAATAATTTTCGCTATACAACAAACAAAAACAATATTGTAATACGAGGATTTGGAAGATTGATCTCATATTTTTTTTTATAAAAAAAACTGTATTTTATTTTTATATGTAGAATTCAAATTTCACTCCTTGCAATGAAAAGATAAAACTATGAAAAAAACTTAAAAATATCGTATATAAATAAACCTCCTTTGCATGTTCTTGGATGTCATTGATGGTATTGAAAAATTCTTTTAATTCTCTATTCATAAAAAAAATATTGTTCAAGAGCAATGGTGTTTTATAATGTAGTAGGGCCTATTTCCAATAATTCTCCAACTCTTGTAGGAAATTAATATATTTTATATTACCATGAACATCTTATGTGACTATGTCGTGGTGTTAGTGAATAAGAATATGCTCATACCATATGCCTTTCTTTGCCAACTTGCTTGTAAGAACATAATATCATTATAATATTCCATTGAATTGTGGAATATTTACAATTATGCAACTCTAAATTTCCATCTTGATCACATGAAAGTAATATGATGTAACCTACAAGAAACAAAGTCAATAAGCTACTATTTAGGATTTATTATATTTTTTTAGTTGATTTTAGATTATTTTTTCTATTTAGATTAAAACTCTTTTATTATTTTTTAAATCTTTTTATGATTTTTTAATAGTTTATAAGCCACCTAAAACAACTATAATAAAGAGTTTTTCATATATTGCACTCGATTGCGTCATATGTAAATCATAAATAAAGAATCTATAAATTATATTAAAAAAAAATTACAACTCTATGAAAAAATGAGTTAAGAAATGAAAAGTTTAGATAAAGGATGGATGTACCCTTCACCCATTCTGCACTCGACTTAGTAGAACCGAGTTAAGCAAGCAAGTGAATTTCTTTAATCTTCATTTGAAACAAAATTAGCTTATTTTAATATTATTTCTCCCTTCATTGCACTTAGAGTAAATGTAGGCTTAAAGTCATAACAGATTCCAAGGTTCACCTAGATACACACAGCCTCAGCTAAGACCAAAAAACCCTCTTTAGTTTAGTTTTCGGGGATATCCTGGTGGCTTAGTATCACTCAAAGGCATATATAATCAATTTAGGATCCTAAAGGTCTTGATGACCTAATTAGCCTAATGCTTGCTACTATTGGATTGCAATCAGGGTTGTTTTTGGTGGCCTAATTAACTTAAATCTTAATCAACCACAATGTTTCTCTCTCACAAATCATTACCAACAAGGTTATTTATTTTATGTTGAAAAATATTATTATGTCATTTTAGGCTATCTAACGTTTTGATAACATATAATGAATAAACAACAGAAAAATCAAAGGGCATTGTTAAAGGTTACACATATAGTATAAATCCCCCTCTCCCATATCCTAACCTTAAACTAATGAACAGACAAAGCTTATAAATAAAATGCTTATATGGACTCAAAAAAAGATTTAAGAAGTAAAAGGAAGGCTAATGAAGCTAATGAATTGATAAAATTTCTTAGGCTTATAGAACCACCAATAAGTATTCTATATGGGAGACCTTATTTCTCCTTATTTCTCCTTATTTCTTAGGCTTATAGAACCACCAATAAGTATTCTACATGGGAGACCCTATTTCTCCTTACTTATAGCATAAAATCAATCATACTAGTAAAGATTAAGTGTCCTAGGCATAGGGAGTTGATTGGAATGAAAAAGAGCTCAAAGTGAACTTGGACTTGTTAGAATAGACCCGATTAATAGCTTAGCAAGAAAATAAGGCTTATAAACATAAGATATCCCAATACCATAGCACCAAAGTGAGAAATGAACATTTCAAGGTGAGGCATCTAGTCTTGAGGAAGGTAAAAGCAATGAACAACCTTTACAAAAGAGGAAAACTAATATCACAATATGATGGCCTTTATAAAGCTACACGTGTAATCAAGTAAACACTTATAATCTTCTAGTCTCTATAGGGACAAGGGTCAAATAAAAAATAAAGAGCTAGACGCATATTGGCTAGGAGAATGGAGCTGTGTTACTGGACCACATTTAAAATCCAAATGTTTGGGCCTGGAAGCTAACGTCTATAAACTTGGGTTTTTTTAAAAAAAAACGGATAACTTGTATTTTTTTTTAAGTGAATAGACAACGTATCATCCATTTACAACCTTTTTTTTATCATTGAAAAACCAGGGACTAATGTTTTGGATCATAAAACCCCATATTTCAACCATTTTTTCACCAAAAACATAAAATAAACATTTCATGAACCTTTTAAACCCCGTTTTGAACAACAAAACACATTCTAATTAACATAAAAACTCAAAATCAAATAAAAAACTTTCTAAGCTCTTATCTAATTTTTTTTGGTGAAAATTTGATAATTAATAAAAAATTATTCTTAATAATTTATTTAAAAATAAACTAATTATAAAATGTGAAAAGAAAAAAATAATCACATAAAAAATTAAAAGGCTAGGTACGCGTGGGCTAAAAGAATAGGCTTACATGCTTAGCCCATATTTAAAACTCATGTTGTCCATCCTTATATTTTTTTTAAGTGAACGAATGACGAGTGATTCGTCTACAATCTTTAAACAAATAAAGATCAAACTATTAGAATGTGTTTTTTAAGCCACCTTTGTTGACCTAAAAAATTGAGATCCAAGGTTTTAGACCTCTAAAACTAAGACCTTTAACATTTTTTACCCAAAAACATGAAAAAAAAATCTCATGAACCTCTAAAATCCAGTCATGATCAACAAAACACTTTCTAATGGCCTAAAAAATCAATATCAAATCAAATAAAACAACTTTTCATGGCTTGATATACTTTTTGGGGCATCATTGAAGGTAGAAACCACTTTCATTGAGTTTATCTCTTAAAACCAAATCCATAGACACCAAAATCAAAGTGATTAGTGGTTCGAACCCAAACATCTGAGAGCTTTCTTTCTCTTAATATTTCCCTACGACTTTCGAAACAAAAAATCCAAAAACAGAAGGGACTAGATATGAAAAAAAAATTAAGGGATCAAAGTGTATTTTTACACGCCTTTTTACAATACACATGTGAAAAAAGTCGTTAATTTTTGCCAATGTGAATTTGATTTTTATTTTTAAAATTTTATTTTTTCATTGTAATTAAAAGTTTAATTATGTAAATTTGACCTGTTATTTAATCCTAGAACAATCCCTAACACATCAGATACATGATAACATGCAATTCAACAAAAATAATAAAAAAAATCTTAGAAAATAAAAACATAACTTTTAAGGACCAAATTGATAGAAAATAAAACCACAATGCAAAAAAATCTAAAATTAAAAAGACCAATAAAGGAAATTTTTATAGTGAACAATGTTATGAATAATGAAATGTGAAAGGATAACTATCAGTAACACAACAAAATGTTGATTTCCTTTAGTTTCTTTATTGATTAATATGCATGAAAGTTGGTTGACCTCATTTCATCTTAAAACAATCCTTGATATATTGGATACACGAAAACATGCGATCCAAAGAAAATAAAAAAATCTTGAATAACTACATAACTTTTAAGGATCAAATTGAAAGAAAATAAATCTCATTAACCAAATTGGAAAAAAAATCTAAAATTTGATGGACCAAGGAAGGAAATTTACATAGTAAATAATATTATAAATAGTGAAATGTAATAAGATAAGCAAAAACAACGCAACAAAATATATCGATCTCCTTTAAATTCTTTGTTAATTAATTAAAATGCACGAAAGTTGATTGACACAATACTCATTATTTTTTTATATATTTAAAGCCTCAATCATATTGTTATTGATACATTTTGAATTCATAAAATAATACTTTGTATTATCAGAAAATGTCAAGATATCACAATATCCTACGATGGTACAATTATTTCTTCAAAATATTAGAAATCTAGAATAACAAATATTCAATTCATTGGACTTTTTTTCACAACATTTTAGGTTTGGGTTCTTGAAAATATTAGCCAAATGTAATATAAAAATGGTAGATGTATTTAACCCTTATTTTTAATTAAAAAAAAAATGTTACTTTGATCCCTATTGTTTTTGTTTTTTTTTTTTTTAATTTCTTTTGAGAAAGATACTTGTGTTGTTTTTATTTCTCAATAAATTAAATTTTTAAAAGAATATTTTAGGTTGTGTTTGTTTTCCGAAAAGTGATTTCCGGGAAGCCACTTTCCAAACTTTCCTGTGTTTGTTTGCCATTAGAAAAGTTGATAAACGGAAAACACTTTCCAGTCAAAGGAAAATTTGGCTTGGTTTTCAAGAAAGTGTTTTCCTTTTATTTTGGGTGGAAAACACTTTCTGGAAGTTGTGAAAAATTTAGAAATGTCATATTATTTGCTGATTATATCAAATTTGGTCCTTAAACTTTTGATTGTTATATATATTTTGTTTCGAATATTTATTTTTCAATTTCATCCCTTAGAATTTAATTTTTATATTAATTTTGGTCCTTATTTTTATAATTATTATTTTCTTTTCCCTTATTATTTTTTAATTGAATTTTTATCTATCAAATTTAGTCCTTATTCTTTTGATTATTACTTATTTTATTTGAAATAATTTATGAAATATTAATTATTATTATTATTTTAATTTCTTTATCTTTCAATTTTTTTATTTTTTAGATTTGATCTCTATTATTTTGATTATTATTTATTTTATTTGAAATAATTTATGAAATTATATTACTTTTTAATTTGTAAGATTTGTTCCTCATTATTTTAATAAACTTGAAAAAAATAAAACATTAATAAGTTATTTTCCAGCTCATTTTCCATGACATAACCAAACACTGGAAAGTGTTTTCCAACTTATTTTTCATTATACTACCAACACATCAGAAAATAATTCACTTTCCCGGAATTCACTTTCCAAAAGGAAACTACTTTCCAGCAAACAAACGGGGATATGATTCCAATCATTGAATTTGAAAGGGAAACTAATAAAATGCCATTCTATTTCTTTTTTTTTTCTTTGGTTACATTTCAACTTAATGGAATTCACACATTTTAACTTTAACATATTTCCACCTTTTCTATTTGGGAGTGTAGTAACATTAAATTGATGTTTTTTAGTGCTTTCTAATGGATTTGATGTGTTGGTGTCAAAAATAAAAAAAAATGTAAAAAAAAAACCATTTTAATGTATTTTCTATAAGGGATACTTAGAATTAATATGTAGATGCTCGTCATAAGATATATATACACTAAACTGATCGTATGAGAATTTCATATAGAGAGATTATTTATGTCTATGAAAAGACTCACATGATAGTTGTGTAAGTGATTCTTAGACTTGAGATCACTAAGTCATCTTATATAAAAAAATATTATACTTTGATCATGTTACATATTATCTTAATTGAGATAACGAAATGGCAGACATTGAGTGATCAATAGAGGATTCATCATTCTAGGTGAATTAGAAAAAATATCTCATTTGTTATCAAATAGTACTAACTGAGAAATCATTGGCCAAGATAGAATGAGATTTGAAAAGAGTTTCAAATCTTATTCAAACGATCAATGACTATTTTGTAGAGAACAAACATAATTTAACATGGACATACTTCATGCTTTAATGTTAAATGGGAACATTATTGATGAAAGAATATTAATTACACTGAGAAAAACGGTCATTAAAAGGTTAGTCAAACCACTAGTAACTTTTCTAATATGTAAGGCATCATAACACGTTGTTAGACGATGCACCCGAACTTCAAATATAAATTAATCAATTGTTTAATTGATAATAAATTCAATTATTTAATTCTATTTAATTAGAAAGACCAACATATTAGGAATCTAATAAATCACATACATTAAGGATCATTAGTAAAAAATTAAACTGAGATAATTTAATTAAGTATGACTTGATTAAAATACATTTTAGAAACACATTAAAATGCATTTCTCACGGATGGTTCGTGTGGATTATTGTTGGAGGCCGAATAATTGGACGACTTGTGGTTTGCGATAACCCAACCTTTAAAAAATTCTTTAAAGCCGAAAAAATCAGATATTCAGATAATAAATCCCTAAACAACTCTAGATTTATCTAACAGGATCCTAGAGACTCTCGAATAATTTTTATTTCATAGTTTTCACTACATATATAATATTTAAAAACTCAATATTTTTAAATAAAATTCTTTTTTAAAAAACACCTACACCACATTTATCAAATGTCAATGGAGTTTCCAAAACATTTCGGCGTTTCCAAAACATTTCTATACAGCAATTGCATTTAAATAATAGATGGCATTAATCACATGTCTATATTTTTATCTGTCTGTTTAGTTATGCTATTAATATTTTAAGAAATTTCTACAGCATCATCACAAACGTGAGAATTTATGAAAAAGTATGAGACAAAAGAAATCAGAAACATTAGAAACGTGCGGTGTTTAATCAAATAATTCATATTTGCTATTATTAGTACTTTCCCACTCTAATAACAATGATTCATTTCTATTTAGAAAAATTAGGTAAAGTTTAATTATTATTTTGAGAGAGAAGAGATGAACATAACATAATAATGTATATCTCTTTTTTATTTTTATTTTAAAAATACATAAATTCAATTCAAAATTATCGTATAAATATATTTATTTTATATTTTTATCATTATCTTTTTATGTAAATACATTTTTGTTTTATTATCGTTGTCTAACCAATAATATTTTAGAAACATTATAAATGCAACCCCACACATTATAATGTATATCTCTTTTATATTTTTATTTTAAAAATACATAAATTCATTTCAAAATTATCATATAAATATATGTATTTTATATTTTTATCATTATTTTTTATCTAAATACGTTTTTGTTTTATTATCGCTGTCTAACTAATAATATTTTAGAAACATTATAAATGCAACCCCACACATTATAGAAAATTTTAAGAATGGACTGAACTATTTTTCCAAATTCCAAATCAATTGGAAAAAAAACTTGCAAAGGGAGTAGCTTTCTTCATTGTGTTCATCGTCCAAGTACTGTGTACCAAAATTGTCAAACAATAGTACTAACGATGTCTCCTTAACCAAAAGGAATTCTTGAAATTGTTAAAATAGTATTTGTCCTTTTATACAGGTTGTTCCGATTGAAAATTCTATTTAGAATTCTTTATAATTTAAAGTGTTATTTAAAAAAAAAATACATCAAAATAATACTTTTTAAAATTTTTAAAAATTATTTTTAAAACCACCACATGAAAATATAAAAAAATATTTTTAACAAAAAAAATTTAAAATTTAAAAAAACACGATTCTTATATTTAATGTTGTATGTTTTTAATTGTTTTAAGATCCTAAGTTAGCCATTTCACACTATTCTCCCCTCATCAATGGAAGAGGAATAATTCATCTTCTTTCCCTTGCTATTGTAAAGGGATTGATTTCAACTGCGAGGAAAAATAAATAATAATTTAATTAAAAAATAAATAAATAATATTTTAAAAAATAACATCGCTATAACAGGTATAAAATACTACCAAATTAACTAAAACAATGGCCATTGTATCAGCTAATCGGCAAAAGAAAAATAATAATAATAATAATTTGAGCGATGATGCAAGCAAATCGAAATTAGTTTTGAAGGGCTCCTTTCAGAGAGAAAAAAGAAGAGTGCAATGTATGGCAGTTTCAACGTGGCCAGTTGTAAGGGGTAGCTGGAGACAACTGGCAGGTTGACGTGTAAATATGTGGACGTTGCATCCTTACAAAACCACGTGAAATGCATTGCTGGGCTCTCGGGACGACAGAGACACCACGCGTCGTTGTCTGTAGTGGCTTACGTCACAAAACAATTACCTTGGCTTCGCGTAGATTCGGGGCTCATTTGTCCTGTTACTTCTTTTCGTGTACGTGTCTGTGTCTGCGACTCTGAAGATTGAGGTAAATAGACAATGTTCTTATCCTACGACCTCTGGGATTTTATTTTTAAGCACAGTATAAAATAGAAAAACTGACACGATCCATTTTATTTTTTTAAGAAAAATAATATATTTTGATACGTCGCATGTTTCATCTACGTAAACGCGGCTTGGTAATTCAACTGGTTATAGGCCCGGATCGCGGTTTTTAATTGAGCCATTGGATCATTTTGGGTTGATTTTCATTTTATAAAAATTAACATGACATTATTTTTGTTAAAAAAAATAGTCAATGGTTTGCAACCGGGTTTTTGACCGGATCTTTCTGTATCAACCAAGTCATCGGTTCTACCCAGGTAACCTGAGTTTTTTCCTTCTCTTTTTTCTTAAATCTAGTCCGGTTTCGGGTCAATCTGCCGAGTCGGACCAAGTTTTAAAACTGTGTCTATAAACATTCAACACAATTAAAAAATCAAACATATTTCACAGTTCATCAAAATTAACAATTAACAATTCATAATTAAACACAATGAAAATTCATATAGCATTTTATTAAATTTAAAATAAATTTATAATTCTTATAATATTAAAATATATAATCTAACTATATCTATAAATTGTCATAACTTGTGGATGAATCTGCACCATCCTAACTCATCCAACTCAAGGATGGGTCTGTAGCGCTTATGAAGGGGTTAACACCAAAATCACCTCAGCTCATAGACGAGCCTAGATCACTC
>Ga0307517_10005442_pt1 | contig 19178 bp, 17 predicted proteins | sample 23_EM_MG_FD_194515 | JGI IMG/M metagenome (GOLD analysis project Ga0307517, IMG submission 194515) | Populus trichocarpa ectomycorrhiza microbial communities from riparian zone in the Pacific Northwest, United States - 23_EM | ecosystem: Host-associated > Plants > Roots > Unclassified | place... | reverse complement strand
TCCCCTACCGCTAACCTGTTATTCTGCTCTCTCTCTTCAAAATCAAAACTGCTTTCACTTCTCAACTCAGAAACCCTAGATCCTTCTTCTTCTTCCTCTTCTTCAACCTTAGAAACCCTAACATTGTTAACTTCCTGTTCAGAAACCCTAGGTTTTTCTTCTTCCTCTTCATTCGAATTTTTCGCGTCCGATTCAAAAGATATCATTTGCGAGAGGTGGAATTGATAAAATAAACCCTAGAAAGCTGGCGTCTTGAAGGCTAAAAAGGCATTTCTATTCAGACTGATTAGGGTTTGTTTGGCTCCTGTGAAAGTGTGACTGAGATTTTTGTAGGGAAAGAGATAAGGGCGTGTTTGGATGGAGAGAAAATTACGAAGGTTTTACGCGGTAGTGTGGGTATCATATGAGGAGCTGTAGAGGGTTTTTGGATGGTGCTACGCTATTTGATAGTGGAAGGAAAAGTTCGGAGTGGGTTCTGGCCGTATGATGGAAACGGGGCCCACCAACTTTCTCTTTAATGATTTTTTTTTTTGGAAGTGAATTTTGAAGAAAATAGGAAGATGAGAACAGCGTGAGATCAATTATATATATATATATATATATATAATGAATGAGGTTGATAATTGTCTGGACCAAATCATTTTCAAGATTGTTTTTAGGACAGTATTTTTAATTTTTTTTATAACGAGATTTAAAGTATATTCATTGTGTTCCATAAAAAATTTCATAAATATACTAATTTGAATTTAAATAGTTTTGTTTTGATACTGAAAATTATTCTCATAAAATGAGAACTAAGTTTTAGGATTTCCAGATGTAATTTAGAAATTGACTTGAAAGATAATTTAAGTTATTAGGGCATTAAATCAACTCGTGAATTAAAACGATTTTATTAAAATAACGTTATTTTATTTTGTTTTTTGAGTTTTTAAGGTTTACTTGGCAGTTGGCAATGTTTGAGCTAGATTTATAAAATTAATCAAATTACTAATTAACAGCTGAATCAAGTTTCAAGTTTAGATCAACACGACCATGGACCAGGGAATGTATGGATCTTCTTTGCATATTCTATTGGCACTTTTATGTCGTTATGACCACTCTATACTCTGTAGTATCATAAAAATCACTAATCCACCAATTCAGGTTTGTGAGAGTTGACGAATATTGTTTATTTTGACTCAGATATTGAATCAGCCATGACTCGTGATTAATCACAATATTATAAAGATTCGAGTGAATATGAAGAGGAGGAAAGGGCCGTTCATCACACTTACTCCTTCGCAACTCCATGTTCATAATTATGGCAGCTCAATAAATTCTTGGTTGAATAGACAACTAGCTATACAGAAAAGGGAAGAAACAGAATCAGAATAGTTTCACGGAAAAAATCAACAATTTCTGTAGATAGAAGTACAATTAAGAGCTTAACATTGCTATAACAAAAGAATGTTGGCCAAATTTTGTTGGAAAATAATGAACTCTATAATTTAGTGACCATTCAAAACAGTAACGTTTACTTCCAATACAAACCCTGTAAAAATTTGCAGTGACGACCGTATGAAACTACTAACTATACCCCAGAGGGACTTCATTCTGACCCAAATTTTTTTTGATATCTTTATTCCCATCACAAAAAGAACCAGGCTAGTGAAACAAAAATATTTGGTAGGTAGTGGATCAGTGAGAACCAAATCTACACAATCACTACTTACCAAGGCTTCCACAAAATTTACGCATCGTCTTCTTCTTGGTTGCCAGAGTCAGGGGTTCCAGCAAGCCAACCCCACACGCCACCTGAGCCCTGCCTATGATTTGCATTCAAGGCATGTTCAGAGGCAGCCTTTTGTCGTTGCAGGAGTTCAAGTTCTTTTTGCAGTGCCTCCATATTTTGAAGCTTTTGTCGTAGTTCCGCAACGTCAACCTGTTAGTTCAAGGAGTAATTAACACAAATGAATATGTTTCGTAACTGGTGCTGCTATTTTTGGAAGATTCGCTTATTACTACACCTGTAAGTAAAAGGAGAGTATAAAAGAAGCTAGCGGTTCTTAATTAACATAATTCACCCTACTTATCGTAACAACAAGAAGGCGAATATTTTATCCGGCCATTGTTCAATCTCCTTTTTTTGTACAGTAATTTTGTGGCAAACCAAACACAGTTTCTTTTCCCTGATATGTAGACATAAGATGATATTAGCCATATCTTCAGTTCTGGGTTGGGTTACTGAACTAGAGATATCTTGTGGCTGTTTTGACCAAAAATGAAAAATTAAATGATACATATCAGAGAAGTCAACAGACAAAGATTGTAGTTCTTCATGGAAGTTCCAATAATTTCCCCCATCAAACCCAAAGAATGGGAAAAAAGAATATGAAGAGAAAGTAGCTAGGAAATACCTCTAGTTTGAAACATCTTGACTGATCAGTAGCGAGTTGACCACGTACAGATTGGAGCTCCTGTGATGCCAAGAGAACAAAATTAAGGGGCATTTGATATAGAAAGAAAGAACATCTTATGAGCTGCAGAAAAGTTGATAAGTGGAAAACAAACACAGGATAAATTTCAGATGGCATGCAACTCTGGTACAAGATTTGACAGAAGTGCTCGAAAGATGACTAAACCTGTATGTCAGGTGATTACCTTGTAAAGATCAGTGTTACGAGTCTCAGCATCAGTTAACTCTTGCTTTAAATGGAGAGTTTGCAACTTCTCCTTGCTGAGTGAAGAATTCAGTTCTTCTCTCTCAGCCTTTAAAGTAGCTAAAAGATGCTCACTAGTTCCCTCACCTCTAGATTTCTGCATGGAATTCAAAGTCTTAAGGATGCAAATCCAAAACAACAATACAGCAAAAGAATTTGTGAATCTCTACATCTTTTAAAAAAAAATGCAATTTGCCATACCGTGGACCCTTGGTCCATGTTATCCATAACAATTTCCCTAATTTTGCCTTCATGCCCCCCTTCAAATTCAGAGTCCACATCTCTGGTGGGATTTGTAATGTTATGGATAGCAGAAACACTGTCGGGCACAGGAGTCTCTGCTATTTTTGATTCCAAAGTTGATTTGTGGCTTGGCTTAAGAACATTGACCTGACAACAGAACAAAATCAGAAAGAAGGAAAGAAGGAAGGGAGGGGAATCCACAAGAAAGGAAGATTGCTACTAACTTCATTGCTGTAATGCCCGTTATATCCTCCAAAAGACACAAGAATATCTTCGCCATTATAAGAGCTCAAGACCAAACTCAAGCCCTGCAATAAAAGATGGTCAGCTGATTCTACTTGAGGGAAAAAAATCACAGTCAAGAAGGCCAAGCCTATCTGTCTACAGCTTGTCACCCCCTCAGTAGTAATGATGGAATTGATAAAACCAATTCTAAGATAACTATAAATACTAGAGAAAGAAAACAACATCAAAGACTGAAATTGACAACACTTATACTAGCATGATAAATTCAGACTCCATTACAGAAGGCAGCAATAAACTCAACAGTTTAGATGCATCTAAATCACAATTCACAATCTCTACAGCGCTCAGGTACACATCCTTTGATTACTCATAACAGCTAAACTGTTGATAATTTATAGAAGTTGCTCCTTATTAAAGCTCTATTAAAATAAACCAAGCAAAAAAACTTTCAAGACGCATGGAAAACTTTTGCGCTCCGTAGATTTTGATGGTTGCAAAACGTTTCACATGGAACACAAAAATCATACAACTTTCCAGTAAAATTACATGCAGCTTGAAATAGTTCACAATTCTGTTAAGTAAAATACCTCACTGGCAAGAGGAACACGCCCTTGAACAGAAGTTACAACAGACCAGCCAAGTGTAGACATGTTGAGGACAGCAGTTTCAGAGACCCCTAAACAACGTAGACAGAAAGGAATATATGAGATAAATTTATGAAGCTGGAGAGAAATTTAAATCATTCAAATCAAAATTCCTGTCCATTTTCTTCCATTTAAAACTACTCAACTAATAGAATAAAAAATTTCATTCTTACTGGGATCAATACTTAAACAGGCTGGGGACTTGCTACAGTCATTTTTTACAAAAGTTAACATGAAGGAATTTCCAGGAAAAACTTTTTTCCCTTTTTTCTTTGTGTTTAAAATTTTACTTCATTCAGGACAAATGGAAAATATAAAAGGATTTGGTAGCTAATGCTAAATGCATAAGCTCCAAGTTGTAAAATATATACCAGTCTTGTTGTCACCACCACCAACAATAAACCAATTCTCCCCAACTGTTACACCGGCATGTCCAGCCCGGGGTGTAGGTATCTCCCCCTGTTGTGCGGGTCTCGTCCATTCCATCTAAAAATCCATGTATGTAGAAGATATTACTAACAGTCCTATTGCACAAGAGCAAAAACATTGAGATTAATTATCTTACAGTTTGCAAATCAAGCACATGCAGATCATTGAAACAAGTGGCATGTGAGCCTCCACCAAAAATAAGAAGGTAACGCTCGGCATGTACTGCAGCAGCATGATCAGATCTTGGAGATGGAGACACCCCACTGAAAAATAATAAAGAAAAATTAATCCTTGCTCACATTGTTCCATTTTTAACAGAAGTCCAAAGATCCACTCACATTCATATCTCAAAAATTGGATGTGAGCTAGAAACATGAGATATTGTTGTGGTCAATAGCAAAAATCATAATAGGTTCAAAGTGAAATCTTATTTATATGTGCTAATCTGGAGAGTTGTATCTTAAATCATCATGGCATCAATTTGCGAGATTCATCTTACATAGCATCAATTTCATCCCAAGTCATGGTTTCTAGGTCAAGGATATGCAGATCATTCAAGAGAGATCTCTTCGCATCTTGTCCACCAAAAATCACTAAGCTTGTCCCGACAAGGGTAACTGATTGACCTCCACGTGAGATCTGCAATGCATGAAATATGCAACATTTTCTACATTATATAAGTAACCAATATCATAAAAGAGAATGGAAAACTGTTGAGCATAAGTATTCCATTGTGATTCACTGTTACAGTTTCGCAAGTCCAACCCACAATTTCATTTCAAGTGTCAATATGCTAACAACAAGTTTTGGCTGAAAATCACAAAGAAAAATAATTCACAAATTTGGCAAAAGAAGAAAAAAATTTAAGTCAAGATTTAAAATTTCTTCTTTGTGCATCAGCACAGCAGACTACAGCTTTGAACTTTGAATAATACAGTGATTCAGTATTTTTGTTTTGTATGAAATGCAGTAGATGAAAGAAAGGAAAAAAAAACATACCGGTGCTTTCCCATAAGTCTTTAAGGTTGACCAAGTACAAGATTGAAGATCAAATACCTTGACTGTAAAAGGAAAAAAAATCAAATATTAAGGCAATGTTGGTTAAAATCACTCGGCCACATAATGATAATACATTATATACCCTGGATAGTTTCAGAAGGATCCTTTGTATGTCCAGCAATTGATAGAAGCTTGTTCTCCCATGGTATCTGCAGAAACAGAACACACATTGTCCTATTCATCAATGTGTGAGGATAATTCAATACCACTGCACACTTGTCTGCAGATGGATCAGCATATTGCGAGAAACTTGCTTCAAGAAGTTCACGTATAAAAGGAAATTCAGTTATATACTAACCAAGGAATGGCCAGCACAAGGAGTTAATTTAGCTGGAGACTGTCCCTCCTGTGGCTCATTCTCAGCCTTAAAATTGACCTTATACCATGACCAACTTCTCAAATCTAGCACCTGCATAGGGCACCGAATTTTGAGAAACAATATTTAAAAAGCTGTTGGCATAGCTGACAGTCATTTTCGACGGTCATTAGTTCAACATAAAAGCAAAATACACAGTAAAATATAAGAGGTAAAATGGAGTTTAAAAGCACAGGACCATGAAATGTAATATTTAAAATATTCTAGGATTCCAGCTTTAGTTTGATATAGAGCATAGCTTTTCAGGAAAAAATAAGGATTATATCTGCACCAAACAAATAAATATTTATGAACTTAGTTACATCTACCAAAATAATATTCCAGTCTATGGTTTGCCTACATGAAGATCATTGAGATAGCGGCCATTGTGATTTCCCCCATATATGTACATCTTATCTTGAACAATTGCTGCTCCATGCTGGAAAATAAGAAAGAGCTTGTTCAGAGAGAATGACAGGAAAGCAGAGGAAATGAAAATAAACAAAAGAAAAGGGACCAAGTGCAGTTGTCATTTTAAAAAGGTTTTCTCACCTCATATCGGGCTTTTGGCAGTTGGCCAGTTATTGGAGGTGTAATCCATTGATCATAGACAGCAACTGACCCAACATCTTCTGAGACGACATCTTTATCCTGAGTTTCTACAAGGGTTCCATTCTCAGTAGAAATGGTCTTTGTGTCTGGGAAAGAGTTTCCATTCTCGATGACATGCTCATCTGAGTAATGCTACAAGAAGCAATATCAGGTAAGCATGCAAAACTCAGGAAGGAGAAATTAATGAGAAAAGGTGCAGAACAAGGCACAAGTATCACATTGATGGCCATGATGAGCATTGTTTCCTTCAGTTCTTTCCCTCCACTGTTTTGATTTTAAGTAGAATAAAGGAAAAGGAAAGCTCCCTAATTAAACAAATGCAACTCACTAGAAACACACACATGGACATACAAGCAAGGTATGCTTGAGCAAGCCTCCATAAAATGAGACATAAATATACACTTTCATTGGATCTGTTCAATTAAAAGTGATGTACTTATGTGAGAGCAGAAGTGGCATTAGCTGTGCAATTTGAAAGTTCTTGATTGAAGGTGCTGGTGGTGCCTGTGGTAAGCTATGAAATTGATGTGTTGTCGATGGCAGGTGGTAGCAGGGTAGTAGCTATGGATTGTGGTGGAGGATGGTTTGATTGAGGTAAGCAGTGACACTTTAATGACAGCAGCTGTGATGATTCAAATAGCTAGTTGGTCATTGCTCAACATTTTCCTTCCCTCTAACTGAAATTTTCCTTGTTCAATATTCCAATGACTCTCTCCATTTTATCCTTTGCTTAAATTGTGTTGCCTAAATGAATCATACATGGTGTGTTCAAAGGACACAAATCAATTGCCACACATACTTTTATTATGTTGAATTTGAATTAGGAAACGTGAATTAGAAAACCATTCAGGTGCTAAAAAGTTGTCACATGACACTGGTATCATCTGTGAATTACACATAAATAATTCAACTTGTGCATCAACAATCATGCACACACCTAACTAAACAAAGAGTCATTAGGACAACTAACAAAGGTATTGGTTCACATATATACTTAGATATTCTTTCTTATGTTAACTAGCAGAAATATCAATCAAAACATATAGAAGTAATTCATGGTTAGAAGATAAAATATCCAGAAATGAAAATAAGCTCCAACATATAACACTCAATGAACTCACATTCACTTGTGTGTCTGTGACAGACTCTGAGATAGAGTTAGATGCTCTAGAGTACCAACTTGGATCATCTTCCTGCCAAAGAGAAGCAAAAATAATACTAAATTAACTTGTATTAAAATCATCACGAAAAGATGAACCTGAAAACCCCATTGCCATTACCTCCAGTATTTTCACAAAGAGACGCATGGCTTCTGTGGAAGCCATATTTTCAAGCCCCTGCCAGCTGCACAAACACCAACATTTTTAGAGGAGCACTTTCATCCATGCATTCAAACAGATTTATTATAATGAAAATACAATGTGCAAATTAGCAAATGAGAAATAAAATGACAATGGTGCACCATCTAAATCACTAGATGGCAATCTTTTAGAGATTCCGGCAACTGTTCACTGGATCATAACAAGCACATTATATTGGCCTCCTACTTCACAAGAGACAGATCCATCCATCGAGCAAACCCAAAGGAGTTCAGGAACTAAAAATCACCCTCCTTGGTGCAACAAATTAAAAATGATCCTCTAAATTCCACGAAAAGTTCTAAATCCACACTAATCTTCCCCAACACAGTCATGTTCTCCATCTTACACGTTGCTTTATTCTAGCAAGTCTCGTTTCCAATTTCTTCACATTTTCTGCTCCAACTTTCCAAAATCTCGTACTTCACCTATTACGCATCTAGCCTTGGGTGAATAAATAACAAGTACACACTAAATACAGATCCAAAAGCAAAACTAAAAGCCGATGAGCAAAGCAAACAAACCTTTTCCATTTGCTTTGTTCTACAGCCTTCCAGCTACTAGGTTTCGGCACATTACACGGTCCAATTGTCGCCTGCAATCACATTCCAAAAACTACCAAATTCACTAAAAAATTCGGATTTACACAATTCACTCCAAACTCATTGCGTCGTAATAAATAATTAAAAAGAAAACTAACATTTTCAGATCACAGTTCAATTTTTAATCACCCTAGATCCACTAAAATTACACACTCAAAACGCGCAACATATGCAAAAAGAAAATAAACTAGAAAATAAGTAACACTGAAACACTCATAAATCGAGCTAATAAAACCTATAATTAATAATAAAAATAACGGAAAATAGAATTAAAATTCGCGCCAGAACAATGCGAATCAGATCGTGCAATGTACGAGTTGAAATAGAAACGCAATGGATCGGGGAAAGGAGATGGAGAGGTGACCTGCTGGTACAAAGCGTAGAGGAGGAGAGCGGTGTCGTTTTGGAATTTAGAAGAGACAGTGGTGGTGGAGTTGTGAGATCCATCAAATCCAGCGTATGATGCCGCTGCATAGAATCGCTCAGGATATGCGAGGCCAGAGCTTGACCTCGCCATCGCCATTTGCATACGATAATTTATCAATTAATTACTCTCTCGTGCGTGTTTCTGACTCTTTCTCTGGTTTGGTTTGAGAGATTTGAAATTATTTGCGTGAGAGAGATTGTGAAATGGAAGGAAATATTTGGTTTTTGTAGGGGAAGTGCTTATATGGTATGGTGATGTTTGATATCGAGGATTTGTTGTTATTTAAAAATAATATTTTTTATATATTTTAAAAATTATTTTTAATATTAAAATAATTTAAAAATATTAAAAAACTATTAATTTTAAGTAAAATAATAATAAAAATTTAAATATTTTTTAAACACAAAAATAATCAGGAACTAAATAATAATTATAGTTATTATATTTTTTGAAGATTGGGTTAATTATTATTTAAAAAAAATTGAAATTAATTAATTTTTTTAAAAGAATTATCTTTTTTATTAAATTTTAATTAATTTGAATTTTTTTAACTCGTTTTCTTGTTTTATTTTATTTATTTATTAATATTTTTTTTATATTCTTGCCTTATCTCTTTGTAAGTTTTCTATTTATTGACATTAATATGGTTGTTTGGTATTCTATGGTCTTTTGTTTGTTGCTTTTAGTCTTTGTTTTCGTTTTTTTAAGCTTGGGGGAAAACATTAAAAACTTGTTTGCTTTCGTTTGACTATTTTTTTTGTTTTTTTTTAAAAACAATTACCTTGTTTTTATCGGATAATTGTTAAGACTAACCGTCATGTTATTTAATTTTCTTTGTCAATAATAAAACATTAACGATGTTATATATATATATATATATATTACATTAAAATAAAAATCTTTCTGCCCAGCTTGTACCGCCAATGAGGTGACAAAGAAGCAACAAAAGTTTACTAAATTTTAATTTTTTTATTTAAAATTATTTTTTTATCATTTTAATATATTTTAAAAAAATAAAAATACTTAAAAAAATAAACTACATCATTATATCCAACTCATTTATTTGATGTATTTTATTTAGGCATTGCGAATATGCCGTCCATTTGTATTTTATTATATGGAAATAAATTGTGTCAATTCCAATGGATTGAAAAAAGAAAAAATAACATATTTTACCTTTTATTTTAAATATTTGATACTTCACTCAAATGCAGATTTTCTTCGGATTATATACAAATACCTTACTAATAAAATCTTATTATATAACATTGCAGTCACAAGCAGTAACATCTCATATCATTTACCATGTTAATCTATAAGAAAATGTTGAATTTGATTAAACACTCTATAAAAACTAGATTATTTTTATAACATTTTATTATTTATATGAAAACAATGAAGCATTTATAAATTCTAAGCTTGCTGGTTCTCCAGCCTTGTGTGTGTATATATATATTTATTTATCCTATAATTCATTACTATAGTTCACTTAGCTAGCACGCGAGTTAGTGATATTAGTAATATTATTTTTAAATAGGTGAATTTTTTATAAAATTTGATCATTAACTTGGTTGTTTTTTCTAAAAAAAAAACGTTGTTTTATTTTATATTGTTTATTTTTTTTGGACTGACCCCCTCCAAATCGGAAATCATGCACGCAACAAAGCCATGCTGAAAAAGGAAAAAAAAAATCAATAATTCAGCCTGTAAAGTATTTTTTGTAATTATGAAAAAAAAAACAATTGGATTTATTCTCAATAAAAAAGTCTTCAAAAAGAAAAGAAAAGTCAATAACAGAGTTTCAGTTCTGTTGAACTTCATACACAGTAGTCTGAAGTGAACTCTGAACCTTAAAACCAGAACCCAAGAGAGAGAGAGAGAGAGAGAGAGAGACAGCGAGACAGCAAGGCAAAACAGTAGTACAGTTCTACTGCTGGTGTGTCTGGTCTGTGAAACACAAGCCGTCCACTAAAAAATCTGCTAAAGTCACTCTTCCTTGGCTTATACTATAATGAAGAGCAGTATTTCTCTGGCTCATAACTCTCTTTTCCCTTCTTTATATACATTATTATTTCACCACCAAAAACCCTAGTCTCTCTCAGGTACCCTTTGCTCTTTCCTTCCCTCTTTTTTTTTTGTTCTTGATAGTTTTGCTGATCCGGGGTTGATTGCAATGCTTGATTTCTCACTCCTATTTTTTGGTAAAGAAGCACCCAATTCTTTAATTGGGTCTGGTTTTTCTGATTCTTTTCTTGAATATTGTTTTTCTTTCTCTCCCTCTAACAATTTCTCAAGTGGAAGCTTTGTTATGGTTATTGTTACTGTGTTTTTTCAATGCGTTCTGTGTTTGGATTGGAAGTTTGGAACATGGGCTATCGATTTATTGACGAATTTTGCTGTGTCTTGCAATGATTTGATGAATTAAGTTAAATTTTGAAACTTGGCAGTGTAGTTTTTTATTTTTTTAGTTTTTGTATCTCGCGTTTCTTGCAAATCTATTATGGGAAAATCTTGTTAATTTTAGTAAATCTGTTTTCTTGTGTTGGGGTTTTTCACATGATGATTGCGAATGAATGTCGTGTGTTGGAGCTTTGCAACTTGTGTGGTTTGAATGATTGCTGACTCTGTGGTGTTATGTTGTGACTTGTTCTGGATCTTTTGGTTTGTAACAGATTGGTGTTATGAGCGTACAATTGTTAGTTAAGTGTCTTGTTCTTGTTGAATTTTTCTGTGACACAGCTATAATGGATCACCCACGATCATCCTTGGCTAATGGTGAGGAGAATGGTGGTGGGATTCCTGATGACTTGCGCTGCAAGAGGTCAGATGGGAAACAGTGGAGATGCACTGCCATGTCTATGCCAGATAAAACTGTTTGTGAGAAGCATTATATTCAGGCGAAGAAGAGGGCAGCTAATTCTGCCTTGAGAGCCAGTCTGAAGAAGGCCAAAAGAAGATCGCTAGGTGAAAGAGATATTTACTTGGAGAGCAAGGGTGATGATTTTGATATACCACTTGTGAACATGAAAGTTGAAGAGGAACAACCGTTTTTTGTTCCATCAAAGAGGCATAAGGAGAAAGTACCAAAAAGTCAGTCTCGCTATTCTCCTGAAACACTTATAAGGAGTTTGTCTGGTCGGAATTCTCAAAAACTAAATGATGATTCTCAAAGAGATTTCAAGTTTGAAGAGAATCGGAGGTCATATAAGACGCCTCCTCTTTTAACTATGGATTCATCCAAGAGTATATCACAAAGAAGCTTTGATGCCAGTGCTATGACAGTGAGTGAAATTGAAATCGTACTTGACAGCATGTTTTAAAATGTTGTTGTTATACTGTACTGTTCATTTATGTTCTGTATGGTTGCTTTCTCTTCTGCTTCAACTTGTAGATATTGAGATGAACACATTGTTTTCAGGAATACTCTGATGCAAGCACAGATTCTTCTGAAGACATTGGTGGACAAACTTGTCATCAGTGCCGAAGGAATGACAGAAATAGAGTTATTTGGTGTCCCAGATGTGACAAGAGAGGTTTTTGTGATAACTGTATCTCTGAATGGTGAGGGTTGAACTCTGTTGCAAAAATACAGTCATATTTCCAACTTATAAGCTCAGTCAATGATTTATTCAGTACTTCTAGGTACTCGGACATTCCACTGGAAGAAATTGAGAAGGTTTGTCCTGCATGTCGTGGGATCTGCAATTGCAGGAGTTGCTTACGAGGAGATAATATGGTAAAGGTATTTCACTCATGAACTGAAGGGACCATGTTTCTATTATATTGTTAAGTTTCTTATGTATCATGAACAAATAGTAGTGGGATTATCTTATCCATTGAGGATATTTCCCCCCCTATAAGTTGCAGGTGAGAATACGAGAGATACCTGTTCTAGACAAATTGCAATATCTCCACTGCCTATTATCTTCAGTGCTTCCTATAGTTAAGCAGATCCATCATGAACAATGCTTTGAAGTAGAGCTGGAACAGAGGCTGTGTGGTGAGATGCTTTTTATATTTTAGTGGCATATGGAGTTTAGAATGCTTTATAAGCTTTTCCCTGTTATGTGACTAACTAGGCATTACTTCTTCAGGAACTTATATAGATCTTGTCCGGGCCAAATTGAATGCCGATGAGCAGATGTGCTGGTATATTAAGTAAACTTATGCACTGCTTTATCAATTTCTTTTATGTTCTTCTTTACTGTGCATATGAATTGAAGTCAGGACCCTGGTCTTTACTTATCTTATAAAATAATCTTGCAATTTGATGAGTTCAGAAAGCTAAACTATAGCCTGTCTTCTAGATAGGGTTTTTTGGAGGGTGTATAAGTATAATAGATTCCTCATCATTTCAAGTATTGTTGTTCATTGTAATTTATCATTTTGCAGCAATATATGTAGGATACCAATCATTGATTATCATCGGCATTGTGCAAATTGCTCGTATGATCTGTGCCTCCATTGCTGTCAAGATCTTCGAGGAGCATCAAAACATGGTGTTGGAACTGAAGTGAATGAAAACCAGATTGACAGGAGAATTCAAGACGAAGAGACCCTATCAAAATTTGTGATAGACTCCCGAGGAAGAATAAATTTATCAGATAAGTACCAAGGCTGGAAGGCAAACAATGATGGCAGCATTCCATGCCCTCCAAAGGAGCACGGTGGTTGTAATTACTCATCATTGAACCTAAGCTGTATTTTCAAGATGAATTGGGTAGCAAAACTTGTGAAAAATGTGGAGGAAATGGTCAGTGGCTGCAAGGTCTATGATGCTGACACTCCACAGAAATCTGGGTTGAGTGATTCCACACTCTGCCAGCATGCTCATAGAGATGATAGTGATGATAATTTCTTATATTGCCCCTTATCTGAAGATATAAAAGTTGATGGGATAAACAAGTTTAGAAAACATTGGGTCAGAGGCGAACCTGTTATTGTGAAGCAGGTATTTGACAGCTCATCCATATCAAGCTGGGATCCAATGGCCATATGGAAGGGGATCCGGGAAACATCAGACGAGAAAATAAAAGATGAAAACAGAACAGTGAAGGCCATAGATTGCTTACACTGGTCTGAGGTGTGTTTTCTCTCACTTTTGCTTATGTTAGGTGTATGGCTCTTCTTTCTTAATAACATCAGTAAATAAATTGTTGTTGTGTTAATCTATTTGATTTCCATGATATGTGGTTTTCTGTGTTGGCAGGTTGATATTGAACTTGATCAGTTTATCAGAGGATACTCCGAGGGACGAATCCGGGAAAATGGTTCACTAGAGATGTTGAAGTTGAAGGATTGGCCTTCCCCCAGTGCTTCTGAAGAGTTCTTATTATACCAGAGACCCGAATTTATCAGTAAACTGCCTTTCCTTGAATTCATCCATTCGAGGTTGGGTATTTTAAATGTTGCTGCAAAGTTGCCCCATTACTCTTTGCAGAATGATGTAGGACCTAAGATTTGTATATCATATGGGAGCCATGAGGAACTTGGTGTGGGCAATTCTGTAATAAATCTTCATTTCAAAATGCGTGACATGGTATGTTTTATTTGTTATTACATTGATATTGTGACACTTTCTACTCGCATGTATTGCTGTTCCTTCTTGAAATTCATGTTAGAAGATTTAAACTATAGGTCCTAGATTGAAATTTAGCATTTGTATACAAACTTTGAATTAAAATATACACATGAGGTGTTTTAGAACTGAAATCTTTTTAATCCCATTGAGATCCTAAATTCAATCTACATGGTTCACAAATAAATTCTTAATATCTCTAACATTGGGTTGAACAAGAATTTTACAAATTCTGTTGGCTTCCAGTGCAACAAGTGCAGCTGTGGCCATGCCCTGTACAGAGAGCCAACATGTAATATTAAGTGGCTGTTTATTTGTTTTTTCTGAACAATCTCTCTTGTCTAAGTTGTCTAATATGGATTGGCATTGCTGAGGCATGGGCAGGTATACTTATTGGTGCATACATGTGAAGCAAAGGCAAAACATTGCCAGGAGAATGGCTCATTTGACCCAGAAAAGAGCTTGGAGGAGGGAAGGTTGCCTGATATATCACTTGGTGGGCGTAATATACAAGATGAAGTGAAGACAGCTGCAGAAAAGAATGAGAAAATGGAGGATCAAGGGGTTGATAATACCACTAGCATTGAAGAGCTTGAGAGAATTGAAGATCAAGGAGCTGAAAGAACCACCAGTGTTCCAGAGGTTGAGAGAACGGAAACCATCAGAATGGAAGAGGTTGAGGGAATGGAGGGTCAGCAGTTGAGGAAAAATCATGATGATATCCCTGTAGAGATTCACACAGGAGTTAGTTGGGATGTCTTTCGTCGGCAGGATGTTCCTAAGTTAACTGACTATTTGCGAACACGCTGTGAGGACCTTTGGAAGCCTGACAATGCAGTGCATGATTTTGTAAGTTGACCTAGTTATCTTTGGAAATGTACCCTATATTTTAATCAAGACAAATGGCTTCTATAACTTGCATGCTGCTGATCTTATTAATGGGATCTCAGGCCACACGTCCCCTTTATGATGGAACAGTTTTCCTAAATGGGTTTCATAAGAGACGATTGAAAGAAGAATTTGGTGAGTAACAATAGCATTTCTTAGTTTTCAAAATAGATAAAATGGATCAGATTTAGCAGGAGTCAGTTATTCCTGCTTGTTTTTAGTTTTTCTGTTGACATAGTCAGGTATCCGAGCTTCTACTTTGTTAGCATAGACCTTCCTATTGTTTATTTTGTTCATGAGCAGGGTATCTGACTTTCCTGTTATTTTTCTTCCTCAGGAGTTGAACCATGGTCATTTGAACAGCACCTGGGGCAAGCTGTATTCATCCCTGCTGGCTGCCCTTTCCAAGTGAGGAATCTTCAGGCAAGTTTGTTGCAATTAATTGGATTCTGAATTCTGATAAATATATGACTCGGTAACTTCTAAGTGTAAAACAATCTTAAAACATCTAAACTACAATGATGAAAATATATATTTTATTTTTCAAATGGTTGGATATTAATTGATATCCTCAATATAAATGGTTTTGTGATTTTCCCAAATTAGACCAAGGTTCATTCACACCTTTTTTCTTGGAACCAGCATTGGTCTGTTTCCAAAGTTGCAAAATATTCATCCTTTATCCATTAAAAGTAAAAAAAGAATAGAAGTTTCATCCTTGAGGAGATGATTTTATTTGTGGTTTCCAAATAATGTTGCTGCAATGGGGCTGCTTCTACTCTTCGCAGATGAATATTTTAGGCCTTCAGGTTAGGGACATATTTATCATCGAACAATGGGATAAAAAAAGGTGCTTTAGTAGTTTGGGGGACAGGCATATGCTATAGAAAACAACACTTGTGAACAGCCAGTAGTTGTTGCTTTTCTTTCCTTCTTTTCTTCTTTTAAAGTCAAGTACTGCCTGATTTTAAAAGTCTTATAAAAATACTTCCAGTTTCCTGGACTGAAGATATTTAGAGATCGTTATGTTTAGAGCGGTTCCAGAAGCTTTTGCTTTTATTTCCTATTCTTCTGTTAATTGTGATTTTTGTAATTCTTGAATTAGTTTTGATATAGATCAGTCTAAATTGTTGACATGGTTAATTCAGAATTAATTAAATTCTGCATTATAATTATTTCTTTGTTTTCTTCTTGTAAATTTGCAGTCCAATGTTCAGTTGGGTCTTGATTTCTTATCTCCTGAAAGTTTGGGGGTGGCTTCTAGATTGGCAGCAGAAATTCGCTGTCTTCCAAATGAACATGAAGCAAAACTTCAAGTTTTGGAGGTAAGAATACAGAAACTTTCCTCGAAAATTCGATGCCACCTTTTCCTTGAAATTCTTTTGTTCTCCTATCAATGATTTCTTTATCTTCTATTTGGTTTTGATACAGGTGGGTAAGATGTCACTCTATGCTGCTAGTTCAGCCATTAAAGAAGTCCAGAAATTGGTGCTTGATCCTAAGTAAGCAAAACAGCTTGACTTTCATTCCACTGCTTACTTATTGTCTGTGTTTCGAAATCTTTAATCTGATTTTTGTGATGAGAAATAAAAGTGAAATTAACATCTGATGCATTGGCCTTGTGGACCTGTGGCATCACACATATCCCAGTTAGGGGTTAACATTAGGAGTAAGGTTTGAAACAAGACCGTGGAGTGCACTTATATCTAGCTTATTTTCCTTGCCTATGACCTAGCCAACCTTTTGGGCGATTCTTGTTGTATTTTTTTGGAGATTTTTGCACATATATAGAATAGTTGCCTTCTCCCATCCCTTTATCTGTTTACTGGGATTATAAGATTTATAATTTTTTTTGCAGGCTTGGAGCAGAAATTGGATTTGAGGATCCTAATTTAACTGCAGCAGTTTCTGAGAACTTGAAGAAGGTTGCTAAGCCAAGACAGATAAGTTGCGCTTAAATTAGTGTACATCATTAGTGATTTAGATATAGAAAAATAATTTTTTAAGTGGCTGAGATGCTGCCTGAGGGAATTTAAATGTATAAATGTAAATTATATTTTGACAGATTATGGCAGTTGTAATATGCAAAGTTTAAGTAAAAGCTAACTAGTTTTAGGTCATTTCTGTTTGATTGATGTTTTGGATTGTATACTTTTTACTCTTTATCATATCTGATATTGAAATTCAAGTAACTTTGGTCTTAGGGTTTCCCTCAACTTCATTGAACCCGCGGCAGATGAATTCAGTTGCGAGTAAAAATTTCAGTTTGCTGCAACAGTAATTTAGCATGACTTGCGAACTTCTGAAGTCAATAGCATAAAGTATAATCTTATATTTTTCTGTTAAACTGTGTAATAATGCTCCAGGACTAGCTGCCTTAAAATAAGATATCAGGAGAATACAAACTTCAAAATGTCTGTTCTTGCTCTTCTGTGCTTGTTTTTTTCTTTATCAAGAGATGATACTAAATGAATCTGCTATCCTATAGAAGTCTGCCTTCACATTTGGCCATGCAGATTCCGGTGCTTGTGCATTTAAGGTGTATAATCTACCACCGCGAGCACAACAAACTGCTAGATTATGCCGGTGAAATGCGGGGCTTTCAACTCTGAATTCCAGCTTGTAGTAATTAACTTTCCTCAGAGAGTCCTCTCTTAAACTTGATTCAGTCAAAGTACCTTTCACGTCAAGGCGTGATCCTGTGATTGTCCGGACCACAGCTTCTCCCACCTCCTTAGGCCCTCCAAATGCTTCAATCCTACAAAATTCATAAATGAACCTTCATTACGTCTTCTATTTTTTTAAAGCTTGGATCTTAGCATCAGTTTTCTAGGTACTCACGAGAAGTCAGGAGGGACTTGTGAGACAATGACACTAACATTGAGTTCACCACTTGAACCTGGGGGGCCAAATGCAACAACCGGTTCATTCACATTCTTGCGCCGCCCATCACTAGATTTCCCATCATTCAGTGGAGGTGGATCGAGTGATCTCTCATATTCTGTCTTCTCAGCTGCTCGATAAAGCAGCCTTTGGTCTCCAACCCAAGTTGCGGGGTATATGAATTCTGCTCTCAAAAAGCACTCATAGTATTAGAAGAACGCATCGATCCTATAGGTGCCAAGAAATCATGTTAAACAAATTCACATAACAGAGGACTCACTAACCAAATCCTTCATTTGTCTCAATGCATCGGCTATACCCTCCAATTGGATAAAGCACATCAAGCTTAACATTTCGACCGCTTTCCGGTGATAATCCAAGAAGAAAACTAGTAATCCCACCAAAATTTGCACCAACAGCCACCAGAGAAGCTGAACCAACACCAACAAGTAGACGACGCTGAAAAGTCGATGCCAGAGGTGCAAACTGTTCGGCTGGAGGCCTAGGCACCTCTGGGAAACTCTCCTTCCTGTCCCCAGATGATTGAGTCATGTAAATCTTTTGGATGGAGGCATTTTTGCATGCTAGAAAGTGATGTTGCAATGCCATGGTCTATGCTTTTCCAGCTGTGTAGCACCCTAGCTAGCTTAAAGTTGCTCACATAACCTTTTGGACTTGCCAACTGTTATTTGATCTAGGGTGGTGCAGTTTTAGGCTCTTGGAGAGAGGCACAAAGGGGAGGAGGGACTTGCCCTTTGACAGTGATAATGCTATCTGATTTTCGGTGGTTCTCATTTTCTTGTTCACAAGGAATGCTTGCAGCCATACAAATTTCCCTGTCCAGCCTCCAGCGCGTGAAAAATGCAATTGAGTGTGGACCTATGGTGGTGCCCTGGCTCATGCATAAAGTAGCTATTCTCGTCATGGAAAGTCGAAACCCTTTTGTGGGCTCAGTCAATTCGATACGCTAAAAGTTTGGTCTGGGCCATTGCATGTCACAGTCTAGCTCGGCTGACTTTTCGTGGTATCTTGGGTCTAATGCGACGTGTCCAATAGTTAAAAACTTTCCACTTCGATTGAATGCCTTACCTTCAACGATTTGACGAAGAGAAGCGTCTTTTTCCCTTTTTTTTTTTTTTTTTTTCCAGTAGTGTT